>Ga0209636_10005497_pt1 | contig 12947 bp, 10 predicted proteins | sample DeeMarSWOR152_54_FD_187464 | JGI IMG/M metagenome (GOLD analysis project Ga0209636, IMG submission 187464) | Marine sediment microbial communities from White Oak River estuary, North Carolina - WOR-1-52-54 (SPAdes) (version 2) | ecosystem: Environmental > Aquatic > Marine > Intertidal zone >...
ATGCGGGAAATCCGCTCGTCCGGATCTGTGGGGGGCGGGCATCCTGCACAGCTAAATGTTCGGCAGGTGCCCCCTATCCCGATATTATCAGTTTTTGACGCACATTTCTTTCCTACCTTGCCCATGGTTGTAAAGTCAAGCTCCGATTAACAATAGATCTACTGCCCACCTTCTAATTCAACCCAAGGAAATACGGCATACGTTAGAGCCTCTCAAATACCGGGCACGCTTGATTCTCCATGGAGATTTCCTTCAGGAAACAAGTTCACGTCATCCCTTCAAAAAATGGCCTCCGGGTGGAGGCTTCAGGTATCTTCGGCAAGAAAGCCATCCGGCCTTTAAAGGGTTGCACACTGAGAACTTTCTATCATCAGGGTCTCAACGGATACTGAGTATAGCATCTTATCAATTATTCCTTGACAGGAGAAAACGATTGTCTTAAAAATCAGAGGGCAGAAACGATAGGAGATAGACAGATAAAATCGATAACGGGGTGAAACCATGGATATCACGGAAAAACGCATCCTCAAGGAAGTCGATGGTTTGTCAGACGAATTGCTTGATTTTGCCTCCCGGCTGGTGGCTGAGCCCAGCACCCTGGGTAACGAAGCTTCGGTCCTTAAGGTAATGGAGGACGAATTGACGAAGCTTTCCCTGAATCCGGTGAGGGTTCCTATAAACCGTGACTCTTTAGCCAATCATCCTGGTTTTGCTCCCGTACCCTGGGACCACGAGGATAAATACAGTATTGTGGGTACTTGGCAGTCAAGCGGCCAGGGTGGCCGAAGTGCTCTGTTCAATGGGCATCTGGACGTTGTCAGTGCAGACCCCGTTGATCTATGGGACCGAGACCCGTTTAACCCGGTGGTTGAAGATGGCTGGCTCTACGGCCGGGGTGCCGGAGATATGAAGGCGGGTTTAGCAGCCATGACCTATGCGGTCCGTGCCGTGGATAAAGCCGGGTTCGGGCTCAAGGCCCCGGTAACTATTGAGGCTGTTATCGAGGAAGAGTGCACCGGAAACGGCACTCTGGCTTGTTTGGAGGCCGGGTACGACGCCCAGGCAGTCCTCATCCCCGAGCCCTTTGGTCCAAATATCTTGACTGCCGAACCCGGGGTTCTCTGGTTCAAAGTGACCGTATATGGTGTGGCGGCGCACGCGCAGGCGACCACCACCGGGGTTAATGCTATCGAGAAATGTTGCACCCTTATTGCTGCATTGCGACAGCTGGAAGCTGATATGAACCGAGAAACTCACCCAGCCTATGAACATGTGGAGCATCCGCTCAATCTGAATATCGGTATCATTAAGGGTGGGAACTGGCCATCTTCAGTTCCAGCCTTGGCCGAATTACATTGTCGGTTGGGCTATTTCCCCGGCGTGGCCTTCGATCAGATTCGGGAAAAGATCATCAAAACGATAGAAAAGGCTGCACAACACGATCCTTTGTTGGCCAAGAATCCTCCTGTTGTTGACTTCTATGGATTACGGGGCGAGGGTCACACAGTCGACCGAGACCTTCCCGCGATGCTAACCTTGAACGACTGCCATAAGGCCCTTACCGGCAAGGATGCCGAGGCATATAGTTGCACAGGTACCTCTGATCTCAGGGTCTTCCATTTCTTTGGTAAGGGAGAAGGCACTTGTTACGGACCGGTCGCGGAGAACATCCATGGCGCCAACGAGCGAGTGAATATCGAAAGTGTTATTCATGTGGCCAAAACCTATGCCCTGTTTCTTGGACGGTGGTGCGGCTTGGTGGAGTAATCTCCTGCGCAGAAACTCTGTGCCCCCATAGGGAATACACCAGGGAATTTCAGGAATCGTCGGGGAAACAGCGGGTGTCCGCAGATACCCCCGGAGGGCGGCTGACTTCGGGTGGGCGCCGAGAGGATGTCGCTACGGGCCGTTGTTGCAAGAGGTTATTTGATGAGGAGGCTGAAGGCATGGAGAGACGAATCCGACTAATTCAATATGGGCTTGGTGCCATGGGCAGTTTGATGGTTAGGTTGGCGGCAAACAGAGAAGGTCTGGAGCACGTTGGGGCGGTTTCTGCATCCGGAAGGCATTCCGGTCGTGATCTCGGCGAGGTGTGCGGGCTGGGCAAGCGTTTGGGGGTTACCATAACCCCATCTCTCGAACAAGCGTTGCAGGGGACCACCGCGGATGTAATGTTGCATGCTACGGTGTCCACAATGGCTGAAGTTATGCCGGAGATTCTCCCCGGTATACAGGCGGGTCTGAACGTTATCTCATTGGCGGAAGAGCTCTCATACCCTTGGGAACGCAGTCCTGACCAATCGTCTCAGTTGGACAGGGCTGCGAGGGATCGTGGGGTTACAGTGCTTGGTACGGGCGTCAACCCTGGGTTTATGATGGACCTTTTGCCATTGAATCTTTCCGGGATTTGCGCTTCAGTGAAGGCCATCCGTGTGCGCCGGGTTACCGATTTCTCCGTGTACGGACAGAGTGTCATGGAGCATATTGGTGCTAACTTGACTCCCGGGGAATTTGAAGACGGCCTGCGAAATGGACGGGTGGTAACCCACGTGGGTCTTCCCGAATCGATTCAGATGGTCGCAAAGGGCCTCGGCTGGAAACTCGGGCAACTAACGGAGGAAAGGCATCCACTGGTGAGCCCAAGCCGCCGCTTGGCAGAGGGGATAACGGTAGAGCCCGGACGGGTGTGCGGATTCCGCCAGAAAGCCTGGGGACAGGCAAAGACGAATACCATTGAGTTGGAAATTTTCGGCATCATATTGCCAGACCCTTCAGAGGATGGGGTTACTCCAGGGACTTGGGTGGAGATCGAAGGAGATCCCGGAATGAGCGTTGCTATTACTGGAGGTATCAGCAATGAAGGCGGGTTAGCTACTGCGGCTCATGCGGTCAACGCGATTCCGTTGGTTGTAGATGCGAATCCGGGTCTTTTAACTGTAAGGAAGCTGCCTGTGGCTTCGTGCTTCATATAGGAAAAAGGAGCGATGATTTCATAATGTTTTTCAACATCTGTAGTCGCCAGGCGCTTCGAGTTCCTATTCCCGATTTTACGGGGTTTGTTGGGGTTGGCGGGATGAAGCGGCGATAAATTAAGCTGACGTTTGAACGACGCCCACCGGTGTGCAGTGAGCGTTGGGTTGTATTACCTCAAGGGCTGAATGCGCAAGAGAGGAAGGACACCGCATGACTGAGAGAATTAGGGTAATTCAGTACGGCGTAGGTGCAATGGGACGCAATATGGTTAGACTTCTCCAAAGTAAACCCGATGTCCAGATAGTAGCAGCTATAGACCATGATGAGGCGATAATAGGCCGTGACATAGGGGATGTAGCTGAATTGGGCAGAAGGCTTGGGATCGCTGTTCAATTTCCCCCTGAAAAAGTCTTAGATACTGTCAGAGCAGACGTTGTACTCCAAGCCACGACAGCCTTCATCGACGAGGCATTCCCGCAGATTATGGAAGCCCTGAATAAAAAGATTAATATCGTGACCATTGCTCAGGAGTTGTTTTTTCCTCTGGGCGAAAACGTCAAGAAGGCAAAGGAGATAAACAAAAAGGCACTTGACATGGGAGTCAGCATAACAGCTGTCGGAATAAACCCCGGATTTGCCATGGACATTGTCCCCATTGTATGTTCACTTCCGTGCTGGGAGATAGAGAGGGTTTCCGTTGATCGTGTCGTGGATTTTTCACCGTATGGGCCCGACGAGATGAGACATATAGGTGCAGGCCTGAGCCATCAGGAGTTCCTTAAGGGTGCCAAGGAAGGGACGATTGGTCATATAGGCCTTCTGGAGACCGCCGCAATGGTGGCATATTGCCTCGGCCTTACCATCGATGAGTTAAAACAGAAGAAGGAGCCCTTGATTACCCGAAGGGGGAGGAAAAGCGAGTTTGTAAACATCAATCCAGGGAGAGTGTGCGGATTTAAGCAGATGGTTGTGGGACTCAGAGAGGGGGAAGAGGTACTTAGCTTCAAAATGATGGGCATTATTTCCCCGGACAGGGAAGAAGACGGAGTAGAGTTGGGGGACCATGCCCACATCCATGGGAAGCCCAGCGTGGATATCACGATAAAAGAGGAAATCGCGCAAAGAGGGGGCTTAGGTACTGCCGGTGTGGCCGTCAATATGATTCCCAGGGTCATGAACGCCCCTCCTGGGTTCCACACAATGAATACCCTGATCCTGCCTCATATATGGACCGGGGGCCCTCAACCGGAGCCCGTTAAAAGGATTATTCGATTCTAGAGAACCTGGAGGAGGGATTTCTCTTAACGACCTATCGCTCCACCAGCGTCTTGCGGGATGCTAACCAGTTGCCTGTCCCTGACTCAATACTACTCTGTTCCCCATAAGGGGATATTGCCTGTGCAGTTGGACAGGACGTAACCCCTCTGCTAACACATTCTTTGAGAAAATTCTTGACAGCCCTGGCAAAGGCTGATAACATCCATCTCTGCCTTTATGAGAGGTAAGGGCTCGCCGGCCGGAGATCTCACGATGGCTTTCGATTTTCTCGTATTGTTGTTAACCGATCAGCTTTAGCGGCACTCAAGCGAAAGCAGATGGAAGGAGGTGAGAAAGGAAAATAACTCAGCGGCACAATGAAACCAAATGAAAAGGAGGACAAGCCATGCAGAAAAAGACGCACATATCAGTCGCGATTTTTCTCCTTGGAATGGCAGTAGCTTTCATGCCCACCCTGGACATCTGCCACGCCGCTGCACCCAAGGAAGTCAGAATCGGAGCTACCGCTCCCTTAACAGGGCCGGCTGCAGAGGCAGGTGTGGCCACAAAGGAGGGATTGATCCTGGCTTTGGAGGAATGGAATGCAAAGGGAGGAGTTTACCTGAAAGCATATGGCAAGAAGTTGCCTGTGAAGCTTTTCGTAGAGGATTGCCAGTCAAAACCAGAGGTGGGAGTGAGTGTTGGAGAAAAACTAATCACACGAGACAAAGTGCACTTTCTCATAGGGGATACTATTCATAGCTCGGTCACCATGGCGGTGATGGAATTGGCGCCCAAGTATGGACTTCCCGTGATGAGTGCACAGCCAGTAAGTCTTGAGATAGCCAAGAAAGTTGCAAATGATCCAGACAGATATTGGTGTTTCTGGAAGGGAGATTGGAACAGCGATGCATATGCCAACACGATATTTTCGACCTACCAATGGCTCATGAAGAAAGGGCTCTTCAAGCCGAAGAATAAAACCATCTCTTTTATAGTAGAGGATACGGATTACGGTCGCTCTAACGCCGAGAAGGCTGGCGAATCCTTCGCGAAAATTGGATGGAAGCCGCTTACTACAGAAACCGTTGCGCTGGGGTACACAGATTTCTATCCTCAGTTGACAAAGCTTAAGCACATGAACCCGGATATTTTGGTTTCCGTCTTCACTTCCCTGTCTTCTGGTGTTGCTTTGGGCAAGCAGTTCCATGAGCTCGGCATGAAGTCCTCGCACATGGCTGTCTACTATCCGGTGAGGCCGGAATATATTAGAGATGCCGGAAAGGCAGCGGAATACCTTATCTGGACTCCTCAAACTACCGATCCCATTAATATCCCCCGTCACAAAGAATTTCAAGAAAAGATCAAGAAAAGATGGGGAGTAACCATGACTCACGATCATGCATTTGCCTACGATACACTGAACAACGTCCTGAGAACTATCGAGAGGGCGGGTTCATTGGAGCCAAAGACCATAGTTAAAGCCCTTTCCCAGCTTGACTCCACGGGTGTGTTAGGCAGATATATCTTCAACCAGGAGAATCACGCCATCCGGGACGGTGCGGATTTCTTGCCTGTCCCGGCATCCCAAATCCAGAACGGAAAGAACGTATTGTTCTGGCCAGACTCAATGGCCGTTGGCACCTACCAGACGCCTCCGTGGGTGGAATAATCTATCGCGGTACAGTGGTGAGCCGGTTTAGCCGGCTCACCACTTCAACCCCGCCAAGAAAGGGAATAATGGAGAAGGATAACGCTCAGTCTCTCCAGAGCATGAAAGACTACCATATTTTCCTATCTGGGACGAATGTGACGAAGTTTTTCGGCGGTCTTGCCGCCCTGAGCGACTTGGATTTCCAGCTTCATGAAAACGAAATCCTCGGTCTCATAGGCCCTAATGGAGCGGGCAAAACTACCCTCTTCAACGTCATTGCAGGGGTATATAAACCCGACCGCGGTGTCATACGTTTCCGCGACGAAATCATCAGCGGCTTTCGACCCGATCAGATCTGTAAGAAGGGAATAGCAAGGACCTTCCAAATAACCAAACCATTCTTGGCTATGAGCGCGCTGGAGAACGTTGTGGTGGGCTCCTATTTCGGATGTCATGGAAAAAGGAATCTCAGAGAATGCATAACTCAGGCTGAACAAATCCTTTCCTTTGTGGGGCTCGCAGAAAAGAAGTATGCTCTGGCTTCTCAGCTGACCCTTGTGGAACGTAAGGGCCTCGAACTCGCTCGGTCCCTTTCTACAGAGCCCTCTATTCTTCTGCTGGACGAAGTGGTAGGAGGCCTCAACCCTACGGAAACGTCAGAAATGGTGGAGCTGATAAAGCAAATCCGTAACGACGGCGTGACCATTTTAATGATCGAGCACGTGATGAAAGCCGTCATGGGGGTTTCGGACAGGATCATCGTAATTCACCACGGTGAAAAAATCGCAGAAGGGAGCCCTGAAGAGATATCTAGTAATCAGGATGTCATAGAGGCCTACCTAGGGAGTATGGGTCATGCTCACTTTAAATAGTATTGATGTCTTCTATGGGGACGCCCAAGCACTATGGGACATATCATTGGAAGTAAGAGAAGGCGAAATTGTGACACTCCTGGGTTCTAACGGAGCTGGTAAGAGCACAACTCTGAAAACCATCTCCGGCCTCCTGCACCCCAGGAAAGGTGAGATACGCCTCGATGACACCCGTATCGACAAAGTCGATCCATCTGATATCGTAAAATACGGGATATCCCACGTGCCGGAGGGAAGGAGGCTATTTCCCAACATGACGGTTATAGAAAACTTAATAGTCGGTGCATATAATACTGGGGCATGGCAGCACCGGCATGAGACCATGCGGACAGTTTACGAAATATTTCCGCTATTGGAACAGAGAGCAGGTCAACTTGCCGGAACTCTTAGCGGCGGGGAACAACAGATGCTGGCCATCGGCCGCGGACTTATGTCGAGACCATCACTTTTGATGTTGGACGAACCGTCGTTGGGTCTGGCTCCCAAGGTGGTGGAGACGATTTTCCAGGTTTTGGTGGACATAAACAAGAAAGATGTCACCATTCTTCTCATCGAGCAGAATGCCCAGATGGCATTGCAGGTGGCCCACCGAGGATATGTAATGGAAACAGGTAAAATGTCATTGGAGGGTAAAGCTGAAGACGTCGCTCAAAATGAACAAATAAAAAAGACATACTTGGGGTTATAGGAAAAGGGCCGCCAAGCAATCTGATAGTTACCCAGCAACTGTTATTGGGAGGAGAAGAAGAAAAATGATAACGGGGAAACTGGTCATTGAACAGATCCTCAACGGTTTGGTGTTGGGATGTATGTATGCCAGCGTGGCCAGTGGCCTGACACTCATCTGGGGCACTATGAAGATGATCAACTTCGCACATGGTGAATTTTACATGCTGGGCGGCTATGTAATGTATTTTGCCATAGTTTCATTCGGCATTCCCCCCCTTTATAGCATCTTCCTTGCCGTTGTCATTGTCTTTGCGATGGGAATCGTCATCGAAAAGATCTGCCTTCATCCCTTACTTGATAAGCCCGATTGGGACATTAGCGCATTTGTGGCTACCCTCGGAGTGGGCATATTTTTCCAGAACTTCGCCCTCAGAGTATGGGGGGAAAGATTCAAGAGTGTTCCCTATTTTTTGGAGGGAACCCTCGACGTATTTGGCTTCCGTATGGCCTACCAGCGCATTTTTATTTTCGCTGTAACCGCTGGGGTAATGGGGGGGTTCTGGCTTTATCTGAAAAAAGCCCGGTTCGGACTTGGCCTTAGGGCTACCGCGCAGGACCGGGATGCAGCTACTATCTTAGGGATAAATGCCAAAAAGATATATACAATTACATTCGGCATGAGCTGTGCGCTGGCCTCACTCGCTGCGGTGCTCCTCGCCCCCATTTTCCTGATCAACCCCTGGATGGGAAGTGTTCCACTGATAAAGGGTTTTATTACCGTGGTGTTGGGGGGACTGGGAAGCTTTGGAGGTGCAATTCTCGGGGGAATCCTCTTGGGGGTTGTAGAAAGTATTTCAGTGATCGTTTTCTCCTCCGAATGGAAGGATGTCGTGGCTTTTATTATCCTAATACTGGTATTGTGGATCAGACCTTCCGGCTTATTCGGAACAAAGGAATGGTGAAGATGGCTGACAAGAGAGAGAGCTGGATCGGTTTCGGGCAAAAATTGAAGTTGAAGAGCGACCATGGTTTTCTAATAGGAACAATCCTGCTGGCAGTTTTTCCTATTTTTATCCGGGATGCCTACTTCCTCCATATTATGATTATGGCCCTGGTTTTTTCAGTTCTCGCAGCAAGTTGGAACCTCATCGTCGGTTATATCGGAATTTTTTCCTTCGGACACCACGCCTTCTTCGGAATTGGCGGTTATGTTTCCGCTCTTCTGGCAATGAAAGCGGGAATCTCTCCGTGGTTTGGTTTGATCATCGGAGGTATCGTAGCCGCCCTCTTAAGCTTTGTCATTGGTTTGCCCTGCCTGCGTCTTCGAGCTGCACCATACATTGCCATCGCTACTCTGGCATTTGCCGAAATCTCCCGCATGACTTGTTTGAACTTGGTCGATCTCACCAGAGGGGAGATGGGGCTTTGGGGAATACCACATTTCCCAGATATCATTTTGCCCGGGATTGGAGTCATAAGCTTCGCCGGGGGGGTTAGGATACCGTATTATTACTTAATTCTGATCATATTCGTAGTTACTATGACCATCTTTCATTTTGGTTTACACTCCCACATCGGTCTAGCCTTTAGGTCGATCCGTGATTCTCAGGATGCGTCGGAGAGTCTCGGCGTTAGCATCACCTATTACAAATTGCTCGCATTTATGACTGGCGGTTTCTTCGCCGGAGTTGCGGGGGGTTTCTATGCCCATTACCTCCTGATTATGACCCCCACATCGGTTTTGAGCATCGGGATAATGATAGATATAGTAGTAATGACATTGGTTGGTGGGCTGGGTACCTTTTTGGGGCCAGTACTTGGAGCTTTTCTTGTCGTGCTCGGCCTTGAGTACTTACGCGTTCTGGAAGAGTACAGATTCATCGCCTATGGGATCTTGCTTGTAGTTATGATTTTGTTTGTGCCGTCGGGCATCGGGAAAAAGCTGTTCCGAGAAAAGCAGCTGGTGGATTAAGGAGGAGAGGTAAGGCATGAAGATACGGGCGGTGGCAGTACAGATGGGAGCTGTTGGGACAAAGGAGGAGAACGTGGAAAAGGCCAGGGGCATGTTGGAATCCTTGGTATCCTTCCATCCACATCCGCAATTTATCTGTCTGCCCGAGATGCTCTCATATTTACCCGAGCAAGGAGATGACTTTCAAGCCATTGATCGGATCGCGGAAGAAATCGATGGCCCCATCTCTCAGATGTTTTCAGACTATGCGCGTGAACTTAAAGCCTATATCATCTCGGGAAGCTACGTCGTGAGAAAAGATGGAAAGCATTACAACACGAGTCTTCTATTCGGCCCCGATGGGGATTTGAAGGCGGAATACAGCAAGACCCATCTTTTTAGTTCCACGGTGCCGGAGTTCGATGAATCCTCTTTTGTCAATCCCGGAGATCGATACACTGTAGCTGATACGAAATTTGGTAAGGTTGGAATGATCATCTGCTATGATATAAGGTTTCCCGAACTACTCCGCACGTTGGCCATAAAAGGGGCTGAGCTGATTTTTTGTCCAGCGGCCTTCCCGATGGCTGAGACGTCCCCAGGGGCCGACCACTGGGAGATCCTTACAAGGGCAGCATCTCTCCAGAACATGGTCTATCTGGTGGCCGTCAATCAGATTGGTGTTAAAAGTCCTTTTACGTTTTTCGGACGCAGCGTCATCGTAGACCCGTGGGGCATAGAGATAGCCAAAGCACCTCACAGGGAATGTATTATATCTGCAGAGCTGGATCTCGAATATCTTCGTCAAATGAGGAAGGTCCGATCCGTCCTTCAACATCGCAGGCCGGACCTCTATGAATTATAGAAACCCCTGATACCGAGAAATCGAAAAGAGTTGCGGGCCGTGAAGAATACTCGGCTCAAGGGGTCACGGACAAATGAAGGACATAACGAAGGAAAAGGATTTCGTGATTTCGTGGGTTGATGGACATTGCGAAGATTTTTACGCTTATTCAGACGCCATATGGAGTTTCGGCGAATTGGGCTGTGAGGAGTTCCTCTCTGGCCGACTCCTGGAGGACTGTTTAAAAGGCCAAGGCTTCGAGGTGGAGGCTGGAGTGGCTGGCATGCCTACGGCTTTTGTAGGTACGTGGGGTACGGGGAGGCCTGTAATAGGTATCAATTGTGAATACGACGCCTTGCCGGGTCTTTCGCAACATCCCGTTCCTGAGAAAAAGCCCGTGGTCGAGGGCGCGCCCGGCCACGGATGTGGGCACAACATTCTAGGGGTCGGGTCCATAATGGCCGCAGCAGCGATGAAGCAATGGATGGGAGAGACCGGGCAAACCGGAACCATCATGGTCCTCGGGGCGCCTGCAGAGGAAATCTGCGTTGGTAAACCATTCATGGCCCGGGCAGGACTCTTCCAGGATATCGATGCGATCATCGACTGGCATCCATGGGACCACAACGGGGCGAATTACGAGACCTGTAACGCCTATTTCAACGTGAAATATCATTTTCGTGGCCGCACGACCCACGGAAATGCTCCTTGGGAAGGACGAAGTGCGTTGGACGGTGCCCTCCTGATGGGGCACGCCATCGAACTACTCAGGGAGCACATTCCGCCGGGGCACCCGGATGCGGCAAATACCATAAATTACACGTTCTCCGATGTGGGTCCGGAATACCCAAATGTGGTTCCTGACCGTTCTACCATTTGGGTGGTGGGGAGGATTACTACCTCGGAGGAAATGGAACAGATTATCAAGAGATTACATAAGTGTGCGGAAGGGGCAAGTCTCGCTACCGAGACATCCTTAACAATGGAGTTCATCACTGCTACCCATGAAAAGATCCCGAACAAGACCTTATCCTCCGTTCTCTATCGAAACCTTGTGGAGATGGGACCTCCCAAGTTCGATCCGGACGAGCAGGCGTTCGCGAGGAAAATGCAGAACGACCTCGGCGTTGAAGAGGCTGGCTTGGTGGAAGATATAATGGAATTTCAAGGTGGGGCCTCCGCCGTTACTGATAACTCCGAATATAGCTGGTTTGCTCCCTTTGCCATGTTCTGGATCACCGGAGCTCCGGCTGGTATTGGATGGCATAATTGGCAAGTCGCCGCATCCGCGAGGACCAGCATCGGCAAGAAGGCTATGACGGTGGCGTCGAAAGTCCTTGCGTCCTCTGGTGTGGATCTCTTGACACAACCGCAGACTATAGAGGAGGCGAAAAAGGAGCTCTCCGAGCGCCTGGCCGGAAGAACGTACCGGTCTCAGATACCGGCAGGGGTTGAGCCACCGGTGAATTTTAATCGGGAAACAATGGAAAAATATCGAAAATCAATGGAAAAACACTATCAAGCAGCCAAGGTGATACTTTAAATCAGAGATACTTTATTCTGCGGGCACCGAGAGTTTGCCGAATTGATTGAGTTCCCTGTCTTTCTCTGCTTCAATCCTTTTCTCATCCCGATAGAGGCAAAGCATCGATTCCAATCCCATGAGGATAATATCAGCCTCGGGATCCTGTATTGATTCGTCCCACTGAAGGTGACGAGATTCACGCGGAACAGGGTGGGAAAGGAGGACGAGAACCTCCGTGAGGAGGTTAATTTAGTTGAGGGGAAGCTGAATAGCCGTAATCACGTCATTCGGAAGGAGGTCACGAAATGAAAGCGATGGATAGCAGCTCGAATCTCATTCTTAACAGGACCTCGAGAGAGGAGATCAAGCAAGGAATTACCGTTATTACGAGGGGAGAAGGCGTTCATGTTTATGACCAGGATGAGAAGCGGTATCTGGATCTCGTTGCGGGTATGTTTCGACCGGTGCATGTCGGGTACGGCCGCAAGGACATAGCCCAGACCGTCTATGATCAGATAGTCGAACTCGCATACTCCTGCCCCTGCCAATTTACCAACATCCCTGCGATGGAGTTAGCAGAGGTTTTGGGGGAAATTGCCCCCGGGGAGATACGCAAATTCATGTTTGTGTGCGACGGCTCAGAAGCCGTGGAGGCGGCGATCAAGCTGGCTCGACACTACCATAATTCCAGAGGCGACAAGAGGCGATTTAAAATAATTACCAGGCGGGGAGCCTACCATGGGTCAACGGCGGGAGCACTGAGGGCCTTGGGAACGGTCTTGCCGATGAGGCAGATTATGGAACCCCTCACCCCGGGAACCATATTTGTTGAGTCCCCTTATTGCTATCGGTGTCCCCTGCACCTGACTTACCCTGAATGTGACGTAGCGTGTGCCAGGGATGTTGCGAGAATTATCGAATTCGAGGATCCAGACCAGGTATCGGCTTTCATTGGTGAGCCTATTCAGCAAGGATTCGGGGCGTACGCCCCCGTAAAGGAGTATTGGGGCATCATCCGGGAGATTTGCGACACCTATGGGGTTGTTCTCATTGTGGACGAGGTCATTTGCGGGTTCGGCCGGACGGGGAAGTGGTTTGGTATCAATCACTGGGAGGTCAATCCCGATATCATCACCTCGGCCAAAGGGATGACTGGAGGCTATACGCCGATGGCGGTGGTGATTATCGATGAAAAAATCGGG
>Ga0209636_10005498_pt1 | contig 12945 bp, 6 predicted proteins | sample DeeMarSWOR152_54_FD_187464 | JGI IMG/M metagenome (GOLD analysis project Ga0209636, IMG submission 187464) | Marine sediment microbial communities from White Oak River estuary, North Carolina - WOR-1-52-54 (SPAdes) (version 2) | ecosystem: Environmental > Aquatic > Marine > Intertidal zone >...
AGATCGCTGATGCCACAGGTACGTGGCGCTGGTCGGTGTGGGCGGGGACGATGGTGATGTTTGTCTCCTTCATCGTTTTCCTCATCTACCTGGCGATGGACAGGGATGTGGATAAAGAAATAAAAGCGGGAACAGAGGAGAAAATAGTCGTTAAAGACGTATTGAAACTGAACTCAGCCTTCTGGTTCATCAGCTTCCTCTGCGTGACATTCTACTCGGCTGTTTTCCCGTTCACCAATCATGCTCCAAGGTTACTGCAGATGAAGTTCGGCATTTCGGCTGCCAAGGGAGGCCTGTATACATCCCTGATCATGACCGCTTCGATGATCTTCACTCCTCTTCTCGGCCTCCTGGTGGATAAGCTCGGCCACAGGGGAAAGATCATGATATTCGGGTCGCTGCTCATCATACCGGCCCATCTGCTGCTCGGGCTGACCTTTCTCCATCCGGCTGTCTCCTTCGTCATTCTCGGCATCTCCTTTTCGCTCGTGCCTGCGGCTCTCTGGCCGGCTGTGCCTATCCTGATTAAGGAAAAATTCCTGGGGACTGCCTTTGGCATCATCGCCTGGGTACAGATGCTCGGGCTTTTTGTGTTTCCGTGGCTGGCGGGCAAGGTTGTGGACCTCTCGGGGGATGACTACACCAACATGGAGCTGATGTTCGCTTCACTCGGGTTCGCCGGGCTGGTTTTCGCTCTGCTGCTCCTTGCTTCGAACAGGAAGCATAAATTGGGTCTGGAACTCCCGACAAAAGAGGCGCAGGCTATGGCAGACGCCTCCTCCTGATTCAGGGCTGGGCGGCAGTATCCCTTCTCCATAACTTCAATACATTGAGGATAATGTTCATGAAAGAGATATAGACGATGTAAATCCCTGTGAAAACTGTGATCAAATTGATCGGAGCCGAGACCAATACAAGGATGAGAAGAAGCGGAAGAGCGATAATGCCCAGCACTTCTTTCTTCTGGATGATCAGATGGATCACCACCAAAACCGCGATGAATATCAGGAATAGATACAAAGAAATCCATTTGTGACTGATCATCTGATAAAAATAATAAGCCATAATCCCGATGGCTGTTCCTATTCCCTTTCCCCCTCTAAAAGACAGATAAAAGGGAAAAACGTGACCGGCCACGGCCGCTGCCCCGGCAAGGTGGACAAAAAGCGGAGAGGTTCCCAGCAGGGAGGCCATGCCCACAGCCAGCAATCCCTTGGAGACATCGATAATGATGACTGCGATCGCTGCTTTGAGTCCCAGGACATGATAGGCATTCGTCCCGCCTGCGTTCCCGTCCCCGTGCTCCCTGATGTCGATGCCTTTGAGCCATTTGCCCAGAAAATAGGAAGGAGAAAAAGATCCGATCAGGTAGCCCAAAGGAATGCTCAACACAGAGATAAGAGTCATTTGAATTCTCTTAATTCCTTACAAGAAGTGGCCGTAAAAATCAACCCAAAAATAAAATACTTTCAAGACAAGTAGCCGCAGCTGATACTGACCCCAGTTCCAAGATTGAAAAGGCTCTTTTGAATGGAAGTCTATCATAAAGAAAAGCCTTTCCCGACAACCCATCTTTCACTTTGTATTATTGTGGAAAAAAGACACTGAGTTATCTATTCAACAATTAAGTACGAAACGGCCCAGGTTCCTGGCCCGGTGGCTGTCGCGATCAAAGGGGACATTTCGACCTGCCACACCTCCTCGCACTGGAAATTCTCTTCCAGCCTGGTTCTGACAAGGTCGGAGATCCTCCTGTTATCCACGTCATTCACAAAACACTTGATTTTCCGGGCATTAAATTTATTCAGGTCGGACTTTATTTTTTTTAAAACCCAGTTTATGGCCTGATTATGGGTCAATGTTTTCCCTGCCGGAACAATCACCCCTTCCTGGGTGGTTATGATGGGCTTGATGGACAGGGTCGTGCCCAAAAGAGCAGCGGCTTTACCGATCCTTCCTGTCTTTGCCAAATACTTCAATGTTTCAAGGGTGATGAATACTCTGCTTTTATTGCTCAGGGAGTAAATATGCTCGAGAATCTCATCAACTGTTTTTCCTGCCTCAGCCAACCGCTGAGCTTCCAGAGCAACTAAGCCTAGTTTGCCCAGAACACTTCCAATATCGCACAATTCGATCCTGATGCCTTTAAACCTCTCTCTCAATTGATGAGCGATGTTATAGGTCTCTGTCAGTTGCGAGGGGATCATCAGGTAGATGATCTCATCCGTTTCCTGACTCAAGCGTCTGAATCTTTGTTCAATATCCTGAGGGGCTGGATGGGACGTCCCCGGCCAATCCTTTGCTTGACGCAGCTTTTTATAAAAGATCTTTAAGTCAAAGCTCGGGTCCTCCCTGATGCTTTCCCCTTCGAAGTTCACATAGTAGGGGACCAATTCTATCCCTAAATCATCGGCTGTTTCCCAGGGGATGGTGGATATAGAGTCTACCATGATCTTGATTTTGGACATCAGACAATCCCGACTATAAAGTGATAATGAAGCTGGCCGCCGTAATACCATTGAACCTTTCTCTCTGAAAAATGAGACCCGATTAAGCTCTGTATTCCGGCCATCTTATCTTTCCACACCCCTTTTCCTCTATAGATCATGACAGCCTCATCCTCAGGATCGATCATCTTGGTCAAAAGACCCAGGAGGGCTGAGCCCAGGTCACCGGCTTTCACCTGAATCTGGCCATCATAGATCCCGATAAAGTCCCTTCTGCATACCGCAAACTCCGGAGTTTCACAGGGCCGAACGGCCCGCGCCACAGCTCCGCTCTTAATCTGAGAGACAGTCTCCTCCATAAGTTTCAAATTTTCAGAAACTGAATTCTGTGGGTCAAAACACAGTAAAGAGGCTATCCCCTCTGGGACTGTCTTCGTCGGCAGGACTTTGACTTCTTTGGGAAGCAGTCGGGAAGCCTGCAAAGCGGACGGTAAAATATCGCTGTCATTGGGAAAGAGGACCACGGCACAACACTCAACTCTACCGCAGGCCTCTATCAACTCCTCGACAGAGGGTTTGGATTTGGCGAAATTCACAACAATATCCACTCCGCTTTCATAAAATATACGTGAGAATCCTTTCCCTGGAGAGACAGCCACAATCCCAATCTTATTCCGGGCAAGTAAGGCCTTCTGCTGGGCCAGCATGTCATCTTTTGTCACCAGAGTGAACCTTCCGAATGAGGCGGATTCTCTCTCTACCTTTTCAGGAAAATCGGTATGAATGTGCACCCTGACCCTGTTCTCTATCTGGCTGACCACCAATGAATCTCCTAAGCTGGCCAGAGAAGAGCTTATTTTTTCTGCGGATGCTGAATCTCCTTCAACAAAAAACTCTTGAGAAAACCTGTAATGAGGACGGTTACTGCAGGTGGTATAATCTACAGGAGGTGAAGATAACCTTTCCTTCTTGACAAGCTCCGCTTTCTTTCCTTCTGCAACAGAAAGGAAGGCTTTTAATATGCTGAGGAAACCCTGTCCTCCTGCATCCACTACTCCAGCCCGTTTGAGCTGTGGAAGAAGTTCAGGAGTTTGCCTTTGGGCATGAACTGCCGTTTCCAGTATCTTTTTAAAAAAAGTATTTAAGCTCTCCTTAGAAGAAAGCTCCTTGACTTTTTTGGCCACAGCATTCATGACAGTGAGGATCGTTCCTTCAACAGGATTCCTGACTGATTGATAAGCACTTTTCGTTCCTTCAATGATGGACTTGGAAAAATCGCTGATATCCAGTTTATCAGTTAATTTCAGGCTCTGGGCAAATCCCTTGAAAAAATTGGCCAGTATCATTCCCGAGTTTCCCCTCGCTCCCAAGAGACACTGATCGGCGACCAAATCCGAGAGTCCGGATATGGTGGAACAAGGATTCTGATTCATCCCCTCAACAGCCGCTTTCATCGTCAAGGTCATGTTCGTCCCCGTATCTCCATCCGGCACAGGAAAGACATTCATGGAGTTTATATACTCTTTTTCAGCGTCCAAGACCATGTAAGCAGCAACGACCATATCTTTGAACACACGGGGAGAAATCTCTTTCTGCTCTTTCGTCACTCTTGATCTCTCATCGTTCTGAAAATTGGCTTTTTTTATCGGTAAAAGGGCTGTAATTTCTTAATATTCAGCGCCGATAAAATTAAGGGACATAATCTCATTCTCAAGCGGCACGGAAATTCCTTATCCCGAATATGAGATGTTTCCCTCAATTCTTTCTGAATTTTGTCTCCTGCTTTCCCCTAAGGAAAGTAATAATTACCACACATTCAGAAGAGAGGTCAATGCCTGAAAATCAAGCGTAAGCGTCTCTGCTTCCTTGACAGTTAATGAGGAAGGTGTAATCTGGTACAGCGCCGGTTCCTCTCCATCCGAAGCTCATGAAGGAGGGTGGAAGGGTCTTGGCTAGGATAGAGAGGAACCGTCGCCTCTCTTCCCCATTGGCTCAGATGTTTCTTTCATCACGGAAATAGAGATGATTCAAAATTAAGCCATTTTTTTAATCTAGCATCGTATTACGGGAACCAGAGAATTTCATTGCTGTATGAAGAGAGGAGAAAAGCTTTTGTGTTTGAGGCAGGAATAGATTATTATAAAAAATGCAATATTACATAAATTATATAGAAATTATCAAAAAATTACGGAAGAAAATGCAACTGTTCTCGTCTAAACTATGGTTTTAGAGTACGACTCTAACCATTCAAAGTGAATGGTTCATGATAAAAGGCCGTTCGGAAAGTAGCCGGATTGATCAATCCGGGAACAGGAAACGTTCGGCAGGAAAAAATGAAAAGATTATCAACTAGGTGAGTGATCATGCGAAAAATATCCGTCTTTATTCTGGTTATGTCCCTGATCCTGGCTGTAGGCTGTGGAAAATCCGGCGAAAGCGGCACGGACAGGAGTGCAAATCCTGGGGAGAAGCCCCAAGCCGGGAAGGCCGCGATGAAAAATGATCCCCCGACCCGATCGGGACAAAAACCCGGTTCCAAACCTCAGAGCGCTAAGGAGATCGATATCGATAAGCTCGATATCCCCGACCAGGTGAAGGAAGCCATCAAATCCGGCCGAATCCCGAAGGAGCAGATTCCTGAGGTTCTAGCGCGATTCCAGGGCCAGAGCGGTCCAGGCGGTGAAGCTGTCCCGGTGAATGTGGCCCCGGTCCAGCGAAAAAACCTCAACTCCTACCTTGTCCTCAACGGCATCGTTGAGCCGGAGCGTAAAGTCGAGATCTTCTCCCGCCTTTCCGCCTACGTGAAGGAGATCGTCAAAGAAGAGGGCGCCTATGTCAGGGAAAACGATGTCCTGGCTCTTCTCGACGATACTGAAATAAAGATCAGCTTTGAACAAGCCAAGATCGAACTGGAACAGGCCAAGCTCAGCCTGGAAGAGGCTGAAAGTAACTACACCCGCAACCAGGAGCTGATCAAGCGCAATCTCATCTCCGAACAGGACTTCCAGACTCAGGAAGCCCAGTACAAGCAGCGGCAGCTCGATTACGAGAACCGCATGGAGAGTTTTAAAAACCTCCAGCTTCAGCTGAGCTGGACCAAGATCCGGGCCCTTTCCGAAGGCTACATCACAGAACGTCTGATCGAAGTGGGCAGTCGCGTCAACAGCAACCAGCAGGTTTTCACCATCGAAGATTTCAAACCCCTGCTGATCCGTGTCTTCGTGCCCACTTCTGACTCCATCAAGCTTGAGACCGGAATGCCGACAGAGGTAAGAACCGAAGTCTTGAAAGGAAAGGTTTATGAGGGCAGTATCAAATTGATCAACCCCCGAATAGATGTCCAGACAGGTACAGTGAAAGTCACGGTCGAGGTCTTCGATGAGTCTCTCAACCTGAAGCCGGGGATGTTCGTGGAAGCCCGGATCATCATCGGAATGAAAGAGAACGTCCTTGTCATCCCGCGCAAAGCCATCCTCTATAAACAGAATATGACCTATGTCTTCGTTCTGGATCGAAATCAAGCATTCCAGCGTGAAGTCACTCTGGGCCTGAGCGAAGAGGACGACATGGAAGTCATCAGTGGACTGCAAGAGGGCGAAACCATTGTCGTAGTTGGTGTCGAAGGGCTTAAAGACGGACAGAGAGTTGACGTGATCCAATGAAAATCGTCAAATTCTCTCTCAATCGTCCGGTGTCCATCTTTATGTTCACCGTCGCCGCGGTTATTTTTGGTTTCATTGCTTATACCAAACTCAACCTGAACCTGCTGCCAAAGATCTCTTATCCCACACTCACTATCAAGACAGAATACCCCGGCACCGCCCCTTCAGAGATCGAGAACATCATCTCTAAGCCAATTGAAGAGAGCTGCGGGGTCGTGGACAACGTCGTGCGTATCTCCTCGGTCTCTCGTGCTGAGCTCTCCGAGGTGACGGTTGAGTTTGCCTGGCACACCAACATGGATTTCGCCACTCTGAAACTCAGGGAAAAACTGGACCTTATTCGTTTTCCTGTAGGAGCCACCAAACCGGTCATCCTGAGATACGACCCTAATCAGGAACCCATCATGAAACTGGGTCTGACCGGGGATACCGACCTGGGACGTATTCGCTACATTGCAGAAAGAGAAGTCAAACAGGCCCTCGAGAGTATCGAAGGAGTTGCGGCTTGTTCTATATCCGGTGGCCTGGAAGACGAGATCCATATCGACCTCGACGAGCAAAAGCTCAGCCTTCTCAACATCTCCATCACCACTGTGGCCAACCGTCTGGCGCAGGAAAACGTCGATCTCTCCGCCGGGATACTCAAGCAAAAGGACAGCCAGTTTCTGGTCCGGACCGTTAATCAATTCAAAACCGTTGAGGAAATCAAAGATATCATCATCGAAAAACGGGGCGATGTCCAGATCACTCTGGGCAGTGTGGCAGATGTGTTCCGCGGTTATAAAGAGCGCAAAGTCATCTCGCGCATCAACGGCCGGGAATGCATCGAAGCGGCCATCTACCGGGCTGCAGATGCCAACACGGTCTCGGTGGCCAATGCTGTCACTGAAAGGCTGCAAATGGTCCAGGAGAATATCCTGAGGCCGCGGAATATGGAGTATCTCGTCATCACCAATCAATCCAAATTCATCAAAAACACCATCCATGAAGTCAAGCAGACTGCAATCATCGGCGGAATATTAGCCGTCCTTATCCTGCTCTACTTTTTAAAAAATTTTCGCAGCACGCTGATCATAGGAACGGCTATACCTATATCAGTCGTCATCACCTTCTTTCTCATGTATTCCTCCAAAATCTCCTTGAACATCATTTCTCTGGGCGGGCTGGCGCTCGGGATCGGAATGCTGGTGGACAACTCCATCGTGGTGCTGGAGTCCATCCAGCGCTACCGGGAAAAGGGTGAGGAACTGTACGCAGCCGCTCTCAAGGGGACTTCTGAAGTGGCCGGAGCTGTGACCGCCTCCACATTTACTACAGTGGCGGTGTTTTTCCCGATCGTGTTTGTGGAGGGTATCGCCGGCCAGCTGTTCAAGGACATGGCCCTGACAGTGACCTATTCCCTGCTGGCTTCCTTGGTCGTCTCTCTGACGCTCGTTCCCATGTTCAGTACGATCATGCGTCGTGAAAACGCAAGAGAATGGCTGACCAGAGTGCTCAAAATCCTGTTCAAGCCCCTGGATAAGCTGTACGAACAGGTCTATCTCACATATAAAAGAACCCAGGACGCCACTTTTAAACGCAGAAAAATCATAATAGTCAGTGTGCTCGCCCTCTTTGCCGTTGCTGTCTTCATGACCCGCTTCATGGGCCAGGAGTTGATCCCGGTCATTTCCCAGGGAGAATTCCTGATCAACGTTGAATTCAAGCCCGGAACCTCCCTCAAAGAGAACTCCGCCATCGTCGCTGATATATCCGATACGCTAAAAAAATACGACGAAATCGACAGCATCTACGAGCTGATCGGAAAAGGATCCAGGGGAGGCATATCCTTTCAAGAAGAGCGGGAAAACCTCTCTGAATTCGTTATCCGCCTGAAGCCGGGTATCCTGGGAAAAAGGGAAGACAGAATCATGGACCGGGTGAGAGCTGACATGGAAAAGTTTCCGACAACGCAAATCAAAGTCTACAAGCCCCGCCTTTTCTCCTTCAAGGCTCCGCTTGAGGTCGTGGTGTCGAGCAATGACCTGGATACGATCAAACAGGTCTCCGACGAACTTTTAGCGAAGCTCCGGGATGTGGAGGGAATCATCGACCTGAAGTCCAGCATGGAAGAAGGCTATCCTGAAATCCAGATCATCTTCAACCGGGCTGTCCTGGCTTCACAGGATATGACAATCAACTCGGTGGGATCCCAGATCAGAAATAAGATCGAAGGCGAAGTCGCCACGCGGTTCATCGAAAGTGACCGGGAAGTCGATATTCGAGTCCGCCTGACCGAGGATTCCCGCGACCGGGTGGACAAGATCAGCCGGATCAACATCCGGAACGGACTGGGCGTGATGGTGCCGCTGAAGGCGCTGGCCGAGATAAGTATCAAAGAAGGACCAGCAGAGATCCGCCGTATCCTCCAGCAAAAATCCGCGGTCATCACCGGGAATATTTCAGACATCTCCCTGGATGAGGCCAAGGAGAAAGTCATTGCCAAAGCCGCAACCATAGATTGTGGTCCAGACTGTTCGATCTACCTGGCCGGGCAGAGCATGGAACAGGATGTGGCCTTTTCCTCCATGATCTTCGCCATCTTTCTGGCCATATTCCTGGTCTACCTGGTCATGGCCTCCCAGTTTGAATCCTTTAAAAAACCGTTCATCATCATGTTCACCATCCCTCTGGGGATTATAGGCGTGGTGATCGTCGGTCTCATATTCAGCATATCCATCAATGTGATCGTGCTGATCGGCTTGATCATTCTCTCCGGCATCATCGTCAACAACGCCATCGTACTCGTGGATTATATCGGACAGCTGCAGAAACAAGGAATGCCTAAAATTGAGGCGATTAAAACCGCTGCCCAGGTGAGGTGGCGGCCGATCCTGATGACCACGATCACGACCGTTCTGGGGCTTACGCCCATGGCGCTGGATTTCAACGAGGGATTTGAGATCCGCATCCCCCTGGCCCTGACATTGATCGGCGGGTTGATTTTCGGGACGTTTCTGACCCTGGTGTTTATTCCTCTTGTCTATAATACGGTAGTCAGAGACCCCGCAGTCGCCGAGGAGAAGGAAAGCCGCTTGATGCGCCTCCTCAAAAGCGCAAAAGTGGCTCTGTCTCTCGATAAAGCGAAAACGAGCAAGCCATGAATTTACCTGAATTTTCGATTAAAAAGCCTGTTTCTATCATCGTAGCCATGCTTATTTTCATCACTATAGGTGTCATCTCGATCCTCAAGCTGCCTCTGGAGATGATGCCCGACACCTCCTTCCCGGGACTCATGGTGCAGATCTCCTACCCCTCCTCTTCTCCAGAAGAGGTAGAGCGTATCATTACCCGGCCCCTGGAAGACAGGTTGGCCACCATAAACAACCTGGAGAGTCTCAGCTCCACCTCCTCTTCCTCGTCCTCTAACATCCACATGCAGTTCAAGGGTGGAACCAACATGGACCTGGCCACCATGGAGATTCGCGACAAGATCGACCTCGCCCGCAGCGAACTACCCGACGACGTTGAAAACATCCGCATCCGCCGCTTTTCCTTTAATGACCGGCCGGTAATCAACTTCAGCGTGTCTCTTCCAGGGGACCTGGAAAACCTCTACTACTGGTCAGAAAACTACATCACCCAGCAATTAGAAAGGATTGAAGGTGTAGCCAATGTGGACATCCGGGGGATCCGCAACAAGGTTCTGACCATCTACCTCAAGCCTGAAGTCTTCTATTCATCCTCCATCCGTATCACCGACCTGACCGACACCATCCGGAACAATAATATCAATATTTCAGCCGGATATGTGGAAGATGGAGCTCTCCGCTACGTGACCCGCATTCCTGGGGAACTCAAGATACTGGAAGATGTGAAAAACCTCCCCGTCAGCAACAAGGGATTGACTATCGCAGATGTCGCCCGAGTGACCTATGATTACCCCCCCAAAGAAGATTTTAACCGCCTGGACGGGAACGAAACCGTCCGCTTTCAGATCTACCGGGCGTCCAACGCCAACATCGTGGATGTATGTAATAAGGTCAAAGCGACCATGGCCTCACTCAAAGAGACACAACCTGAGCTCCAGAACCTGACCACAATCTTCTATCGAGACCAATCCGAGGATATCCTCAAGAGCCTCAAGGATCTCACTCTCTCCGGAATCATCGGCGGACTTCTGGCGGTTGTCGTCCTGCTCTTCTTCCTGAGAAAATTCCGGAGCACCATCATCATCGCCATTGCCATCCCCATGGCCATGGTCTTCACTTTCAGCTTCATGTATCTTTACCGCACTGTCCTTCATGCTGATATAACCATCAACATCATTTCTCTCAGCGGACTGATGATGGCCGTGGGCATGCTGGTGGATAACAGCGTCGTGGTCCTGGAAAACATCTTCCGGCTTCGACAGGAAAAAGGATATTCGCCTATGCAGGCTTCCTTGCAAGGAGCCAGTGATGTTGCTCTGGCTGTCACCGCTTCTACCTTCTCGACTCTGGTCGTTTTCGTCTCGTTGAGCTTTGTCTCTCAGTCAGGATTCGGCCGCTTTATGAAGGATTTCGCCATGACTATCTCCCTGGCTATGATCGCTTCTCTGATCGTTTCTCTCTCCTTCATCCCACTGGCTGGGAGCCGAATCCTTGCCGGCAAAACCAGAAAAAAAGCCCCTTGGCTGCTCAAGCTAACCTCCTTCTATGAACGCATCCTCAAATTCACCATAAAGAACTGGAAAACAAAGCTCCTTATGGTGGGCCTGGCAGGAGGCATCTTTTTCATCTCATTCCAAATCCTTAAAAACATCGAGCAGGAATACATGCCCAGAAGCGACGAGCGGGAGATCGATATCTCTGTCTACATGCCGCGCAGTTTTACCTTAGATGAGATGAAAAGCCTCTTCAAGAATTATGAAAACATTCTTTTTGCTCATAAAGAGGAATTGGCGATTAACCATCTGACAACTGAATTCGGTATCCGAGGCATGAGGCAGGGTCGCTTCCGGGGATCGCTTGAGCTGAACCTGGAAGACAAAGGGCCGTCAGTAACCGAGATCAAGGAAAGACTCAAGGAACTCCTGCCCGTACGAGCCGGCATCACCTATGAATACGGACAGCGCTTCGGTCGCGGCGGACATTTCCATGGAGTCTCGGTGGAACTCATCGGCCTCGACTACACCAAATTGACCGAGCTGGCTCCCATGGTCATCGAAAAGCTCCGGACAGTCCCGAATGTGGAGGATGTAACCAGTGACCTGGAGGGCGGAGATACACAAATCATGGTCCAGGTGGACCGTAAAAAAGCGGAAAGTTCAGGAGTGAGCAGTCAAATGGTGGCACGAACCATTTCCTCCTCTCTTTCTGACCGGGCAATTGGTAAGTTCAAGACCGAAAACCGAGAGATCGACATCATCCTGAAGATCCAGGGAGAGGGGGGATTCAGCGAAGAAGACCTCCGGAACATCAGCCTGCCGACCCAGACCACACGGATCCCGATTTCAGCGATCACGGATATTTCCTACCGGATGGGATCGACATCGATCCGCAAAGAGAATAAAAAATCAAAATTGAACATCAATCTCAACACCAAACAGGAAGGAATGATGACCATTTCTAACGACATCCGTCGGGTGATGAGCACCATCCAATTCCCTGACGGCTATACGTGGAGTCTGGGATCCGGGTGGAGGCGTTTTCAAGAATCCCAGAGTGAATCCACCCTGGCCATCATTCTCGCCCTGATCTTTATTTATATCATCATGGCTTCTCTTTTCGAATCATTCGTGACTCCCTTCACGATTCTGCTGGCCGTGCCGCTGGCGATGTTCGGTGTCGCCATGATATTCACTGTCACCAACATCACCTTGAACACGACTTCTTATCTCGGACTGCTGGTCCTGTTCGGGATCGTGGTCAACAACGGGATCATCCTCATCGATCACATCCGGACGTTGCGCAAATCCGGGATGAGCAAGAACGAGTCCATCGTGCAGGGAGGCAAAGACAGGATGCGGCCGATCATCATGACAGCCATCACCACCATTTTCGGGGTGCTACCGCTCGCTCTCCCCTTCCTGCTTCCCCAGTTCTTTGAGGCAGCCGGACGAAGGGCACAGATGTGGGCACCGATTTCCGTCGCCATCATCGGCGGGCTGACCACCTCGACCTTTTTCACACTGCTCTTTCTGCCCACGTTCTACTCCATCTCGGATTCAGTGACCTCCAGGGTCAAGTCCTTCCTCGGGTTCAAGAACAACAAAATCTGATCTATCCTGTATAGAGATTATATATAGATAGAGACATACAAGGTCGATTACAGTTGCATCCATCTCGGGTATCGCCACGCCGGCCGTTCAATTTCCAATCATCGCCTTCAGTGTTCAAACATAAAAATATACCATCTCAAAAAGGAGGCCAGAATGAGACATCCTAGCCAATGTAAGTTTAATCTGATCCGGACGGTGTCCATCGTCCTCTTCCTCTCTCTTCTCTTCTTGCCGATGGAAGCTGTCCAGAAAAAACAATCCGAGGCCAAATACCATGATTTTGCGGCTCTGACTCAAACCCTGAAAAACCTGGCCGCTGCCAACCCGAAGACCACAAAACTCGAGTCTATCAGGAAAACGCTTCAGGGCCGGGACCTCTGGATGCTCCGGATTTCCGGCAAAGGAACACCGCTCGAGAAGCAGGCGCTTCTTATTGCCGCTAACCTCGAGGCCGATCATCTTATCGGAAGCGAGGTAGCCCTGGGCATCGCCGAATACCTGGTCGAGGGCTACGGAAAAGACGAGAAAGTCACAGCTGTGCTGGATAAGCGGACCTTTTACATCATTCCCCGCCTCAACCCGGACGGCGCTGAAG
>Ga0209636_10005499_pt1 | contig 12943 bp, 13 predicted proteins | sample DeeMarSWOR152_54_FD_187464 | JGI IMG/M metagenome (GOLD analysis project Ga0209636, IMG submission 187464) | Marine sediment microbial communities from White Oak River estuary, North Carolina - WOR-1-52-54 (SPAdes) (version 2) | ecosystem: Environmental > Aquatic > Marine > Intertidal zone >...
CTTCAAGCGGTCATGCTTCATGTTAACATTAGCCACCAATACTTTCCAGATAGTATCTCAAAGATAAAGCTGTTTAGATCTTTGACCCATCTACGAAGGTTCGATGACGCCTCCTATTCGAAATTTTTCCTTGTTGCTACTACGTATATGACCGCGATGAATGCTAGAATCAAGTAAACTATTAAAGATAGGTGAAAGAGCAGAGTTTCTAGGCTTGGATAGAATGTTTGCCACATGACTGAGGCATAGAGATTTGTTATGCCGAAGGTTATTGCTGGAAAGAAGAGGATTACCGCGAGTGGGATTGACCACTTCTTCATCCTGATCAGGCCGTAGGCGGTTATCAGGCTTAAGACTGCTAGGGGTCCAACGTGAACAAGAGTGAAGTTAGACGACGCCAGAATGGCGGCTTCTGCTCCTCCTACAACCACGTAGAAAATGGAAACCGCGAGCACTCCCGGCTTCTCTACCTTCAACCTAGACTTCAAAGGCATCTTTCACGCTTCCCTTAAACCGATCATTACGCTACCTGAGGCAGTGAAATAATTGTTTATGCTCAATTACCATAATAAAAGCTATTCTCCTCGGGACAGAGAAAACGCTTATGAGAAGTGTTGCCCTTTAAATCGAATTCTCAGGAGTTAACATTCAATGAGCTATCGCGAACTATTTGTCTCTCCACCTCCGATTTTAAGCGACTTCAAGAAAACGTTTGAAGAAGCAGAATACGTAGTTCTAGGAGTGCCCTTTGACGCAACTAGCACCTTTCGAGTAGGAGCGAGATTTGCTCCTCTCGCCATCAGAGAAGCCATAGCTAATATTGAGAGTTACAGTTTCAGATCTGGCGTGGACGCTAGAGATTTAAAGGTTCACGACCTTGGCGATCTCCATGTGTCTGGACAAGTAAATGAGACCCTAAGACGGCTAGAGCTGGTGACCAAAGAACTCTTTGAAGCAAAGAAACTGCCCATTTTCATCGGAGGAGAGCATACTATAACCTTGGGTGCGATGCGAAGCATGGGCAAAAACGCGGCGTTGGTGAGTTTTGACGCTCATTTAGATTTGCGCAACGAATTCATGGGTCTAACCATGTCCCACGCCACATGGATGCGCAGGCTAAATGACCAAGTCCGTCCTGAGAGAATTATTGAAGTGGGTACTCGCGCAGTGGACAAAGACGAGCTTGACTACACAAAGAAGTTCAACATCCCCTTTTTCACAGTTCATCAGATCATGAAGGAAGGCGTTGAGAAAACCAGTGAAAAAATTAAGGCCCTCCTAGTTGATTATGAAAGAGTCTACTTGTCGATTGACATGGACGTTCTTGACCCAGCTTTTGCGCCCGCGGTTCAGAATCCTGAGCCCGACGGCTTGTCCATGCACGTGCTTCTAAATCTCTTGTGTAGTGTTTGTGACCGTCGAGTGGCAGCTTTTGACATTGTAGAGGCGGCACCCCACTATGACATGGGAGTAACCGCCATACAAGCCGCAAGAACAATGTTCGAGCTGTTGTGTTGCCTGGGAAAGGTGAGGAAAGGCTAGAGCCTCAAGCCTCTCTCAGGAGCTTCGCAACAAAGAATCCGTTGCATTCGTGAATGTGAGGATAGAGCCTTTGACACTCAGTTTGTCCCCGCAATCCGGGTAAACCTATTTTCGGTGAAGCCTCCACCAAAGTGAACATAGGATGCCACTTCAAGAATTTCTCAATAAGCATTTCGTTCTCCTCCAGCGCAATGCTGCATGTGGAGTAGATAAGAAAACCATTGTCTCCCACATGTTTTGCACATTGATTCAGCATTTCCCACTGAATCTCTGCCATGCCTAAAATGGACCTCTTGGTCAACCTCCATTTTGCGGAGGGTACCTTTTTGAACACGCCAGTGCTTGTGCATGGAGGGTCTAAAATCACTATATCAGCAGTGGATTTCATAGGTAGTGGTTTGCGGGCGTCTGCGAGGATTGGAATGACTATCTTGGTGCCCATGCGCTTAATTTCGCGTTTCAAAACCTTCATTCTTCGTTTCGAATAGTCAATAGAAAGGATGACTCCTTGGTTCTGCATCAACTGGGCCAGATGAGTTGTTTTGGCTCCTGGCGCGGCGCAAACGTCCAGCACTCTCATGCCAGCTTTTGGGTTTGCGACTTCTGTAGCGAGGCAACTGGCTTTATCTTGGATGAAGAATAGTCCGTCTCGGAAACTTCGTGTTCTCATGAGGGGTTTTCGAGTTTTAGCCACCTTGTAGGTGTGCTTGAGTTGCTGCGTCTTTTCAAGGGTGACTCCTTCCTCCTCCATCTTCTTGAGCGCGACTTTTTCTGGTTTTTTCAACGTGTTTATTCGTATGTAAGTTGGCGAGATTTCTGTCACGTTTTCCAAAAACTTCAGTGCCTCTTCTCTTCCAAGCAGTTGGAAACAATGCTTCACAAACCATGTGGGATTATAGGTTGAGAGAGCGACGCGTTCTTGATCACTCAACCTCCTCAAAGCTTCGGAGAGCCGTACGCTCAATATTTGCCCAAGCGTCTCTTCGGCTCCCTTCAGCTCGCGCCAACCCAAAATTGAACGCCCCATCCGCGCCATACGCACAGCCTTCTTGAAGTCGCCGTTCGCCACCTTGGCTTCGTAGGTGTATAGGCGAAGGAAGGCTCTGGGACCAAGCTCAAAATCTCTGAGGGACCGAGGCGCCAAGGTCAAGTTTAGAAGAAAATCGATGAAGTTTTGTCTCCGAACTGTTTCAAACACCATCTTTTGTGCCAACCCCAAAACTTTAGCATCTTTTATTCCCATATGCCTCGCTGCCTTTGACAATGCCAAGCGCTCCCCTGAGCCTTGTAGTTCCATCGAACACAGCGTTTCAATGGCAAGAGTCCAAGCAGCTTTTAACAATTCAACCCTCGGCTTTAAGAGGAACTCGATGTGGATAAAAGGCTTAAGTTGCTGAAAATTGACTGTGGTTTAGTTCAGAGAGCTTTTTAGGTATAAAACGCTATATGTGATGGGATACGAGCAAATGACAGAGAGGCATCTGGACTACTTCTTTACAACCGCCGAGACTGCAAAAGAGGAGCAAAGGGAGCCTTCTTTCTCTCCAAAAAGTGTGCCCCCAAAAAGCAGACGCGTTGTTTCCCAGTCTGTGGCACCCAGAGACTTGCCTCCCTCATATTTTGTGTCCGCCACTTACAACGGTCAGAAAAGGTCTGCTGTTGTCAAACTCTACGAGCCGGAGTCGGAGCGAATCTATCTCTGGTATGATACGACGGGACACAAGCCCTACTGTCTTACCAACCTCTCTTCTAGCGAACTGGAAAAAATCGGCCGCTTAACCTCTCATTCTGGGTTTGATCACTTCGAATCCGTGGAAAAGTATGACCCTCTCCTCGACCGGAAAGTCACCTTAACGGAAGTTGTGGCCAAAGACCCCTTGTCGATTGGCGGTCGCCTAGGTTGCTTTCGAGACATCATACCAGAAGAATATCAAAAGATAACCGGCTTAGAACAGGAGGCAAAGGTTTGGGAGGCAGCCATCAAGTACTATCAAAGCTACATTTACGATCGAGGGCTTGCTCCAGGCATGATCTACAGGATTGAAAACAACGAGCTTGTTCGAGTTAAACATGAGCCCTCCGAAAGGATTGTAAAAGAAATTCGTGGACTGTTTCAAAGAGAACCCGAAGAGTATTTAGAGCACATAGAAGGATGGGCGAGGCTTTTAGAGTATCCAGCCCCAAAATTCCGACGGGTTGCTCTCGACATTGAGGTTTCCACACCTATACCAACTCGTGTGCCCGACCCCCGTGAGGCACCTTACGAGATAATTTGTGCATCTCTTTTAGGATCCGACGGAAAAAAGAGAATTCTGCTTTTGAAGCGTGAAGGGGTTGAAGAGGGAGTTGAGAAGCTGCCTCCGGACGTAAACGTCGAGTATTTTGATTCTGAGGAGAAACTGATTCTCGCTATCTTCGAGGCGCTTTGGGAATACCCCTTCGTAATAACATTCAACGGAGACGACTTTGACCTTCGATATCTGGAACACAGAGCGCAAAAATTCGCCGTAAGGAGAGACAAGGTTCCCATCGAGTTAGGGAGGAGAGTTTGCCTTCTCAAACATGGAATCCATATAGACCTCTACAAGTTCTTCTTCAATCGTTCCATCCAGATTTACGCTTTCGGTAAGAAGTATCGAGACATGACCTTGGAAGATGTTGGCAAGGCGCTGTTAGGACTATCCAAAATTGAACTTGCCAAACCAATATCTGAGTTGGCATACAATCAGTTGGCTAAATATTGCTGGAGGGACGCCGAAATCACTTTCAAACTGACCACCCTCGACAACGACCTCGTTATGAAACTCATCTTAGCCCTCACCAGGATCAGCCGCATGCCCATGGAAGACGTAAGTCGACAGGGAGTTTCACGCTGGATCAGGAACTTTCTTCATTATGAGCATAGGCGCCGGAGTACGTTAATCCCAAACGCAGAGGACATATTGGCGTTGAAAGGGGCAACTGTCACGAAGGCCATCATAAAGGGGAAGAAGTACAAAGGAGCAATCGTGGTCGAGCCTGTGCCCGGCGTCCACTTCAACGTAAAAGTGATGGATTTCGCTAGTCTATACCCCTCCATCATCAAAGTTCACAACCTAGGCTACCAATCTATTCGTTGCCCTCATAAGGAGTGTATGGATAACAAGGTTCCTGAAACCCCTCACTGGATATGTAAGAAGAGTAAGGCGCTTGAAAGCTTGTTGATAGGTGCGCTTAGGGACCTCAGAGTTACATGGTACAAACCGAGATCGCAAGACAAGTCGTTGCCCACTGGTTTGCGGAGCTGGTACAAGGTTATACAGAGCGCCCTCAAGGTCATACTTAACGCGAGCTATGGCGTGTTTGGTGCGGAAACATTTGACCTGTACTGTCCACCTGTGGCCGAAGCCACCGCTGCCATTGGAAGACAGGCTATAACCCAGACGATAAATAAAGCTCAAGAACTGGGAATCGAAGTTATCTACGGAGATACAGACAGCATCTTCTTGAAGAACGCTTCTCAAGATCAAATCGATGACTTGTCAAAATGGTCCGAAAAAGAGCTCGGAATGCAGTTGGACGTAGACAAGGTCTACCGCTACTCCGTGTTTAGCTCTAGAAAAAAGAACTACCTCGGGGTTTTTCCCGACGGAAACGTGGAGGTCAAGGGACTTACTGGAAAGAAAAGGCACATCCCCATTTTCATCAAGAAGGCCTTCGACCAGATGGAGGAGAGGCTGGGTCAGGTGAAGTCTCCATCCGAATTTGAACAAGCAAAAAGAGAAATTCGAAAGATCATTCGCGATCGATACTTGAGGTTGAAGAGAAAGGAGTGGGGAGAACGTCCCGACGAGCTAGCATTCCATGTTGTCTTGGGGAAACTCCCTGAACACTACAATAAGACCACTCCGCAACACGTTAAGGCTGCTCTGCAGCTTGAAAAAAGAGGGTATGACTTGAAGGCAGGCGACCTCATAAGCTTCGTGAAGGTGTTAAAGGAACCTCACGTCAAGCCCATTCAGCTCGCCTCGAACAGCGAAATAGATGTGGAGAAATACGTGGGATATCTCCACTCAACCTTCGATCAGGTCTTAGACGCGTTGGGATTAGACTTCAACGAAATCATTGGACTAACAAAACTTGAACGCTTCATGTAGGTTTGCAGCTTATTTTATCGCTTCTCGTGGAAACTTCTGCAATCGGTCCAAAGTGAGGAGAATAAAACGACCAGACTTCCTTAGTGTCCTCTTGAATACTCTTTCTTTTTGAGGGAATGACAGAGCTTTCCAAATGTTCTCTTCAAATCGTACGGTTAGCTGTACTCTCGAAACGTGTAGTTGCATTTGGTGCAACGGAAGAATTGGGTTGAGGACTCGTCGCTTCCCCTTGTTTGCACCTGCCACACATATGCCACACGGTTTCCACATTTAGGACACTCTATCTTAACCGTGGGCAGGGTTCGTAGCTTCTGCTCCTCTTTCCCTATCACCGCTATGAGTTCCTGAGGAGAGTGTTCTATAGTCTTTGAGACAGCTGCCACTGGACCAGCCGCTGGTTTCTTGTAGCCACACTTCGGACAAGAAAGTATGAGGGTGCTCTTCTTACCCTTCTTCTTCTTAGTTGGAGCTAACCTCGTCCCACATTTGGGGCAAAACTCCATTTTACACCACCATGCATCTAACTTCGCACTTCTCCTTTATTTCGAGTCTTTTAAATCTTTCTTTTAGCCGAGCAGAGTCCAGACGCTATTATATGAGCTACTCTTAGCGCTTCAGGAACGTTGCTTCGGGTAGAAGTGCTCTTCAAAATCTTCTCAGCATCTCCCTCTGAAATCCCTGCAATCTGCATGTATACGGCTTCTTCAGCCCTTCGCGTACGCACCTCAATGAGCTTTCCGGCTTTTTCCATAGCTTTCCACCTTTTTTCAGGTTCAGGCAAGTTTTCAAGTGCTTTTCTTATCTCTTCAAAGTCAGGCTTCTCTCGAGTGACCGCTATGCATGGCAACCCTATTTTTTGGAAGAGTTCCTTAATGTCCACCACGTTGAAACCTGCAAACGTGACGCCGTCTAACACAACCACTCGAATCTGATCGAAATGAGGCGACCCCATTATCATAGAGGCTATCTTTTCCGTTGCGTCTGTTCCGTCAACCTCTACCTCTGTTCGCATGACTCCGTCAAGCCAGTATCCACCCCGATAGACAACCCCAACAACATCAACCGTGCCTTTTTTGTGGGGGACAAAAATCCCGTCATCGATTCCTAACACCCTGACCTCTGGTTTCACTGAACGAAATCTCACAGCCTTCTCTTCACTCATGAGTTGCACCGAGCCTTTTCCCTATCTCCCGCAATAGCTGCGTGAACGCGTCGGTGGGATCATCACCTTCCTCAATCACTTCTAAGCAGTCCTCAAGGCTCATCACTTCTTGCAGCCAAGCAAACACTATTAATGCCTCAGCGGCATCTCCCTGAGCGTGGCGGTCGATCCTCCGAGGCAACATCTTTCTCAAACCCGACTTCTTCACAGCTTCGGCCAAGATTCGGTTGTTAATCTTGGCGCCTGTTGGTCTCTCAAGTTTCCTTGACAAGGCAAGAGAATAGACAAAGTTTACGTACATGTCACCTAGTCCGGCCAAACCCTTGTCGAGCAAAACTTCCCGAAGACTCTTAGGTTCTTTCAGAATTCGACTTGCCTCTATTTTTGCTGCCATTCCTTTAACGCTCTCTTAAAGGACTTACTGAACTCCACGCTTCTTTCCGTTATTTTTTTCGCCGCATCTTGCAGAGCGGCTTCTGGCTTTCTTTTTTCTTTGGTTCGTAAATACACGGTGGGGTTAGAGACCAAGGGATGCTTTATATCGTAGCCAGCAATTTCGATCATGTCGTCCTCTAAGAGGGCTTTCTGCAGCGCGTTGCCGAAGGTGTGCCCTTCACCCTCGATCTCTATCTTTAACTCGTTAGCCTTTTTTTTCAAAATTTTAATTTCCAAGCTAAATCTCCCCTTCGCCATAGTCGGAGGCAACCTTTCGTCTTTCAAATTTGCCGCAGTTAGTGCATCGCATCCTCTGTCTCTTCAAAGGCAACATGTGCCCACATCTAGAGCAGAAGGCGTAGACGACACCGAGATTTTTGTCCGCTGTCGACAGGTGAAATACTCTATTTTTGTCGCTAACCACTCTAGCTCGCAATATGTCACCTGCCTTGCACACATCAAACATAATCTCGACAAAGCCCGGGCTCACGTCAGAGATATGTAGGATGCCTGTGAAAGAGCCTGAAAGCGATCTTTTACCAACTTTTATTATGCGCAGTGTGGCGCTTCTGCTCTGCACATCAGAAACTTGGCCGACGACTGTGCTCCCCACCTTTGGAACATCCACACCGTGAACTAGAGGAAACACCGAGACTTTCTTGTTTAACATGTCCATAAGAGTGCGTCCAGCGATCTCGGAGTAAATTGCGCCCTCTTCCTCGTATGTTCCGGGGCCAGGTGTGAACTCCTCAATCACTCCCAACCGGTCTCCCGGTGCAACGAACTTCCCGCTTTTCCTTGCTGAATCAGCCATGTCCTTTTCCTTCTATTTGATACAGATCTGTCTTAACACGATGTTTTCTTTTAGTATGAAACTTGAAGAGCCTAGGAATTTCTACTTCCATAGGAAAGACGCCTGTAACCTTTCCCCCACGCTTCTGAATAAACCTTTTGATAAATTCCCGGCTACTATTTCCACTCTTGTGAAGTGAGTACACTCTGTGACCCAGCTCTATGGATTTTTCTAAAAACTTTCGATCCGCCCCTTTTCTCTGCACTCCAAATGGAGGATTCTGAAGAACCGTGTCGAAGGACCCTCTCATCACATCGATGTCAGCTAGGATCCACTGTGTCTTTTCCTTCACCCCCATTTTTTCCGCGTTGTTGTGCGCCATCCTCATTGCCACTCGGTCGATGTCGACGCCGAATGCTTCTTTTGCGCCAACGAGAACCGCTCCGATTGCGAGTCTCCCTGTGCCGCACCCTAGGTCGACAATTGTTTTGTCAATTATGTCGTCGTAGGTGTAGGCGGCTATGTAGAGGATTGCCGCTGCGGCCTCAGTGGATAGGGTATACTGTTCCAGGTAGGCTCTAGGCTTCTGGTAGGGTTTAATCTCTGAGATTGCCTTCTCTAGGTCTAGTTTCCGAATAAGCCTTTTCTGCATAGTTCCTCCCAGTTTGTCTCCCCGAGCAAAACAAGGGTTTCGGTAACCGTGAGAACAGGCTTGTCAAACTTTGACGCTTCGTCTAGAGCCACTCTGGGACAAGCGGTGTTGACAAACGCGCCTATGCTAGGGAACTGCATGAGCACTTCGGGGACAATCTCCCTCACCGCTAGCAAGGTTGCTTTCTTTCCACTTTTCTCAAGCTTCTCCTTTATCTTCAAGGCTTCTTTTAGTCTCTTTTGTCCGGTCTTCAAGCCTACCAACACTCCAAGATTTTCCGCTTTTTTGGCTTCGTGGATGCTTGCCCATCGCTGTCGAAGTATTCTCTGAGCCTCTTTTTCAATGGAGTAGGCTCTTTTCTCGAAAGGATCTGCGATTATTGTCGGCTTTGCAGTAGCCAACATTGCGCCCAGCGCGTGAAATCTACCGCCTCCAACGAAAAGGAAAGCTTCAATTTCTTTTGACACGGATTTGGCGTTGCTGTAGTCGCAGCCAGTCACCTGACCAGGATGTTTCAGGTGTCCAGCGTCTCCGATGGCAATGGTTTTTTCAGCCTCGAGAAGCAGTTGTCTTGCTTCATCAAGTTCTTGAACGTGTTGCAGGGTTGTTATCAATCCGATCTTGCTCCAGCTTTTCAGGAGGGGTATGGCTTTCTTGACAGCCTCTTTCACTCTGACGTTCGCCTTAGCCTCAAGGTAAAATGTTGGCACTTGTTCTTGTTCGATCATTTTACTGTGGCCATAGTGAATGATTAGGTCTGCATCCAGGTTTTTGGCGTCGAGGGTGGCTAGGTCGCAGGCTCCGTAGCAGGGATCGGCTGAGACCACAGCTAGCGCTCCAGCCTTTTCGGCTATGGCTGCCAATCGGGGTCCCTCCGTCTTCAGTCCTTCTGGAAGTTGAATTAGAACTCGCTTGGCTCCGCGTTTGGTTATCTCTTTGCTTAGTCGTTTCTCTTCGAGGTTGAAGGTCGTGGCTTCCATCTGGGTTTACCGCTTTAACTGAGTAGATTCAACTCATGAGGCTTAGTAGGTGACTTCTATCGAATAGACTCGTCCCACTCTGAAGCCCATTCCGTTTTTTTCCCCGACCCTTCGAGTATAATCTTCCGTTCGAGGCTTGCTACGAGTTGCCTAGTCTGGACCAGTGCGTCTGCGTTCACAGATATGCTGTCGATACCACAGCGGACGAGGAATTCGGTAAAATCAGGTAGGTTTGACGGGCCTTCCCCGCAGATGGAGACTGTGCAACCGTTTTTGTGGGCCACTTTGATTAGGTGGGCGATTATTCGTTTGACAGCGGGGTCTCGTTCATCAAAGTATCCCATTAGTCCAAGTCTCTCGGAGTCGCGATCAATCATCAGAACTCCTTGCGTCATATCGTTGGAGCCTATGGAGAAGGCGTTGCAGAGTTTTGAGAATTCGTCTGCCATTAAGGCGATTGCAGGAGTTTCAGCCATGAACCAAACTTGAAAGTCTCTTGACCTTTCGAGTCCCTCTTCCTTCATCACTTTTAGGCACTTTTCGGCTTCCCACACTGTTCTGATCATTGGCAGCATCACCCAAACGTTCTTCAATTTCCACTCTTCTCTGCACTTCTTGATTGCTCTGCACTCCAGCCTAAACGCCTTTTCATACCACTCGCTTATGTATCTGCTTGCTCCCCGCCACCCGAGCATAGGGTTTGCCTCGGATATCTCGTATTTCTCTCCGCCCTTCAGTTCTCTGTACTCATTGGTTTTAAAGTCGCTGAACCTCACAACCACTGGGCGGGGCTGTATTGCCCTGGCAACAGTGGCAATTCCTTCAGCCAGCTTGTCTATGAACTTGTCGCCTTGTCCCGTCTCGAGGAGGTACATGGGGTGTTCTCCTATGTAGCTGGCTAGAATGAACTCTATACGCATGAGCCCTATTCCATCGAAAGGCAGGTTCCTGTACTCCTCAACCATCTCTGGCACACCGAGGTTGAGGTAAATTTTTGTGGCTGTTATCGGACCATATTCGAGTGCGGTTGGCGCAGCTGCGGTCGGAGTTGGGGTGGGCTTCATTTTTTCAACAACTCCTTCATACACCACACCATTTCTTGCATCTACCGTATATTCTTCACCTGTAATCATTACTTTTGTGGCATTTTCAGCCCCAACAATACATGGGATACCCAGCTCACGGCTTACAATAGCCGCGTGACATGTGACGCCTCCCTTATCAGTGATTATCGCTCCGGCGAGTCTCATAAACGGCACGTAGTCTGGGTTTGTCATTGTGGTCACCAGTACGTCACCTTTCTTTACGAGCTTAGACGCATCTTCAGGTGTGAAGACAACTTTTGCAGTACCCACTCCTATGTCTCTTTTACCGGCTGCTATTCCTTTCACAACAACTTTCAATTCTGCTGGTCCTTCAGGAGGCTTCAACGCCTCTATCTTGGGCGCTGCTTTCTCTACGCTCCACACAGTTTCGGGTCTAGACTGCACAATGAGAATGCTCTCCGGAAAGGGTGAACTCCGCTCGATCGCCCATTCGATGTCCTGAGCCTGCCCGTAATATTTCTCAATGCGCTTGGCAAATTCAGCTAGCTTCACTATCTCCGCGTCGGTCAGGCAAGGTTGTTGCTGCCTTTCAGCGGGCACGTCAACGTGTATGGTTTTGCCAGTCTTGGGATCAGAAACATACTCGACTACTTTCTTCGCGATTTTCTTGTCAATAATCTTCAGCGTCTTTTTGTCAACGACATAGTTGTCTGGAGTCACGGCGCCGGATACAACCGATTCTCCCAGTCCCCAGTTGGCTTCAATAACTATTTGATCTAATTCTCCGGTCACTGGGTTTATGGTAAACGTGACCCCGGCAGCCTTTGCGTCAACCATTTTTTGAACGCCCACGCTTATGAGAACCTGCTCGTGTTTGAAGCCTTTCTGAGTTCGGTAGTAAATGGCTCTTGGAGTAAACAGGCTCGACCAGCATCGCATGATCTTCTGAAGAAGATCTCTGTCTCCTCTCACGTTTAGGTAGGTTTCCTGTTGTCCAGCGAAGGAAGCGCCGGGAAGGTCTTCAGCTGTGGCGCTCGAACGCACAGCCACGAACACTCGACTTGATTTCGTTCTCTTACTCAGTTCTTTGTAGGCTTTCCTGATGGCTTCTTCGATTTCACGCGGCATTGAAGTTGATTCAATTATCTTTCGAACCTTTTTTGAGGCTTCTGCAAATTGCCGGGGAACGTTAACGTCGGTAACGGTTTCCTCAACAGTCTTGTAGATTTTTTCAGCGATGCCCGTTTTTGTGATAAACTTTTCGTAAGCTTGAGCAGTTACTGCGAACCCTAGTGGGACTGGTATTCCCGCTTGAAGCATTTCACCTAGATTTGCAACTTTGCCTCCGACGAGCGGAATGTCCTCTTTCCCTATTTCTTCAAACCATAGGGTAAGTCTCTCCTTTGATTGACTCTTTCGCAACAGAGTTTCCTCCAACTAGTCCGCCATTTTCTCGACAATTATTCGCGAAGTGATGGGCAGTTTGGCTCCTCCTCGCTTTAACGCCTCTCTTGCAGTTTCGAGGCCGTCCTCGTTCACGTCGGCTGTTATGATAGTCTGGTCTCGTTTCACCCGTGCAGCGGTTCCTATGGGTTTTCCAAACGCCCTTTTCATCCCATCTTGGAGTCGATCAGCGTGAGCCCCAAAAATCATCTTGTTTTCCCTAAGCACTGCGTGGGGATAAGGCAAAATCCGCAAACAATAATTGTTACCTAACTTTTCAGACAGAAGTCGGTTTGTTGCCACACGAGCCGCTTCCAGCGCGTTGTGGCGAACCTGTGCCTCTTTCCGAGCAACCAGAGAGGCTTGATACTCAAATGTAGCAGTAGGATCTCCCATGGTGAACTTGGTTATTTTTGGTTGAGGAGAGCCTCGAATATACTTTTTCCTCGTGTAAGGTTGGCCCTTCACCTCTCGATAGTTGTGTGCCTTCACTGTTTTTCCCTCTTTCAGCCTTTGTATGCAGGATATTTAAACAATACTCTAGTATCGTTTTCTATTAAAAGTATAGATTTACAATAAAGGTTGTCTATACATCACAGTGGTTTGTTTTTTAACCACGTTTTAGCTAGTTCATCAAAGTCTGGAAAAACCTTCTTCAAGATCGGAATGTACATTTTCTTCTCCTCCTCAGTTACGTATTGGAACTGGTAGGCTCCCATGTAGGGGGACGGTTCACCCTCCCTAGTTAGGAATT
>Ga0209636_10005500_pt1 | contig 12943 bp, 9 predicted proteins | sample DeeMarSWOR152_54_FD_187464 | JGI IMG/M metagenome (GOLD analysis project Ga0209636, IMG submission 187464) | Marine sediment microbial communities from White Oak River estuary, North Carolina - WOR-1-52-54 (SPAdes) (version 2) | ecosystem: Environmental > Aquatic > Marine > Intertidal zone >...
AACAAACAGTCGCATCGCTCCCGTAGAAAAAATGTATGCTGCAAGAGGGCCCCAGAAAAAAATAAAGCAGGCAAGAAGTTTCATAAATTGCCAGAAAATCTCTCCCATCCCCGGTGTGGTTGCTATAGTCTCCGGCGCTCTTATACCCCCGCAGGAACTATCACGGATGCACTCGCAGAGGTACCAATACGCAAACAAGACAATAAGAATATTTATCAGCCAGGCTATAATTCCAAAAAATGCGACAAATACAAGCATCGGCGGAAATGCTAACATAATTATCCCAAGCAAGAATACCAGGAGATTCATTACAAGCGGCACACCTATAATGACTCCAATAGTTGTAAGACCAGCCTTGCTTATGGGATAGAGAAATATATCTATAAACCAGGGAAATTCCCGCTTCGGCGCCTCTGCCTGGATTTTGTATGATGCTCTGCCGCCCAGCCCACCGTACATCGCTCCTAAATACTCTCCACCCACTTCATCCTCTGCGGATGGTTGCACCGCCGTTTTTTCCTTAGGTGGAACATCAAAAATAGATGGGTCCAGAACGGAAGCTTGTGGGGTAATCTTCGAATCGCTGGCTCTGCTTCGGCTAGCGAGATAAGTTGTGCCCTCTACTTTTGGAACAACAATTATATTTTTACATTTTGGGCACTTGCCTTTTTTGCCTGCATAGGTTTCAGGAACATGGATTTTCTGGCCGCAGCTTTCGCAGCTAAACTTAATCTTTGTCAAGTCAGGTACAAAACTGACATTGTTGCACTTCGGGCATTTAACTCGCTTGCCTGAGAGTTTATCTTGCACCCTAATTCTCTGATTACACTTCTTGCAGCGAAACTCAATCATAAAACCTCCCGCCCTCTCAATCACTTCCACTTCGTCCGCCTGCCCGCCATCCAGCATCTTAAAGTCAAGGAAAGCAATCAAGCGCTTGCTGGTTTTTATTCTATAACATCCGCCGCTTTGGTTTCTACGTCAGATTTGGCGTCCTCGACGGAGCTGTTAGTAAGCAGCCAATTGCGCAGAGTCTCTGAGTTAGGGTCAATCGTATGCCCAAGCCCTTTATGCTCCTCAAACGTCACCTTTGCTCCCACCCCCTCATAATAAGTCGCTGCTTTCTTGGCCGCAGCCAGGTTCATATCTTTTTCACCGGCGCCTATGTAGATGGGTTTGCCGCGTAATGCCGTCCTGCCGGCATTGGTAGCGATTAAACTTGCGTTTCGGCTTCGACCTGCACAAAGAATAGCAGCCCCGGCCCAAACCTTTACGCTGCTCTCAAGCATAACTGAGGTATGCCACCCTCCCATACTAAAACCCGTGATAAACATCCGCTTATTATCTACCTTCAGATGTCTGGATACGTATCTCTTAACCTCCAAGATGCTTCTTCGCTCACGTTTAATGTAGTTAAGGTATTCGCCTCGAGTGGTTTTACCTGTGCTGTGCTCGACGTATCCCATACCGATAATAATAAAACCTCTTCCCCTCGTGACCTGCCTAAGAGGCCAGGTCGTCGGCTTGCCGTTAGCCCCGTGATAAAGGAAAATCACAGGCCAATCATGCTCATCAGTATAGTCGCACGGAATATATACCTTGAAATGGTCACCGCCTATATGTTCGTTGTCAACGTCGACACGAACTTCCTCGCCCGGCACAAATTCGGGTTCATCTGTTTTGTTTGGTCTATCCGCCGCAAACAGCAACCCTGCAGCGCAGAAGCCCAATAGGCAAAGTAATAGCCCTGAAACCAAAAGCAGATGCTTATAAAAAACCATTAAAACTCCTCCCTCTATAATCCGCTCTAAAACCACAGGCCCTATGAATCACCGCTCAATTTTATTTCCTCAGTTCGATGGCTTTTGCTGAGTCTGCACCGACTTTTTCTCCTGCGACTGCTTGTCTGTGGCAAATTCCAACCATCTAATGCCTTTGCCAATACGAATATAGACAGCACCCTTCCAGCCATGGCCGCCCTTATAGGCGACCATCTCTGTCTGTGCCCCGTATTCTCGAAGCGTCCTAAATGCTTGCTTAGCCTTCTCGAACGGAGAGACCTTATCATCGGGAGAATGGTCAATAAAATAACAATGCCCTGCAGCTTGCTCCAGAGGTTCGAGTTCCTCCGGTTTAAACTCTGACATCGCGATATACGAACCGGTTACAGATTTTTCCTTTTGCAGTGATACTGCATACCCAGCTGGTCCGCTGGAATCCCACGATAAAGCAAAAATACGCTGCTCATTTATTTTGTATTTCGCCTTGATATCCTCTACAACCGCCTCTACAAACTCTTCCGTCGAAAATTCTTGGTTGTCAACCTTGACTTTCTCCGTCGGCCAAACTACCTTTTGCCGCGGCATCCATTTGACCGCTACAAGTTGTGCTACAAGATATTCTTTCGATAGCGAGTACTTGTAAATTCGCTTTACAAAAGAGGCAAACCTCGCCCCTCCATCCCCGCCCGGCAGCACTATCACAAGTCCAAAGCCTTCTTTCGGCGCACTTATTTGTTCACCTGCACCAATAAGATAGTAACGTTTGTGTTTGTCACATTCCGCAAAAGCCAGTTCACTTGGCACATCGGCAATATCGTCATCTTGGGCAACCTGCGCAATAGTCTTTCCTGCCAGCCAAAGGCCTATACAAGTAAGTAAAACCAACAAACAAAGACAATTCCTTCTAACCATCATCTACCTCTACTTCCCAAAAGTTAAACAATATTATTCTCTTTGACACCACACTGTTTATGAACCACTTTTCAATTTCCCTTTTATCAACTCAGCAGCCTTGGCAAGCGCCTCGTCGATTTTTTCTGGTTTTTTCCCCCCGGCCTGGGCCATCTGCGCTCGTCCTCCTCCACCTCCCTCAACTATCGGCGCAATTTGCTTAACTACCTCACCTGCCTTCAGCCCCTTCTTGACCAAATCATTCGTAACTCCCGCCAGCAAAGTCGCCTTACCGTTATCGGCAAAGCCCAAAACAATAGCCGCTGATTTTGCCTTTTTCTTGAGCATGTCAATAGCAGCCCGTCCCTGCTCAACCGAAGTCGGTGATAATCTCCCGATGATTACCGATGCTCCGCCGATTTTATCACATCTTTCCAGAAGCTTTTTTGCTTCCTCCATCGTATCGGGCCCTTTTGCTGCCGCCGCTGTCTTCAGCTCCTTGGCCAGTTTTTTATTCTCCTTCATCAGCCGCCCAACTCTCTCAGTAATTTCTTCAGCGGGAACCTTTAGCATCTCTGAAAGCTCATCAACAATCTCGCTTCGCCGCTCCAAGAATTCGGTCAATTTTTCACCTGTCATTGCCGTTATCCTCCTAACACCGGCTGATATACTCTCTTCCTTAATTATCTTAAAGCCACCAATGGAGCCGATTCTATCAACATGGGTGCCACCACAAAACTCCCTGCTAAAAGCCTCACCGACATTATCCTCACTCTCTGCACCAATCGCCACAACCCTAACCTCGCTTCCATACTTCTCACCAAATAGCGCCATCGCCCCTAATTTTTGAGCCTCATCCCTCTGCATTACCACACAGGTTACCGGCGAATCTTCGGCAATTTTCTCCCGTACTTTATTCTCAACCTTCTTTACCTGTTCGCTGGTCAAGGCCTTTGGATATGTAAAATCAAATCTCAAGTAGTCCGGCCCGACCAGACTGCCCTGCTGCGCCACCGATTTACCCACCACCTCCTGCAGCGCCCACTGAAGCAAATGTGTGGCAGTATGATTCTTCTTAGTTTCGTCTCGGCTTTTATTAACGGTGATCGCAACTTCGTCTCCAACTGAAATCTTTCCATGAATAAGTTCGCCCTTATGGGCCACGCAGTCACCCCACTTTTCTGTTTCTTTTACCTCAATCTCACAATTTGGAGATTCTATTTTGCCTATATCTCCAGCCTGTCCACCAGATTTGGCATAGAAACATGTTTCTTGAAGAACAACGCCAATACTGTCATTTTTCTCTATGTGGATGTAGTCCTTATTTTCAGGGCTAAGTGGCTCTTCAAGAATAAATGTTCCTTCTGTGTAATAGTCAAGGAAATCCGTCAAACCGACAACTTTAGTTATGCAGCTATCTACCTTATATTTCATCGAGTCATCGGTAGTTGGCAGTTCAACACCACCAAAAACAAATCGTGGCACCGACGATTTTTGTGCCGCTCTTGCGCGTTGCCTTTGCTGGTCCATCAGTTCTTCGAAGCCGGTCGTGTCAACTTTGAGGCCACATTCCTGGGCCATCAGTTGTGTGAGGTCTATGGGAAAGCCGTAAGTGTCGTAAAGTTGAAAAGCGTCCTCGCCACTGATTGTCTTTTTATTGGTTTTCGTCGCCCGCTCGGCCGCTGTTTCAAAAATTTCAATACCCCTGTCGAGTGTCCTGCTAAAAGCCGCCTCTTCTGATTCGATTACCGTTGAAACGTAGTCAGCCCTGTCCTTAATCTCTCCAAATGCGTCCCCCATAACATGAATCACAACCGGCACAAGTTTATACATAAACGGCTCATGCATTCCCAGCTCCCTGCCGAATCTCGCAGCACGCCGAAGTATCCGCCGAATCACGTAGCCCCGCCCCTCATTAGACGGCGTAGCACCATCGGTTATTGCAAAGACCAGAGACCGAATATGGTCGGATATAACCCGAAAAGCATTATCAATCTGGTTGTGCAGCTTGGATGTATACTTGTGACCGGCAATTTTGCTTATGCAATCGATTATAGGCATAAACAAATCTGTATCGTAGTTGCTTCTTTTTCCCTGCAGCACTGCTGCGATTCTCTCCAGCCCGGCGCCGGTATCGACATAGTTGGCCCCCAACGGAATAAGCTCACCGTCTTCACCGCGATTATACTGTATAAAGACCAGATTCCACAGCTCTATAAACCGGCCGCACTCGCTGTTTACGACACATTTATGGCCCCTGACCTCTTTCATATCACACATCTCCGGCCCGAGGTCGATATGTATTTCGCTGCACGGCCCGCAGGGGCCGGTATCGCCCATCTCCCAGAAATTGTCTTTTCTCCCGCCAAAAAGAACTTTCTCGTCTGGAATACCTGTGACTTTCAGCCAAAGCGCTTTGGCATCGCTGTCAGGTGGGGAATTATCTTCTGTATCACCTTGAAAAACCGTTGCCCACAGGCTGTCCGGATTAATGCCCCAAACCTTTGTAAAAAGCTCCCACGCCCATTCAATCGCTTCCGCCTTGAAGTAATCGTCGAACGACCAGTTGCCCAGCATTTCAAAAAAAGTGTGGTGATAGCTGTCCTTGCCCACCTCCTCAAGGTCATTGTGCTTTCCACTAACACGCAGGCATTTTTGGCTGTTGACCACCCGCCGGTACTCTGGGCTGGACAAGCCTAAAAAGATATCTTTGAACTGATTCATCCCCGCATTGGCAAAAAGCAAAGTATCGTCGCCGATGGGCACAATGGGCGAGCTGGCAACAAACTCATGCCCCTTATCTTTAAAAAAATCTATAAAGCCGCTTCTAATTTGTTTCGCACTCGGCACCGTTTATGTCCTGCTAAAAATTGATAATTACTAACCAGGCAATTCACCGCAACGAATCAATAATCAAGCAACAAAACCTTTGGCAATGAGGATTTTATTCTTTAGTTCCTCGCACAAATCTTTGTTCTCTGCCAAATATTTCTTGGCGTTTTCTCTGCCCTGACCGAGCCGGATATTACCGTAGTTTAGCCACGCGCCGCTCTTTTCGACCACATCACAGCCAACACCCAAGTCGAGTAAATCGCCCTCATAGCTAATTCCGCTGTCGAACATGATATCGAACTCAGCATCACGGAAAGGAGGAGCGATTTTGTTCTTTACTACTCTGGCCCTGACTCTGCTGCCCACGGCGCCTCCGCTGTCCTTTATGGTCGCCAACCGCCTCACATCGATTCGCACCGAACTGTAAAATTTCAATGCCCTTCCACCGGTGGTGGTTTCAGGATTGCCGAACATCACCCCGATTTTCATACGGATTTGATTTATGAAGATAAGAGATGTTTTGCTCTTGCTAATGACAGCCGCAAGCTTTCTCATCGCCTGGCTCATCAACCTTGCCTGCAGTCCCACGTGAGTATCACCCATTTCACCCTCAATCTCAGCCGCCGGCGTAAGTGCCGCAACTGAGTCAATAACTATAATATCTACAGAATTGGACCTGATTAGCATCTCGGCGATATCAAGCCCCTGTTCGCCCGTGTCAGGCTGGCTGACCAGCATACTGCTGACGTCAACCCCGAGTCTTTTCGCCCAGGTTGTATCTAGGGCGTGTTCAGCATCGATAAATGCCGCCACCCCCCCGGCACGCTGGGCGCTTGCTATAACGTGAAGTGCAAGAGTTGTTTTGCCACTCGCCTCCGGACCGAACAGCTCGGTAACCCTGCCCCTCGGTATCCCCACCCCGCCAAGTGCAATATCAAGTGATAATGAGCCGGTCGGTATACCCTCGATTTTGGCATACCTTTGCTCATCCATTTGCATTATAGAGCCTTGGCCGTATTGCTTCTCGATTTGTGCAATCACTCTCTGCAGAGCCGCTTCTCTGCTGGTTGTCTCAGGTTTCAAACGCTCTATGCTGCCTTTGCCTGTTTGGGATGTTTTTGTCTTTACCATTTTTGTTTTCCTCCAATTTGCCTCTTCCACCCGTCATTCCGAGCGAAGCGAGGAATCTCGTTTTGCATTTCTAACTTTAGGTCTGAAACTTCATCCTAATTTATAATTTCCTAACACAGTATAAACAGGACCGGTCGGCTTTAATTGGCTCTGATAAACTGAAACCGAATCCGCCCATATGCTCCCGAGCTTAAAATCCCTGTAATCCTCGCTCACTTGCGCCAGCTTCACACCTGCCGCCGAGTTCCTTATTCTACAAAGAGTCAGATGGCCCGTAAACTCTCTTGTTTCTTCCGGCCAGCCGGACAAAACCAATTGCTTATCAACGTCTTTTTGCAGCAGGCCAAGTTCATCGCTTCCTCCACCCGTTCCGACCCATAAAACTCTGGCCGCCTTACCGCCAAAACAGCCGACCGACTCTATATCCAGCTCAAAGCTCTTATGGCGGCTCGCAACATTTTCGACTATGCTACAGACCTCAACGGCCTGCTCATCTTTAATTTCACCTAAGAACTTCAGTGTCAGGTGAATATTATTCGGGTTTACCCATTTGACGGCCCCTTTTTTAACATTACCGCCGTTTGCCAACTGCTGCTGCAAATCACCCAACGCCGTTCGGGTCTTTTCATCAATATCTATCGCTATAAAAACTCGCATTATTAATCTGACTAAAAACTCGTTAGTTTTCGCAAGGTTTCAAATCTGCTTTCAATATCGTCTTTCTTTATCGTGGCCAATCCCTGCACCGAAAAATCGGCTATCGTAAACGAAGCAGCAACCGTGCCGTAAGCAATCGCTTGCTTCAAAGAGGCAAAATCGGTCTTGCCAGCTTTTGCTATGTAGCCCATCAATCCTCCTGCAAAGCTGTCCCCTGCACCCGTCGGGTCTTTGACCTCAGCCGCTGGAAAGGCCGGCAAAATGAACCTTTCACCGCCACTGCACATCATCGAACCCGATTCACCTTTTTTGATGATAACAACACTCGGCCCCATATCCAAAACCTTCTCGGCCGATTTTATAAGATTAAATTCACCCGCCAGCAGTCTCGCTTCTTCGTCGTTGATTATCAAACAATCGATTTTTTTAAGCAGACTCTCTAAATCCCTCCGGTGTCCCCCAATCCAGCAGTCCATCGTATCAGCCGCTACAAAAGAGGCCTTATCGACTTGTTCGAGCAATTGAAGTTGAAGCGCCGGCGCTGTGTTCGCAAGAAAGATAAATTTGCTATCCTTAAACGAATCAGGCAGCTTCGGAGGCTCTTCGGCTAAGACATTCAATTCCAGCTTATCTGTGGTCCTCTCGTTTATATCTTCATGATATGTACCGGCCCAGCGAAAGGTCTTGCTGCCTTCCCTGACCTCCAGACCCTTAAGGTCAACAGACCTGCCGGCAAAAACCTCACCAAAATCAAACGGACAATCCGAGCCGATAACGCCAAGAAGCCTAACCGGACTAAAGAGACTCGCCGCCATACTGAAATACACCGCCGAGCCACCAATGCAATTCTCGCTCACACCGTATGGCGTCTTAACAGTATCAATCGCTATCGAACCCGTTACCAACAGTGACACTTACTAATTCCTTTTAAGTTTTAGGTTTTGTTTCGAATTTCTTCAGCGTATTATCGATTCTCTTTAATGTATTTTCTTTACCTAACATCGCAACCGAATCGAAGATTGGAAGGCTTACTGCCGTCCCGCAAATGGCCACCCGCACCGGCTGAGCGACCTTGCCCAGGCCGACTTTTCTCTCTTCCGCCGACTGACGCAGCATATTCTCAATACCCTCCTGAGCAAATGGCCCCAGAGCCGCAATTTTATCACGAATTATACGCAACGCAGCCAGGCCGTCATTTTTCAGCAAAACCTTATCAACTGCTTTCTCATCATACTCTATTTCGTCGTTGGCCAAAAAGAGAAACCTGCTCTTCCGCTCAATATCAGCCAGCGTCCTCGCCCCTTCGCAGACCTTTATGATTCTCCCAAGAAGTTCATCGTCCCCTGAAATTACCGGTGATTCCACATCTCTTAAGTAATCCTTAAAATGCCTAAGGAGCTTTTCACTGCCAGCCATCCGGATATGCCCGGTGTTAAAGGCAAGAAGTTTCTTGCGGTCGAACAAACTGTTGGTTTTTGTCAGACGCGAAAGGTCAAAACAATCGATTAATTCCTCAACTTGCATAATCTCACGCCTGTCTCCGGGATTCCAACCCAAAAGTGCAAGGAAGTTTACCATCGTTTCCGGCAGATACCCGCTCCTGAAAAAATCAACGACATTAATTTCCGGCAGGGCAGCTCCAAGATATTTCGCCATTGCATCAATACTCGGCATGTCCGGCGCAGTCTTGCCTTTAACAAAATTGTTTACTTCTTCTATAGTGATGTTGCCGATACGAGCAAGCTCTCCCACGTCAATATTCCCATCGGCCTTGATTATTTTTCGTAGCACCTCCGGACGCTCACGTTTGGATAGTTTCCCTCCACCCTCGCTTACCGTAACCGACATATGAGCATAGATGGGCCTGCGAAATCCCAAAGCATCCTGCAGGGCTTGCTGGCTGGGTGTATTCATCAGGTGCTCCTGACCGCGGATAACGTGCGTTACTCCCATCAATTCATCATCAACAACACAGGCAAAGTTGTACGTTGGGAACCCATCGCTCTTTTGTATGATAAAGTCACCAATCTCGCCTGCTGCAAACGTCACCTCGCCGCGCACCGCATCGGTAACCACAATAGGCTGCTCGTTCCCAACAGCAAAACGCACCGTTACGGGCCTGCCCTCCGCCCGTGCCTTTTCCGCACGCTCCTCAGTCGGAAAAATCTCCGGGCGAGGGTATACGAAATTCTTCTTTTGGGCAACAGCCTGCTCACGCATTGCCTCAAGCTCCTCAGGCGTATCAAAGCAGTAATACGCCTTCTGCTCAGCGATAAGCTGTTTGAAATACTTATCGTAGATGTCCCGCCGCTGAGATTGCAGATACGGCCCATTCGCCCCACCCACCTCCGGGCCCTCATCCCATTCAATCCCAAGCCACCGCAGGTCGTCCACAACCTGCTGCATAGCCGTTGGTGTATTGCGTCTAACGTCGGTATCTTCAATCCGCAGTATGAATTTACCACCCATTTTCCTGGCGAAAAGCCAGTTAAAAAGTGCCGTTCTGGCACCCCCCACATGCAAATAACCCGTGGGTGATGGTGCAAACCGCGTTACGACCATTCTAAACCTCATCAATTCCCGAAAAACACGCGAAAACAATAAAAAATAAGCTATATCGGCTCTATTGTCAAGACAGATACCGCCGTTACTAAATCTGCACCTCCGAAAGACAAAGTTAACAAATTCCACCTCTCAATTCTGTACTGGATAATCATAATGTGCTAAATTACAAGGCTATAACAGCGAAAATTGTGATAAGGCACTACTAATTATGAACACAAATGACTCTACAACCAGGCTCGATTTTATCCGAACGATTGTCGCAGAAGATATCAAAACTAATAAATGGGACGGCCCAGTCGTGACGCGATTTCCTCCTGAGCCCAACGGCTATCTCCACATCGGGCACGCCAAAGCAATCTGCCTTAATTTCGGTATTGCAGAGGAGTTCGGTGGGCTGTGCAACCTGCGATTCGATGACACTAACCCGGAAAAGGAAGAACAGGAATACATTGATGCAATTACCGAAGACGTCCGATGGCTCGGCTTTGATTGGCAAGACCGTCTGTACTACGCCTCCGACTACTTTGAGCAGATGTACGGCTATGCCGTCCAGCTAATCAAGGCCGGCAATGCCTACGTCTGCGACCTGACCCCAGACCAGATTAGAGAGTATCGAGGCACCTTGACCAAGCCTGGAAAAGACAGCCCCTATAGAAACCGTAGCGTCGAAGAGAATCTTGACCTGTTCGAGCGTATGCGTACCGGCGAATTCCCCGATGGCTCACGAACACTGCGAGCCAAGATAGATATGGCAAATCCAAATCTGAACCTCCGTGACCCCGTCATGTACCGAATCCTGCATGCCGCTCACCCGCGTACCGGCGACAACTGGTGCATCTATCCGATGTACGACTGGGCACACGGCCTTGAAGACTCCATCGAAGGAATTACCCACTCGATTTGTACCTTGGAATTCGAAAATCATCGTCCCTTGTACGACTGGTTCCTTGACCGGTTGAGCGTACACCACCCACAGCAAATCGAATTCGCCCGCCTGAACTTATCTTACACCGTAATGAGCAAGCGAAAGCTCCTGCAATTAGTCGAACAAGGTCTGGTCAACGGATGGGACGACCCACGGATGCCGACTATCTGCGGCTTGCGCCGCCGGGGCTACTCACCCACGGCCATCAGAAACTTCTGCAAACTTATCGGCGTAAACAAGTTCAACAGCACCGTCGATATTGCCCTGCTCGAACATTGCCTCCGTGAAGACCTCAACAAGATGTCCCCGCGTGTAATGGCCGTACTCAGACCGCTCAAATTAGTCATCGACAACTACCCGGCCGACCAGGTCGAAGAATTGGAGGCCGTCAACAATCCCGAAGACCCCGGTGCAGGCACCCGCAAAGTTCCCTTCTCAAAAGAGCTGTACATCGAAAGAGAAGATTTTATGGAAAAACCACCGAGCAAGTTCTACCGCTTGGCTCCCGGCCGCGAAGTCCGCCTCCGATACGCCTATTTCCTCACCTGTACAGACGTGGTCAAGGACAAAACCGGCCAAGTTGTCGAACTGCAGTGCACATACGACCCCGCTACACGAGGCGGTGACGCCCCGGACGGTAGAAAGGTAAAGGCAACCCTACACTGGGTCTCAGCCCCACACTCGCTGCCGGCCGAAGTCCGGCTATATGACCACCTCTTCACAAAAGAAAATCCTGATGATGTACCCGAAGGACAGGACTTCAAATCCAACTTGAATCCAAACTCGCTGGAGGTGCTCACAAACTGCCGGGTCGAACCATCTCTGAAAGACGCTTCGCACTTAAGTCGCTACCAGTTCGAGAGATTGGGCTACTTTTGTGTCGACACGGATTCCTCCAAAAAAATGCTCGTCTTCAACAGAACGGTAACTCTCCGCGACCCCTGGGCTAAAATCCAGAAAGCACAGAAGAAGTAGAGCATGTTTAGCTCGCGCATAATTTCAAGTCTCCGCTTTTATCGGGAGATTCCTTTTGACCGTCTAACCGTTTGGTCGTCAGCAGAACAGCTCCGCAAATTTCTCTTCTATATCAGTGCTTTCACAAAGTACCTGGCCGATCAGAACGGCTCTTACCCCGAAGGACTTTAGCTTCTCAACATCGTCTCTTACTTTTATCCCACTTTCGGTGATTAACTCGCTTTTGTTGTCGACAAGTTCTGCCAATCGGCTGGTGGTATTCAAATCCACTTCCATCGTGGCCAGATTTCGATTGTTGATACCCAGCACACTGTAGCCTTTCCTGGGAAAACCGATAAGGCTGCGAACCCTTAACAACGTATCGGCCCGGTGCACTTCCAAAAGGGCTGTTAACGTCAGCTCAGCCGCCGCTATCATTAAATCCATCAACTCACCGGGCGCCAGAGCCTCGGCTATTAACAGTATCGCATCAGCACCGGCGACTCGAGATTCGTAAATCTGCCAGGGGTCGATAATAAAATCTTTTCGCAAAATCGGCAAATCTACCGCCTCTTTGATTTGGTTTATATAGTCAAGTCTGCCCTGAAAATATTTCTCATCCGTCAGAACGCTGATTGCATCAGCTCCGCATTTCTGATAAGCCTGTGCAATTGCCACCGCATCGAAATCTTCGCAAATAACTCCCGCAGATGGCGAGGCCTTTTTCACCTCTGCGATAACATTTAACCCCCTGCTGTTATGTTTCGTGACAGCTTTATAGAAATTGCGACACTTCGGCATCGAGCCAACTTGAGACTTAAGTTCCTCAAGACTCATCCGAGACCGACGAAGTTCAATCTCCGCCCTTTTATCCGTGATAATTTTATCTAATATATTAGCCAATAAAAATTATCCTGAATCTTCTGCATAATGAACTATATAAAATATACGCGATACGATATTTAACCCGCGACCTTCACATAAGCCATACGAATCTGGTTGAGCGTGCTTTCAAGAACCTTTTTTTCCTCTTCACTCAGATTGCCTTTGGTTTTTTCCTCGATAGTTTCGAGCATATCGATATTGTATTTGGCTATCTCCAAATCAGGCTCTTTTTTTCCCTGCCCCTCAACCTGCAACATACCCAAAGCAAACAATGCCTGCGTTACAAGCATACTTACCAATGCGGCAAAATCACCCTTGGGCA
>Ga0209636_10005502_pt1 | contig 12939 bp, 10 predicted proteins | sample DeeMarSWOR152_54_FD_187464 | JGI IMG/M metagenome (GOLD analysis project Ga0209636, IMG submission 187464) | Marine sediment microbial communities from White Oak River estuary, North Carolina - WOR-1-52-54 (SPAdes) (version 2) | ecosystem: Environmental > Aquatic > Marine > Intertidal zone >...
TACTGTCACATTGACGGTAGTCTCCAAAATAATAATAATGGCGATGGTTACAATAATGATACGGTTTAAATTCCCGAAAAAAGGACGGAAACAATACTTCTCCAAGAATAGCCCAAATACCCCCATCAGTATTACAGACAACACCATTGCTGCCCATTGGTTTAGACCCCAGGCCACAGTAAATTGGTAGCAGATATAACCGCCAACCATGTAGATTGCACCATGGGCAAAATTTAGGATACCCATAATGCTAATGAGGAATGCGAAACCTAATGCCACTAATATGTACATGGATGACAATACTAACGCATTGATCACTGTTGTAGCCGCCAATTCCATTCTTGCTTCTTTCTTTTATCTGCCTTAGGTTGACTGCCTGGATAACTATTGGATGATCATAAGGGGAGTGGCTATTTCTCCACTCCCCTTATGTAAAGATAAGATGGTGTAATGGTGTTAGCTTTACGGAACTTGAATATCAATCCAGGCACCGAACTTCGGTTCGCCTTTGTCCAGGACCTGGATGATATCGGGATGAGATACTGCATGCTTAATCCCATACGTTTTTAGCCCCCCCATATGCCCAATTCCATAGGGGGTTTCAAAAGTTTCCATCTTCTCCCATGTATCTCTTACTACCGTGGTATCAAAACTCTGTGCTGCCTCAATCGCTTGCTTCATGATATATAAAACATTGATAGGCTGCATGTGGATTGATCTTTCAGTCCCATATTTATCTGTGAGACGCCTCAAAATCTCAGCCATCAAAGGCGGAGTGTTAGGAGCCCCTATCATAGGTCCTATCGTGAAGAAATTAGTGGACGCTGCTGCACCGGCAATCGTCTTAATATCTTTGACATTGGCAGAGATGGAAGCAGCAAAAGGCATTTCGGAGCCCATCTCCCGTAGCCTCTTCAATATATTGGCGGCATGAGGGACTAATCCATTTTGCATGAACAATGCATCTGCCTTAGTCGCTACCACCTTTGCGGCAATCGGACTAAAGTCCACCATTTCATTCGGATAGGTAATCATATCTCCAATTACAGAAATCCCACGCTCGGTGAGCAATTTTTTAATTTGCGGAAAAACAAAATCCTGAATGCCATCATCAGGTATTACAAAAGCAACATTTTTTGCCTTGGGGTAAGCCTGCTTCAGATAGGTCATGGCAGTTAGGGCATGTTCCACAGATGCATTATGACAAAGGAATGCATATTTTGTGCCCGGTCCTAATTCTTGAGGGGTACCAAGAATAAAGCAAATTCCGCGGAGGACTTTATTAGGTTCACATATGTCCGTTGCTGCTCCACTAAAGAATGCCGAAGGTGATATCATGAATTTAACGTTCTTGTCATAAACAAGCTTGTTAGCCCCAGCTACGACACCATCAGTAGTACTCTTGAAGTCCTCCGCAATGAGCTCAATCATGTAATGTTCCCCCTTAACAACAATCCCGCCATCCTCATTAATCATATCCCGTGCTAGTTGTGCTTCTTCCCACTGCAGAATGTCAAAGCTTGAAAACCATCCAGTGAGAGCAAAAAGACCACCAATACGTAGTGTTTTTGTTGTTGGTGTATCAGAGGCCGCAAATGAGGGGAATACGACCAACATAACTATTACGATAACGCTGCCTAACAATAATTTTTTTCTTTCCATATCGAACCTCCTTATCAAGATATTAGTGAACGAATGGCAAACATTTTTTCCATCCTGACCTATTGGACATAAGAAACGTAAATGGTGGCCAATTTCTTCAACCAGCCCTGATAAAAGATCGTATATTGTTATACCACCTCCTTTTAGAATATTTTCGCCATTGATTGGCCCCTCTCCCATAGCGCTAAGACTCATTCTCCTCGTTGGTATCCATCCCCCCTTTCTAAAAATCATAACTAAATAGATACGTGCTCATTATTCTCACAAGACCCTTTTTTTCCCATATGACCGAGGCCAATTGATATATCCTGATCTAACCAGTATTTCTTATTCAAACTTCCCTTTCTGATAAGATGAATTTTATTGTCTGGAACCCCGTGACTATTTCTTTTTGAGGCCCAATTTGACAGAGTATCTAAACTGATCAGGCCGATAGAATGTCTGAACAAATTCAACAGGCCTTTTTCGTCTCTCAAAAAAAATGGTCTCCAGGTAAAGAATCGGGGAAGCGATACTTACCGAGAGAGCAGAGGCAATATCGTAATCCGCAACGATTGCCTCTACATATTGAATTCCCCCAGTAAGCGGGATTTTTAATCGATTTCTCAGTATATCGAGCATCGGATATACGTACAGATCCTCCCTTTTGATCTTCTCCCCTATCTTTAGTGGAAGGTAATTTTTGATATAGGATACTGGAACGTTGTTGTCGCTTCTCGTCCTCTTTACGTGGATTATCTCCTTATCACCCTCTATCTGTAATAACTCCGCTACTCGCTGGGGAGTTTTTATCTTGATGATATCTAAGACTTTTACCTTCTGTGACATCAATCCCTCTGGAATAATATCATTGATGTCTCCGCTGAGTCGGAGTGTTTTTATATCTTTAATCTTCCTTAATCTCTCTGCTACGAATGTACCCTTCCCCTGTTTTCTAATAAGGAGCCCTTCATTCACGAGATTCAATATGGCTTGTCGAGCAGTAATGCTACTCACCTGATACGTCTTACAGAGATCTTTTTCAGTGGGAATTTGATCCCCAAATACGAATTCCCCCATGAGGATCTTCGATTTAATAATCTGTTCCAGCTGGAAATAGAGAGGGATATTATTTTTCTTAGACCCTAAGGTATTCATGACAAAATGCTAATATTATAATATTATAATTTTGTCAAGTATTTTTTGGTGAGTCGTGTATCATCTCGTGTGTCAGGAGAAAGAAAGATGCGCCTCCTTGCTTGGGGGGAAAAAGAAGGAAAAAAGAAGGCACTCCGTGAATGCAGGAGCTATTATAAGGAATTTGCCACAGGCATACGCAGTGGTCATAAAGATGGTTTTATTCTCGGGGTGGGAGTCGGATTATCGGCAACGGGCTCGGGAGGAGTTTATTGATTTGATTCCTTCAATCTGGCTCATTCCTTGGGAATACGATAAGGGCTTCTTATGATCGTCCCCTGTGCCACGGGTTCCGCTCGATCACCCTCATAGAGAGATACTCAGTCCCGTTCTTCTCCGAGAGGACCCATCTGATGCTTATGCCTTCGCCACTTTTTGTTTTCAGAGAACAGGGGACGTCTTTGCATGAAAGACGACCCCTGTTCCCTATCCTTTCAAGGATCCCGAAAGCCTATTTGCCACCACCCCATTCGCAGACCCAACGCCCTATGATTTCCCGTTTTCTCATGGCCTCGACGACCTGATTGATCTCTTCCACCTTGAACTTCTTGCTGATCAGCTTATCGAGTATGAAATCCCCTTTCATGGCCATATCAGCGAACGTAGGGATATCCTCCTGGGTTCGGATATTGCCGTACAGGGTTCCTACCACAGATTTACAGTGGGGGGGGAAATAGGCAAGGGGGAGCCCTGTCATCTCTACCTCCGGGGTAATTCCAATTTGCGTTAACTGCCCCCCAAGGCTCAAGGCCCAGACGGCCTGGGTAATGGCACCCGGGTCGCCGATAGCCTCGAAACAGTACCTGGCACCTCCTCCGGTGAGCTCTTGAATGATCGGCACCGGGTCTTCTTTGCTGTTGTTGATAAAGTGTGTCACGCCGAATTCCCTGGCTATGGACTCCTTACTGCCTTCCAGATCTACCCCGATGATAGGATAGGCACTTCGTAACTTCGCACCGCGTACAACATTGAGCCCAACGCCACCCATGCCCCATATGGCCACTGAGTCCCCTGGTTTTACAGCGGCCACATTGTACACGGCCCCAAATCCCGTTGGCACGCAGCAACTGAGAAAGCAGGCCTGGTCCAATGGCATGTCGTCTCTGATCTTGATGGTTCCAATTTCAGGAATGACCATGTATTCTGCAAAACCGGAAACGAGAGTCTGGTGATTTAATCGGTTTCCTTTGGCATCTGTAAGTCTGGATGTCCCATCCAAGAGAGTACCCGCACTATGGTGTTCGTGACTCTTACGGCAGATGTGCCCTCGACCGCTTGTACATTCAGGACAGTGCCCGCATGGACACATCCAGGCCGCCACTACATGGTCCCCTTTTTTCACTGAGGTTACACCAGGCCCAACATCTTCAACCACGCCGGAGGCCTCGTGGCCAAGCACCAAGGGGATAGGAAATTTAAAGGCACCTATGATGAAGGAATAGTCCGAATGGCAAAAACCGGTATAAGCGGTTTTTACCAAGACCTCTTTTTCCTTTGGAGGCGCCAGTTCAATTTCTTCAATGCTTATGGGTTTATTATATTCTCGTAAAACTGCGGCCTTGATTTTCATCTCGATCCTCCTCTGATTTTAAGTTAACGTTTCAGGTACATCCCTCAATTCTTAACCGATAGTAGCCGAGCACAGGGAATTCCTGTTTTTGCGATTCATCCGGGCCTTCTTTTCGATTTGCACTAGTAGACTTGAGAGCAGGCAGATAAATCGTAAGCTCCGTGATTCTTATACACAGCGCATACGGTATTGTCAACAGAGAATTATCAAAAAAATAACAATCGCACGTTTTTTTTCAACTCACATACGACAATAGAGTAAATGGGGATCGAATCCATTGGACCACCACCACCAATAATGCCCTCTCTCTTTATGGATCATCTAAAGACGTTGAGGACCTTACCGGTTCTTAAATGTCGTAGAGTCGTTTTTTCCCTGGAGGAATGAGGGAAATGGCGGGATAGACTTGAATTCCAAACGCCCCATCCCGAACATGGATTTCGGCTGCGGATGCAGAGCCAATCAAGGCAGCAATAGTACCGATCTTTAAAAACTTATCGGGTATTCATTTCCACCAGAGACCACAGCCGGTAGTATTACTACCGGCTGTGGTCAGGCAAACACTCCACTAAGAAATAGCCCTAATCTCCTCGTTCATATGCTAGCCACCTCCGGGGGTGAGCTCGATCGTACCCAATGAGCATGAAGGTTGGCTAGCCATTTCCTACCGTTGATCCCACGGCGGCATCCATTTGAGGTCATATACCTTAGGATAAACCGGCAGCCGTTTGCCGTCCATCCACTGGAGGGCAAGAATCGAGGTAAGGTACAATCCTTTGTCATTGAATTTGAGATCGCCCATGGTCGTCCCCGTCGCTGTGAATTGACCACTGTACATGACATCCCTGACTTTTGCCGAGTCAAGGGATCCAGCCTTTTCGATTGCCTGCTTGAGGACCTGGAGATTAGCGTAATAGAGCCCTACGTTGACAGAGTCCATACCGAAGGTGTCTTTGAACAGTTGTCCAATCTCCTTGCACCCTGGATAGGGTAACGTCTCTGCCCAGAATCCGTCGTGGATAATATAATCAGCGTCCTTACCAAGGGCTTGGTAAAATTCGGTAGGCCAGAATCCTTTATATCCATGGATGTACTTCAAATTCAACCCCTGCTCTTTTATCTGGCGTATCAGGGTGATGCTGTCAGGTGGAAAACCCAGCCAAAAGAGGGCATCGCATTTAGCTGCCTTCGCTTTCAGAATAGACGGCGTAAAATCCTTCGTTCCAACGGTATATGGCTCATCTACAGCAATGGTGTAACCCAGGTCTTTTGCATGACCCCTAAATCCGGTGGCAAACCCCTGGCCATCTGGATTGTCCTCCATCATAAGCCAGATTGCTTTTGGATGCTCGGCTTTTGGTTTCTGTGCCTTCCAAACGTCAAATGGAGACAATGACGCGGTGACCGTTGAGAAGAAAAAGTCCGAACACCATTTGAATTTCTGCTCCTCAATCTGATCCAGCCAGCTACAAGTAATGAAAAAGAATTTTTTGTACTTTTCGGCGACGGTTCCAGCCGCAATATTATGCGGGGTAATGTTGGAGCTGAGAGCAAAATCTACCTTATTCAATTTTATGAGTTTTTCCATAGCCTCTGCCCCCCCAGCAGGGGTACTCTTTTCATCCGCAAAGATAAGCCTTATGGGCAGCTTTTTATTCAATTCCTTGACGAAGACGCCACCTTGCGCATTGATGTCAAAGACCGCCCGCTCATATGCCCATTTCTGCTGATTACCGGTCATAACATTTACGCCGGTAAGGGAATTAATCGCACCCACGAGGATCTCATTTTTCTCCGCTGCAGAAACCCCGCTCAAGGGTATCAAGCATACCGCCAGAAGAAAAATGGATAACCCCAGCCATCCTACAATTTTCTTCTCCATCATGTTATTCCTCCTTCTGTTTACTTGGTTTGTTTGTCGAAATTTAATCTGACAAACCCTCTAAAAACCTTATTCTGAAACTAACTCTCCGACCGATCTCTTGAAGCTCTCCTTCACCTCCTTTCTCCCCCCTTTAATAGAGAGGGGCTGTTTGAAAGTTATCTGCGTGATCTTATCGTATCAATCAACCCCATGAGGCCCCCCGGCATGAACCTCATCACAAGGATGATAAGCAGCCCCGAAACTATGGGATGCGTCCTTGTGAAATAAACATCTCCAAAGGAAAAAAGCGCACTTATGAAAAAACCGCCTATGATAGGACCGATAATCGTCCCATTCCCCCCTAATACACACATAAGGAGGGGATAGAACATCCAGTTAAGGTTCATTACGGAATCGGGGTTGATATGGAACAGGTAAATGCCATAGAGGCTGCCGGCAATCCCCGCCAGAAAAGCCGAGACGGCAAAAGCAAAGACCTTATATTTCAGGATATGGACTCCGTGTGACGCAGCTGACGTCTCGTCCTCCCTGATGGCCCTCAAGGCGAGCCCGATTCTGGACCTGGTTAGGAAATATACCACTCCGATCGCAAAAAGGGCCAGAATAAAGCTGGTCCAGTAATAGGGCTCCATAGACTCAAAGACAGTGGAGGGGAGATGCAGACCATCGGCTCCTCCGGTAAACTTGCGTGCCTTTATAAATATCACTGTGATAATCTGTCCTACTCCCAGGGTACCGAAAGCAAAGTAATCGCCCCGGAGCCTGGATAGTAGCGGTATTCCAACTATGATAGCCAAAATTACTGGAATGAGCCCGCTGAGGACCATGAGAACCGGGTCAAAGTAATAACCTGTTTTGGTTATATCACGGAGCCAGATGATGCCAGTTGTGTAAGCCCCGAGACCGAAGAATGCGTGCCCGCCCAGGCTGATCTGCCCGGCATATCCCGCTACAAGGTTCCACCCCTGGGCAGCGGTAATATAGCAAAAGACAAGGAATAAGTAATAGGCAAAATAGGAAGTGTCGACATTGATAAAAAATGGTACCGTGCCAAAAGCTATTATAAGCAGAACCACAATAATGATATATATCTGGTTTTGTTTAATCTTCGTCAATTTTAATGACTATAGCGGATTAAAAGGATATTTTACCAAGCAGGATTGCCCAATAAGGTAATTCTTACCTTTCATGGTTTACGCTTTCTCAACCGACCCTCCAAAGAGACCCTGGGGCCTAAACGACAAAACCAATAAAAATACCCCAAAGGCTATGGCCTCGTTCCAACCAGCGCCGACAAAAAAGGACCCCAAGCTCTCAATGAGCCCTAAAAGAATTCCTCCTAAAAGGGCCCCACCCACGTTGCCGAAGCCCCCAAGGGCTAACGCGATCATGGCTTTTAGGGCGAAAATAAAACCATAAACAGGGTCAAAGGAGTAGACCGTTGCCAGGGTGACTCCTGCTATCCCCGTAAGTCCGATGCCGATAGCAAAGGCTATAGCATTGACCCAATTAGGATTGATTCCCATCAGGGTGGTAGATACCACGTCCTCTGAAGCGGCCCTTACCGCCGTTCCAATAAGGGTCTTTCTTAGAAAGAAGAAGACGCCAACGGTCGAAAGAACAGCTATCAATAATGCCATCAGCCGGGTAAAGGGAATATTTATCGCCAGGGGTCTGAGTACATGGGAAGTGTATGCTGTCACGATTGCCCTGGGATCAGCCGTCCAGACCACAGTCATGAAATTTTCCAAAAAAAATATCAGTCCTACAGCAATCAAAAGGGAACTGACCCTGTCCTCTAAAGCGGCAGCCCCTTTGAAAAGACCATAATAAAACCCAATGCCGAGCAGCATAGATATAGGAGTAATAAGGAGCAGAGATACATACGGGTCAATCCCTAACAGGGTGAATAACCAGTAACATATATATGCGAAAAAGACGATCATTGCTCCCTGGGCAAAAAAAATAATCCGCATGGTGCCAAAGATAAGGCTGAGCCCAATGGCGGCTATCCCGTACATGGTCCCGAAAAGAATACCGCTTACCAAAAGCTGAATAATGAGTCCAACGCTTAAATATTTAAGCATTATTGTTTACTCCAGCGCTCCCCGATGTAGGCCTTCTGAACCTCTGGATCAGCTAAAAGCTCATCTCCTCTGCCACTCATGGCAATTTTCCCGGTCTTCAGGACATAGGCCTGGTGGGCAATCTTCAAGGCCTGATGAATGTTCTGTTCCACAAGAAGGATGGTCACCTTCTGTTTGTTCAGGGTATGGATGAGCTCAAATATCGTCTTCACAAAGATGGGACTGAGCCCGAGGGAAGGCTCATCGAGCATGAGAAGGTGCGGACCGGCCATTAAGGCCCTGGCAATAGCCAGCATCTGCTGTTCACCCCCGCTCAATGAACCGGCTTTCTGTCCTTGGCGATCTTTCAGCACAGGGAAAAGGCTGAAGGCGCGTTCCAAAGACTCAGCGAAGAGGGAACGGGCCCGCGGGGGATAGGCACCAAGCTTCAGATTCTCCAAAACCGTCAGACTAGAAAACAGGCGCCGCCCCTCGGGCACATGGGAGATGCCGAGATCCACCACCTCCTGTGGCTTAAGCTTGCCCAGGGATCTTCCCGAAAAGAGGATCTCCCCCCTTCTGGCATGCATTAATCCCGAAATCGTCTTCAGAAGAGTCGTCTTGCCAGCACCGTTTGCCCCCACAAGCGCAACAATCGTTCCCTCCTGCACATGAATGGAGAGATCCCAGATGACCTGAACATCACCGTACAGGACATCTACTCCCTTCACCTCAAGCAGGTGCTTCCCCAAGATAGGCCTCAATAACTTTAGGGTTGTTCGCTACTTCGTCCGGCTGCCCATCGGCAATCTTCAGACCATAATCAAGTACCACCACGCGATCACAAAAATCAAGAATAGCATCCACCCTGTGTTCAATCCACAAGATAGAGATCTTTCTCTCATCTCGCGCCCTCTTGATCACCTGAAGTAAGTCTCGAATCTCAAAAGGAGTAAGACCGGCCATCGGCTCATCCAGAAGGGTAACCACCGGCATTGAAGCCAAGGCCATGGCTACCTCCAGTAAACGCCTGTCTGAGAGCGTGATGTGCGCCGTCACTATATCTTTCTTGTCAGACAACTCAACAAGATCCAAGGCCTCTAATGCCCTTTCCCGAGCCCCTTTCTCCTGATGCCTCCGTCCATATACAGCACCCACCATGACATTTTCTAGTACTGTCATGTTCAGGAAGGCCTTAACAAGCTGAAAGGTCCTTGAGATTCCCATGTGGCATACCTTGTGGGGAGCGAGGCCGGTAATTTTCTTTCCCAGCAGGTAAACATCACCACGATCCGGTTTGTAGATCGAGGTGATGACATTGAACAATGTAGTTTTGCCCGCACCATTAGGGCCGATAAGCCCCACGATTTCGTCCTGCTCCACGCTCAGGTCTACGTCTTCCAAGACCTGAAGCCCACCAAAACTCTTGCAAATACCTTCCAAACGCAGTACAGACCTATCTTTTTCCATTTCTTGAGTCCCTGTCCTGTAATTGCCAAGGTAGGTTATAATAAAAAAGTCCGGCTTGTGTCAAGGGAAATATCCAGGAGTTTCCTGAATTCCTTGAGAACACCGTTGTCCGTGGGCGTAATGTGCTGGAGAGGTGAGGTAAGTATTTCCTCCCTGTGAACTCCGAAAGGTTCACCTCACAATGAATCGAAGCGAAGAAATAGGGGAGTGAGTTACCTGAATATTTTTTCCTATTAAATCGCGTAATTACCAAAATATGCCTATGAAAACTCAGGGAACTCCAGCCAAAAGAGAATGTGGAATGTGCGAAAAGCCGGAATATGTTCTCTATCGCCCACCCACAAAGGAATCAACGATAACTTAGGCAGTAGTTCTTTTACCATGAGGCACTCATCTTTTGATTGATCGAGTTTACTAATGAGAAGGAATCACTATCCCTAAGATTTCGCTGTCCTAAAGAGAAGGGAATCCCAGTGGCCAGTGGTTTTTTCCCGACTCCGTTTCCCCAATCTCCTTCGGATTCCCTCCCAGAAGGCACGAGTCATGAAACGCCTTCTGGAAAGGATTTGCGCAAATGCTGGCAGGATGCACCCGCACCTGCTGCAATCGGCCTCGGGTCCCACGGCACACGGAAGCTTGCGTTGTCCCATTGGATCGAAGCTGGCACCGATACGAGAAAAGGGGCAATCGTCGACAATGCCCCTGAAATTCTCGGACTTCATAAGCATCAATTCCTGATATGTGTTGGCGATAAAATACCCGTAGGTCTTTTTGAGCTCTAAAAGTTGGGAAATAATATGATCTCGGCTCTCCCAATCTAGCCATAGTCGCAGGTTATCTCCCCGCCTGGGCGTGAAGAACTCAAAATAGACTCCCTGCACCGCGGTCTTTCGCCACTCCTCCAGGACCTGAGGAATCAGGTCAAGAGTGAGGCGGGTAATACAAAACGATATGAAAACCTGCAAGTCCGACCGATCGACATGAGCCCTGACCCTGTCAAAGGTTTTAGCATCTGCCCCTGTTATGTCGGCATACTGGTTCCGTAATGCGGGAACAGAAACCACATACGTACAATCCGGCCATGGACCAAGCTCACATGTTCCGTTGGTGAAAATGACATTGGATTTAAAGTAGGCCAGCCCTATCTCAAGTAACTCCGGCCGGAGTAAGGGCTCCCCTCCCAGCCAACCGCATATAAGAAAGGGATAACCTTGGGACCGCCTGTTCTCCAACCAGGAGAGCCACTGATCAAGGGTGAGTTCGGTCTTATATCCCTGACTTCTAAAATAGCAATGTCTGCACGAAAGGTTGCATTTGTAGGTCGCATCAATAGAGATCATACCTTGCGCGGGAAACCCCTTCAGCCCAATATGGAGGTAATCCAGGACTTTCCATCGGTTCCCCCCACCCTCTCCTATTTTATTGGGTGACATGAGCTGTTCCGTTCTCCAACGTCCTCATGAGCTAAAAGGACCCATACAAGAAAAAGCCCGCCTCTCCATCAAGAAGGCTTCCACGATCTTTTCTATCCGCAGGTCCACAGGGGTTTGCAGGCCCGCATTCATCATATATACAACATACACACAGCCTGTTCTCTATTCCGTCCGTGGCGATGATTCTTATTCGTCCAATACGGCATTTGAAGTTTGAGGGCAATCTCTTATCGATGAAGAATGATGGCTTCGTAAAAAGTCCAACTTCCGTTCGACATGCTCACGGCCCTGAGCAAAGCCGAAGGGCTGCGTTGCGCTGCATCCCCTGCCCTATTAAATTGAAGGCAACCATATCAAAAGATATGGGGTATAGAAGGTGCTTGAAAACAGTAACATCAAACAAAGAAAATATTTAACAGGGTAAATCACTGCAGTGTACTGTAAGTACGCCTCATTCCTCAGGATTTGCGCGCCTTGAATTTGGAGCTTTTTACTTTGCCATCGAATTTTGACTTTTTACGAGATCATCAAGAATAGTATTTCAAAGATCATTTTCTTCTATAACCAATGCAAATTACCCCATGTTTTCCTCATTAGTCAAGTATCACGGTGAATCAATCGTAAGATATTTCCTGGGCAGATTATCTCATAGGACCAGGACGGTAATCCCGTAGGCCTCCTTATCCACGGGCGCTCTTGGGTTATGAGCAGATCGTATTCGGAAATGCACTCATAATAAGGAATAAAAGGAAGGGGGGAAATCGGAGGAAAATTAAGGGGTTAGCTAAATTGGATAAGGAGGATCTGTAATCAGATGTCTTGTCGTTCGAATCCCTCCGGTGGTTCCAAATTCTATTCCCTCCATGGGTTCAACCATTTGGCGCCCGAAGGCATGGTGTTGTTGGAGATGGTTGTCGGCCGAATGGTGATGATTTCCCCTTGATGCAGTGGTTCGGCCATACTTACAGCCCCTTCTCGTTTCTCATCTTCAGCTTTGGAATCCATACCCCAAAGGAAAAACGGGAAGCTAATTTACCTCCTGAAAAATCCAAATGGTAGTGCCTTATCTTTCCGGGCCTCGAAAATGACTTACTCCTTATGGAGTAATTAACCTCTACGGGACATTCTTCGGTTTTAAGGAGAGCCTTAAAAACCCTGCGGACATTCTCATGCGCGAGGGATGACTCGATCATCATACCGTCATCGCAAAGATTGGCCGTTGTCCCGAAAAAGGTATTCTTGCCGATCTCGAATATAACTGGCATTTCAACCTTAATCCTCTCAGAATTCCTTCTTTCTTCTTCCATTCCCCATTCCCCTGCGATGCGAATTGATTATTCCTCTCGTCGTCTCACTCTTCTCCCCCTCACATACACTCAGAAATGTATTTGTCCGCTTGGATGGTTTGGCCTTATTAACGAAATGAAACGTGAGCTTATCATAATATAATGCCTTTCAAATGCAATGTTGATTATAGGGAAATATTGTGAGAAAAACGTGAATATCTGAGAATTTTTGCCATTTTCCGGATTAATTGGCGATTTATGATGTTAAACGGATATGAGTGTACTCCAATCGGAGACAATTCGCTTTTTTACTTGACCGGCAAGTGTCCCGCAAGCCCCGCCTTGTAGGCGGGGTCGAGGGGCACAATGAAAAATGAGATTTCATTGGCTC
>Ga0209636_10005503_pt1 | contig 12938 bp, 13 predicted proteins | sample DeeMarSWOR152_54_FD_187464 | JGI IMG/M metagenome (GOLD analysis project Ga0209636, IMG submission 187464) | Marine sediment microbial communities from White Oak River estuary, North Carolina - WOR-1-52-54 (SPAdes) (version 2) | ecosystem: Environmental > Aquatic > Marine > Intertidal zone >...
ATTATTGTAGACCAGTCTTTCAGAGGGTAAGCAGTGCCAACAGAAATGTCAGCAAGCTCAGCCGTGAAGTCCATACATGTTCTGCAGCTAGGCAGGACATGCGATTCTATCTCAGAAAGCGCAATTTTCACGGTTTTCTTGGCCGTTTGAACCACATATTCTTTGGTCAAATCTATCCTTCGAATTTCGGAAGCCTTAACTTTATACTTTCTAGAAAAGTATTGGAGAAGATTATCTAGAGAAAGAGTCCAGAGACAGAAAAGCCCTATCGTTATCTTGAGACTGCTTATTAGCTTGTGTTCCCAAGCTTCCAGCTTGCGGAGAGCAAGCACATGGCATGGAATACCTACAAAGCCTATATCCACTTTCCCGTACTCGTAAACGGCACTTCCAAAGGCCTTCGCTACGGCGGCTGGAAAGAATTTGCTGTCAACGGCTGATATCACGTCGTCGGGCACCAGTCCAACTAGCGGTTTAGGCTTTACAGGTATGTCTGGTTCGGCCTCCGAAACAATGGCGCTGTCTATTAGACCCTTGTCAATGGCATACATCAGCAACGAAGTGACTACTCCGCCGCTGTGGCTGAGTTCCCTCAGTCTAGGTTTCACCGACTGAGCGAGCGCCACCTTTCTGTAGTAACCTAGACTTTCCCTCCGATGAGGCGCATCTGCAACAAACCCTGTGGCTTCAAGAGACAGAGCATCAGAGTGAGGACAAATGTCATAACAGATCGGGCATAAGTCCATGGTGGTCGAGCAGTCGAAAATGTAGTCTGGCTTTTCCGTCTCCACTTTTAGCGCGTGAACCGGGCAGGCGGCCTCACATGCTCCGCATAGAGTGCAAAAGCCTGGGGTTATGATTCGACTTTCTAAATCGTTGTAGGCGATAAGCGGTTTCTTGTTTTTAACTTTCATTAATCCTCAATATTCGTTGGTAAAGCGTCATTTAAATATATACGCCTTCGATAATGCCCTACTTCTCTACATGAGTAAAGCAGTTAGAGATCCCATCTGCTCTGCAGCGGGGTATATCAATCCAAGAACCAGAGCCGGATAAATTCCTAAGATTATTATTGCCGCGACTAGAAGGTACGGTGGCACCAGCAGTTTTCGCGGTACTTTTTCCTCCATTGGCTTTTTCGGCGTTTTTGCGTACATATAATGGATTAGCCTCAAGAAATAGGCTGTTTGAAGAACGGTGTTCAGGACTCCCACAACCGCCAGCCAAGCTATCTTTGATTCTATGGCGGCGGTAAAGACCATGTATTTTGCCATGAATCCAGCTAGGGGCGGCACTCCAGAAAATGATAGCATGGCGATTGTTAAGGCTATACTCGTCGCTGGAAATCTTCGTCCTGCACCTGAGAAATCTTCAAGGGTTTTCAAACCCGCCTTGTTAAAGATTCCTACTAACATGAAAGAGAGGGCTGTGGTCATGCCTCCCACCAAGAAAAAGTAGAGGTTTCCCATGATTCCAAGGGGTGTAACGCTGGTTATCGCGACCAAGTTGTAGCCGATGTCAGCTATGCAAACATAAGATATGAGGCGTTTAACGTTAGTTTGCGCCAACGCGAAAAGATTACCGATAGTCATCGTGACGGCGGAGAATATGGCTAAAGCATATGGCCAATCCAGAATGAGTGGAGGCGTAAGAATGTATATTAATATTCTTAGAAGGATGTAATAACTTGCTTGATCCACCACCGCAGACAGCAAGGCAGATGATGAAGATGGAGCAGCAGTGTAAGCGTCAGGCAACCACATGTGAAAAGGAACAATAGCCGTTTCGATGCCATAGCCAGTGGCAATGAACGCAAAAGCAACCACCAAAAGCTGCTTGTTTTCAAGAACCATCAGAGCTTCCCTTACAGCCCAAAAGTTCAGAGATCCCACTAGACCATAGACTATGGACAGTCCATACACAACGAAACCGGAGGCGATAACAACCATAATAAGGAATTTTATTGACGCTTCAAGAGAATCGCGCGTCTTTCTGTAAACTATTAGGAAGCAAGAGCTAGCTGCGGAGACTTCCCAAAAAATGAATAAAGTAAGCAGGTCGCCTGAAAAGGAAGCAGCTGTAACGCTGCCAATAGTCATGAGCATTAACGCATAGTATCTCTCAGATAGCCTTTCGTTGACTTTGACGTAAAGCACGCCATAGATACAAGAAACAAAACCTACTATCAGATAGACAGTTGACATGTAAACGGAAACAGAGTCTACGAGAAAGGCGCTTGACACGGAAAGCAGGTTACCGTCTGTAAGTGAAACATTTAGAAATGACTGTTGAGACTGTCCATAATATTCTGTGGCCAACCGCACGATGCTTATTGCAGCGGCTACGAACACTATGGAAATCCAAACCAGCGTGAAAAATCCTTGGTGGCTATTGGTTTTTTTGCGTATGAAAGCGATCAAGGGCACTGTTGCAACGGAACAGATAGTGAAAATTATGGTTGGCGTAAGTACATCCAAGACACTTATCATAAGTTAACCTCTTCATCAGAACGAAACGCTGCTGATCAAATCTATGAAGTGTTGAGGCCATACGCCCAACAAAAGGACCAAAAATGCGAGGATGCCCATCGATATAATCATGGAAATTGGAGCTTCCTTCACTTTTTTGATTTTGGAGCGTTCCAAGAAGACTTTCCAGAAGAATCTTAATACGTAGGCGAGGCTGAACACTGTTGCGACAAGCATTAGGGCTGTGGGAAAAAAGTAAAAGCTATCCGTGCCACCGGCCTGAACTCCGCCGACAAAAATTAGGAATTCACTTATGAAGCAGGCGAAGGGTGGGGCTCCAGCGATGCTGAACGCTGCTATGGCAGATGAAGTTGCGGTGAAAGGCATTTTTCCAGCCAGTCCACCCATTTCATCGATGTTTCTAACTTTTGTTTGCATCATGATAGAACCAGCCGTCAGGAAGAGAAGTCCCTTGCTAACTCCATGAGTAACAAGGTGATAGACGGCTCCGGTGGTGCCTTCTGAAAATGGGAAAAGGGAGAGTCCAAAGAGGACATAACCCATGTGACTTATACTCGAGTATGCAACAATTCTTTTGATGTCTTTTTCTGCTAGGGCAGTGAATGCTCCGTAGAACGCAGACACCACTCCAAATATTGTTAAAACATGGAGAAACGGACTTCCAATTTCGGTTGCTGGGATAGAGGTAAAAACGGTTCCTAAAGACACTCTTAATATGGCGTAGGCTCCAGCCTCGATGATTACGCCGCTAAGGATGGCGGACATGGGCGCAGGAGCTTCTGAATGAGCGTCAGGCAACCACATGTGAGCGGGAACGATGGCCATTTTCACTGCGAAACCCACAGTAAAGGCTGCTAGAACCCAGTTTAGAATGTCTGATGGCGCCGTTGCCAAGAGAGACTTGGCTTGGAACATGTCAAGGGTACCGGTGAGCATGTAAACCGCGCCTATGCCTAAGAGAACGAAAACTGCTCCGGCGTGTGTGAATATGAAGAACTTGAAGGCAGCACGATAGGGCTCCTTATAACCCCATCCACCTATTATGAAGTAAGTTGGGATAAGCATGAGTTCCCAGCAAAAGTAGAAGAAAAGCAGATTTGAAGTTATGAAAACTCCGACCAGTCCTACCGTAAGTAGTGACAACATGGCGTAGTATCCTGAAAGGGTCTTCTTTTTCGCCATGTAATTCATCGAGAACACGGCCGCTGAAAAAATGAGCGTCAAGGTTACAACCGCCATTGAAAGGCTTATTCCATCAACAAAAAGCGTGAAGGTGGAACCCAACATCGGCATCCAATAATACGACTCCACATATCTTCCATTAGCCTGTATTGTTGGCAGAGTCGTGTACAGAAGACACAAGTCGATTACAGAAACCAACGCCACTACCAACGCAGCGACTTTGTGTGACTTCTTTCCCGAAGCATAGGCAATGGGAGCAGCAAAGCAGGGTATTAACAAAGAGAGCAAAAGTGCCATTTGCATCCTGTATCACCTAACCACGGTTAGCAAGAGTAGTATGCAAAGAAATAAAAAGCCTAGCACTGCTGCCATGACAAAATGGGGCAAGGATCCAGTGTGTACTCTCTTTATTCTTGATCCGTGGCGCACAGCGTGGCCAGCGACTAGGTATAAGAGCTTGTCAAGGAAAGCGTCTGCATATTTGTGAGTTCCCTTCGCCGACCGCACTGCTCCTCCAGCGGCGACGTAACATAGACGGTCCAGAAGGGCATCCGCATATTCATGAGTACCCTTCGCTAATCGCACTGCTCCGCCAGCTATGACATAGCATAGTCGGTTTAAGAAGGCATCTACGTACATGTGTGTTCCGCTCGCCAAGCGCTTCGCCCCTCTAGCTGCGAGATAGGGCAGGCGTTCAAGTCCTAATGTTTCTACGTATCGATAGACGCCACTACAGAGCTTTACAAAACCGTTGACCAAGACTTTGTTATAGACTGCATCAAAGTAGTAGCCCCTCTCCAAAATCTTGTCGATAGCCGCCATTTTGCTCTTTCTGATTTTGTCGAGCATTAGAGGCTTTCGTAAGTAGGCAAGATATGTTGGGAAGCCGCCAACAAAGAGAACAAGCAGAAAAATCAGGGATGAAAAACTCGTAAGCTCACTGAGACCAACTTCAACATTGACACGCATGAACCTGGCGAGGAAAGGTTCAAAGAAACCTAAAACTACACAGAGCACAGCTAGAACTGAAGAAGAAAGCCACATGATGCGGGGAGCTTCGTGGACATGAATACCGGAAACATAGTCAGACTCTGGATGAATAAAAGTGAGAATAAGAAATCTTAGACTGTACGCAAAGGTTATGGCTGCCGCTCCATATATAAAGAAAGCAAGGGCAATGTTTCCTTCAGACAAGATGCTGTTCACTATCAGTCCTTTGCTGAAAAAGCTGGAGAACGGAGGGATACCTGAACGAGCTAGTATCACCACAATGCATAGGACGAAGCTTATGGGCATTGCTCGTCGCAACCCTCCCATCTGCCTCATATCGCGGGTCCCAAGCTGATGTACAATGCTGCCGATGGCTAGGAAGCCGAGACCTTGGAAGAATGCGTGGCTCAGCATGTGGAGTATCCCTGCGAACCATCCAGGTGCCGACGGAGAGGAAGCGATTCCCAGTCCAGCCATCATGAACCCTATCTGACTTATCGTCGAATACGCAGGAACCCCTTTAATGTCTGGAGTGTGTAGTGCCAAAGTTGCACCAATTAAGGCGGTGATAGCGCCAATCCACGCTACCGAAGTTAGCCACATAGGAACTGCGTAAAACATTATGTGGGTCCTGGCGATGAGGTATATGCCTCCTTTCACCATGGTTGCGCCGTGTAGCAGGCAGCTGACTGAGGTTGGCGCTTCCATGGCGTTATATAACCATGTGTGTAGAGGTAGCTGCGCAGACTTCGCAACTGCTCCGATAAGAGTCAAGAAAGAGGCGGAGCTCAAGAATGACAAGGCCAATTTTCCCATATTTTCAATTTGGTCAAATGACTCTAGGAAGGAAAAAGTGCCCAAGTTCGCGTAGAGAATAGCAATGGCAGCTAGGAGGCATATGTCGCCCACTCGGGTCATGAGGAATACTTTCATGCCTCCCCTAACAGCTTCCGCTCGCTGGTTATAAAAAGAAACAAGCGCGTATGAGCATAATCCGACCATTTCCCAGAAGATGAACATTTGGAAGAAGTTATCGGCCATCACCAAACCGATCATTGAACCGATAAAAAGAAGCATGAAGAAATAATATCGCGTCAATCCTTCCTCACGGGCCATATAGCCTAGTGAATAGACAATAACAATAAGACCGATAAAGGCAATCAAGTTTGCAAAAAGTACGCTCAAGGGATCAAGTAGAACACCGGCCTGTATGCCCAATGCGGGAATCCAAGGAGCCGTGAAGTCTATAGGAGCATTTGTTGTCTGAAAGTAGATGTCAGGCACTATGGAGACAGCTATGACAAACGTGAATAGGCTCACTATTACCACGAAATAGTCTCTAGCCTTTTGTCCGATTTTTGCAAAAATGGGGACAAACAAGCTAGCTAGAGATGGAACAATCCATACAAGCCATGGCGAGTAGGGCAGCAATCGGCTAGCCTCCACTCTTAAGTTTTCTTTCGTGGAAACGGAAAATGTGAGAAACCGGTTCTGTGTTGGCACTCATTTTGTACTACTCCTTCAACTTTGACAGTTCTCTGATGTCTAGAGTTCCCAGCTTGCGGTAGACAATTATCACCAGTGCCAGGGCAACGGCTGTGATACACGTGTCCACAGAGAAGGCTAAGATCAGGAAAGCTTGACCTAAGGCATCGTTCAGCGACGAGGCAAATATGACGAAGTTCATTGAAGCAGCAATCGTTATCAATTCAACGGATATCAGCAGCTTTATCAGGTCATATTTTGTTGTCAATCCGTAGATTCCTATTGCCAAAAGAGTCATGGATAAAATTATATACTCCATTTTCACGTCCCTCTCCGCTTTTCCTTCAAAATTATCGCGATGCCAATAGCAACCGTTAAGATGACAAGACCTTGAGCAATGACGTCTATGGCTCTCAGTTCCCACAGAGCTGTGGAAAACTGGAACTGGTATGGAGATATCACTGTTATCTCGTGTCCAACAGCAAGTATTGAGGGAACGGAAAGCAAAACACCGATTATCAGTCCGAGAAGTCTATGTCTAAGAGTCTGGGCACCAACTTTAGTGGTAAGCATTTCGGCAGCCAGAAATAGAACAGCTACTGTTCCTATACCCATCGTCAACTGGAAGACGGCGGCAAAAGGTGTGTTCAGGCTGAAGTAAAAGACTGATAGAATTACGTTCATCACAGCTAATGATAAAACGGCGTGTATAGCCTCGTCAAGGTATACCGCGAGAAAAGCGGATACTACAAGCCCTACGACTAACAGCATGTCAAACGTCGTTTTTATCATCTTCTTTTAACACGTTTTTGTGGCTCAAAATGAGCACTTTAGGCTTTGAGATTAACTCTTCCTTCTTCGTGGAAGCCATCTCAAACAAAGTTGACGGTTCAATAGCGTTCCTTGGGCAACTGTCCGCGCATTGAAAGCAGAAAATGCAGAGGTCTAAGTGGAAAACTGGCAGTCTCTTGTCAGCAGTTTCAACCAACTCTATGGCGTTGGCTGGGCAATCTCGTTCGCACAAGCCGCAACTGATGCACTTCTCGGGATACAGAATGTGTCTGCCACGGAAGCCTTCTGGAACATCCACCTTAACCTTCGGATATTTTCGAGTGAACGGTCTCTTTAGGAGGGAGGAAGCTATCTCTCTTATCATGGTCGGCAATCTCAATCTGTTGGTCACATTTACTTCCTCCTACCCTACTAAAGGACTTAACAACGGCTGACAAACAATCGTCAAAGCGAGAACCAACAACGATATCGGCATCATCCAACGCCAGTTTGCTCTAACAACCTGATCTATGCGAAGTCTGGCAGCGACGCTGCCTACGTATTCCAACAGGAAAATCACTGCCAACACCTTTACAATGAACCAAAAAGTGTACCAGACGGCGCTGGAACCAAACAACACTGGCCCATAAGGTCCTCCCAAAAACAAAACGGTTACGAGAGTTGCGCCAAGAACAACTTGGATGTCCTTTGCAATTTCTATAAACGCGAGCCTTCTGCCGCTGAACTCGGTTACATAGCCCGCAACTATCTCGGTTTCCGCGTGCGGTATGTCAAAGGGGTCTTTTCCAAGCTCGGCTTGAAGCGTGATTATGAAGAGTATGAAGGTCCAAGGGGTCAAGGCGACGAAGGGCACGGTCTGTTTTCTAGCTATCGTTGATATAGAGAGGCTTCCTGAAAGAAAAGCTGGGCCTATCGCAAACACAATAAGAGGAATGTCGTAGCCGAGAAACTGCGTCAGAACTCTGGTTGCACCGATCCCACTGTAAGGATTCGTAGAAGACCAACCAGAAAGGAACATAGTGAATTCAGCAATTGTGATCAAAACAAGGACGAGAATCAAGTCACCCTCAAAACTGGAATTTGGAATAATGTTCAAACCGTCGATGGGTATGTAGTAAAACGTGAAAACAAAAAGAGAGACAGCTAAGACTGGAGCCACAGTGAAAAGAAGTCTGGTTGCTTGAGCAGGAATTATATCCTCCTTTGTCAGCAACTTTATGTAGTCGGCGATGGGCTGAAGAAGACCCGCAGGACCAGTGTAGGAAGGGCCCATACGGTTCTGCATTCGGGCGCGAATTTTCCGCTCAAACCAATCGCAAAACAGGCTAAATGCCAGAAGAAAGACGAAACCTGGAAAGATAAGCACTCTAAGGAAGAAAACTAGGTCGATTGGCATCCGTCTTGTCAGCTCCTTTTCTTTAAACGCTTGATGTCTTCCAGGCTCCAATGCCATTTTCGACCATTGTTCACTTCAACAAAGGACATGCGGTCGGTGCAGGAGAAGCACGGGTCTAGGCTGATCAGGGCCGCTGGTATGTCAGCAATATAGGAGCCTCTAATGATCTCACGAAAAGATATGATGTTGGCTAGCGTGGGGCTTCTAACTTTAACTCTATAAGGATAAGCACTGCCATCACTCTTCACGTAGTGTAAGAGCTCGCCTCTGGGCGCCTCCACACGGCTTACCGATTCCCCCTCTGGCTGCCTTCTAGGAACCTTCACCCTGTAGGGACCGCTAGGAAGATGATCAAGAGCATAGTTTATTATGTCTATACTCTCCACGACTTCCTCAACTCGAACCATCAGTCTCGCCCATGAATCACAGTCCTTGTAGGTTATCACATTGAATGGAATCTCATCGTACGCGGCGTAGGCATCGTCTCTTCTTATGTCCAAGGATATTCCGGAGCCTCTAGCCACTGGACCAACCACGCACATTTTCTTGGCGCTAGATGGCTTTAGAATTCCAACTCCTTTAGTTCTGAGTCGTAACGTGGGATCTTCCTCGAATATGTTTTTGTAAAACTTCATTCGCTTTTTTAGTTTTTTCATAGGTTTCTTAATTTTCTCATGTGTTTCCGGCTTTAGGTCTCGCCTTACGCCGCCAATTGTGATGAAATCGGTTAAAATTCTGTTTCCAGTTATCATTTCCATTACGTCTAAAACGGGTTCTCTGTCACGCCAAACGTATTGAAACAGCGTTTCGTATCCAAGCTCAAATCCAGTTACGCCTAACAATAATAGATGACTGTGAATCCTGTTTAATTCATGTATTATCGTTCGAAGATATCTGGCTCTTGACGGAATTTCAATATTTCCAATGGACTCGACAGCTTGACTGAAGCACAAGGCGTGAGCAGCGTTGCATATGCCACATATCCTTTCAATGAGGTAGACGTCCTGAAAGAACATGAGACGCTCCGCGGCCTTTTCAATGCCTCTATGAACATAACCAAGTCGAGGCTCGACATCAACGACTACCTCTCCATCTATCTTGAAGGAAAATCTTTCGGGCTCATGCAAAGCCGGATGCTGAGGTCCCATAACAACATTTACTACAGGAGATGTTGCTCCTTCAACGTCTCCTCCATTCATCACTGACGGTTGCCCACGCAGATTTGGAGCATCTTCCTCTAAAACCGTTGGATCCCAGTCTTTTCTGAGAGGGTAGGAACCTTCAGGCCAATCATCCGATAAGACTAGCCTTTCGAGATGTGGATGTCCTTCAAAAATTACTCCCAAGAGGTCGAAAACTTCCCTTTCATACAAGGTCGCTCCGGGTATGAGGTCCGTTATAGTCATGATCTGGGGCTTTTCCTTCGGAACCCTGTTTTTGATGGTTATTACTGAGCCACGACACCGTATGTGATAGTTCAGTTCGATTTCATTTCCAAGGTCCGTTCCGGTGATGGTGGAGATTCCTGTTTCACTGAGTGTTTCCAAGAGCAGTGATATGGCGTCTCTGTGGTAGCCAGATTTTATGAGGACGTAGGTTCTTCTCGGCTCAGGTGTCTTGCACTCCATGACTTTGTTTCCTAGCTTGTCTTCAAGGAGTCTGACAGCTTCTTTGACGGTTGTCATCACTTAAGCCCTCATCTTCTCCAGCATCTTCGTGATTCCTTCGAGCATCGCCTCCGGCTTTGGAGGACAGCCCGGAACATATACGTCCACAGGGATCAGTTTGTCAAGTCGCCTGAATACACCATAACAATCATGGAAGACGCCACCGGAGCAGGCGCAAGCTCCAATCGCCATTACGAATTTTGGAGATGGCATTTGTTCGTAAATAGTTCTTAGCCTTGGTGCGCATTGCCTCGTCACAACTCCGGTTATCACAAGAACATCCGCCTGCCTCGGTGAGGGCTTCAACAACGCGCCGAATCTCTCAACGTCATACCGAGGTGTTAGGAGAGCTATGACTTCTATGTCGCATCCGTTGCATGCCCCTGTGTTGAAATGGAGCATCCAAGGGGATTTCTGTCTCGCCCATCTCACCAAGCTTGCGCGAACCGTGGTCAGTCGCCTCCAAGAAGCAAGAGAGATGATGTCAGTACTGTGAAGAGATATGCTAACAGGAAAAACGCATTAATACCATATATGGCTAAAGATGCAAAGGCCATTATCACAACTGATGAGTCAATGGTAACAAAGTATATGAGGTACTTGTATAAAGTGTGCGAGATCTTGAGCCTTTGGGATGCAACCTTCTCCCCACAGGCATACATGGAAACCTTCGCTTCTGTTTTCGTTGACTCAGGCGCTACGAGCTTACCTATTAAGTATATGATCGAAGACACAACTAAAACTGCGACAAACGCGACAACAGACTCAAGTATCGTTTGGATGCGCCTTCTAGCCACAAGGTTTTTCGACTACATTTTAAAAGAGAGAGATTTAAACTTAACTGTTTTTCATTACAAGGCAAGAACGTGCTTTCGCCTAATCCGTGTATGCTCGATAAGATTTCCGGACAAATGCTGAAAAGTGATATTGACACACTTAAGCAGATAGTGTTGCATAGGAAAGTAGGTATAGAAAGATGAAGAATGCTCCTACTGTCTTGTTTACCTTTTCTCCGAGTGCAAGCGCTAATATGACAAGGACGGAACCGAAGATTGCGTATAAGCCAGTAGTGACAATAAGTCCCCCAGACACAGCGATTGAAGGGTTCGCGAAGATTAGTGGTCCAATTCCGATGGAAAAAGAAGCATCGATTACACAGCTTCCTATAGCATCTCCTATTGCGAGGTCGTACTGCTTCTTCCGAACTGCTGTTATTTCAACCACTAGCTCCGGAAGAGATGTTCCAATCGCGACCACAAAGAAGCTGATAAGATACTCAGGAACTTGAAGAACCATCGACAGTATGATTACTGACTCGATCATGATGAAGGCTCCAATTGCAACGCCTACGAAGCCCAGTAAGGCTATCCAAAAATGATGAAAGTTTCTCTCATTCGAGGGTGTTGCTATCTGCTTCTCCTTCACAATATGCTTCTCTGCAGTTGGCTTTGTCATGGAGCTTCTAGTTAACAGCATGAAAATTGGCCAACTGGCCACCAGAAAGAGTGCGTTAGTTCTTGAAATGTATCCTTTCTCAGCTATTGACACTGCAAGCATGAGGGCTAAGACTTCGCAGGCTCCGATGATCGCTACCTCTTTTCTTTTCACTTTGAACTCCCCGCCTAAGAAGGGGATAATTCCCAGCACGAGAGTCATCTGTACCAAGACAGATCCTAGGGAGTCCCCTACGTTTATGTCTCCGTGACCTAATGCTGACGACATGATTGAGTTGATGATTTCTGGCAAATCTGTTCCGAGGGAAACAAGTATGAGACCAACTATTAGCGGAGACAGTCCCCATTCTAAGGCAATACTCACCGAGTGCTCAACTGCCTTGTCGCCGGAATAAGCTAAAAGGGCTAGTCCTACGATTAAGCCTACGAGTGCAAGTATTGTCCAAAACATGCAAAGATCTCCACGTACTCATTGCTTTTTCTTAATGGCTTCTGCGATTAGAAACGAGTCAACAAAATTAAACTTTGTGAATTCTGTATACACTCCGCTTTTTCTAAAGAATGCGCTCTTTCATGACTCGGTTCCTAGCCACAGTTTTTCGAATCTGCTTGGTTTCTGCTCCCCACGTCGCAAAGCCAACCTAATCAAGAACGGACCGAAGATTATTGTGACTAGGGATAAGACAACCAGTGATGCTAAAAGACTCTCGCTAAAAATCCCGTATGTGGCGGCTATGCTTGCTGTTGCCAAGGTCGTTGACATTTGAGGAACTGTCATAAAAGCCATCCCCAGTCTAACCTTCGACGGAAATTTTGCAAGTTTGGCCCCCAGAAAACCGCCTACTGGCTTGCTTATTATCAGAGAAATAACAATTGAAGAGGTTAAAAGTGCGTCTCCGGGTGCGAAGAGAGACGTTATGTTTGTTGTCATCCCAAGATTGAGCAGGAAAATAGGGATCAAGAACCCGTAACTGAAAGCAAAGAGCGCACAAGACTGATTATTCGCGATGGAACCATTTATGATAACCGCCTTCACCTATTCTTTAGCCAGCAATACTAATCCCCAGAAGATGTTTATCAATCCGAGAAAACCTAGCGCCCCTATGAACAGAGGGTTAGGAAAAAACTGCGCAGAGCTTAAGATGCCGTACACGGAGAGGAGGGAAAGCACGGCGCCCACCGTGATCATCAGGTTGGATAAACGTTTGCCTATCTTTGTAGATATCTCGAAAACATCACGCTGCTCATCGGCAGTAGTATCTTTTAGAATTTCCTCGTGCCTATGTCTTAATGATACGGCGGGAACCACGATCGGCTCTTTTCTTTTTTTCTTCCTCTTCGGCATTTTGCTCACGACAATTGTGCAAGTGGAATAGCTAAAAAACCTTACGTGTGCGCACACTAGCGTTCAAGATGCCTGCGAGAATGGACACTGCGCTGACGAAAATGAGAATGTACCGAGAAATGGGGGGCAAGATGAGTG
>Ga0209636_10005504_pt1 | contig 12934 bp, 12 predicted proteins | sample DeeMarSWOR152_54_FD_187464 | JGI IMG/M metagenome (GOLD analysis project Ga0209636, IMG submission 187464) | Marine sediment microbial communities from White Oak River estuary, North Carolina - WOR-1-52-54 (SPAdes) (version 2) | ecosystem: Environmental > Aquatic > Marine > Intertidal zone >...
TTTTTACTGGATCAGGTTCGTCATAAAAGATGTTATTACCATCTTTCAGCATGATGTGGATATCAAGATCGCTTAAAATAGGTACATAATCAAGTGGTGTACACCATGGCTTTACTGCTGATCCTTTAGCGTACATATACTTGATCTTATTACTAAACTCACTAGTTAAGAGCGATGTCCATACAACAAGACTATGGTTGATATCTTTCCTAGCTTGTTTTAAGTAATTGGTGAAATTCTCCATTTTCTCACGTTCTCGTATTCTTACTAATCAAATTATTGTAGTATTAGATTGAAAGGCTTTTCTTACTCTCATTTCTTAAATCTTCTTTAATTCTGTCGTTTTAATATGTAGAGGAAAATTTTATTTAATTGAATTGATGTTTTTTCGTTAGAAAGGTGATAATTTTTCATGCGAGAAGTGAAATCTCCCGAAGAAAAAATGTTTGATCAAGTAGCATGCTTCCTTTATAGAGGGTCTCTTAATCAGGTACGTAAAGAATTTTGCTTACATCTTTTTGCAGAGTGGTCAAAAGCAAATCTAGATATTGTATTAAAAGCCCTAAGTTTGGAAGAATCAGAAAATGAACTTAAAACCGACTAAGAATATTTATCGGTTTATGATTATAAAATCAGTCAGCCTTGATTCTAATTTCGTAAAAAACAGTTGTGATGATAAACAGAATTATCAAAACAATCGAAATAATCAAGAGGATGGGAGCTTCTTCACGGAATGGATGATGAATTACAGGTAACATTCCATGGGAAGATTCTTGATAGTTATAGAGAAATATCGCACCAAAAAAGAAAATAATACAGCCGATTATTGAACCAACTTGTATTGAACGAATTAGTTCTTTCATCATTATCAATGAAAGTGAGTATTTATGAAATAATAGGACTTGTGGTGTATGAAAATTAGGTTCTTGGTGTCCAATAACACACATTTCAATTACATTAATAATCATTAATTTTATCAAAGAGGATTGAAATGGAGAAAAAAGAAAAGAGAAGAAGAACAAAAACTAGTAAATTTGGGTCTTCACGCAGGGAAGGCCATGATTCAACATTATTTTACTCCTCTAGATTGTATGAGGGTCTCCCAACTGAGAAAAGTATTGAATACATTGAAAATCCTATTCCTTCAAAATATTATGATAAAATATTTCATGCCAGTTCTGAGAATATGGAGGAATTACCAGCTAATAGTATCCATTTAATGGTCACATCGCCTCCATATAACGTTGGAAAAGACTATGATAACGACTATACATTAATGGAATATTTATTATTCCTAAAACGGGTATGGACAGAAGTTAAAAGAGTATTAGTGCCAGGGGGTAGAGCTTGCATAAATATTGCTAATTTGGGAAGAAAACCATATATTCCTTTGCACTCATTCATCATTAGTTGTATGTTTGAATTAGATTTTTTAATGAGAGGAGAAATCATTTGGGACAAATCTGCAAGTGCTGGTACATCCACAGCCTGGGGAAGCTGGATGTCCCCTTCTAATCCATCGTTGAGAGATGTCCACGAATATATTCTGGTTTTTTCGAAAGATAGATATAAACTAAAGAAACAAAACAATAGAAAGAGCACTATTACTAGAGATGAGTTTTTAGAATTAACTAAGAGTGTGTGGGAATTTCCAACAGAATCAGCAACAAAAGTTGGGCATCCTGCACCCTTTCCAATCGAATTACCTTATAGACTAATTCAATTATACACCCATGATAAAGAAATTATTCTTGATCCTTTTATAGGAAGCGGTCAAACTGCTATTGCCGCCATAAAAGCCAATCGTCATTTCATTGGGTATGAGGTAGAAAAAGAATATGTAGAGTTAGCAGAGAGAAGAATCACTGAATTTAAAAGAACTTTCAAAGCTCCTAAATTAACTGATTTCATTGAATAGTCTAGAAGAAAATGATAAACTTGTTACATAACCAGTATTCTTTCCAATGGAATACAACAAAAATTAAAGTGAAAAAATGTTGAGAGTCGTAGTAGTTGGTGCTGGTGCTATAGGTGGTCCTATTGCTGCCCATATGGCTGAAAATCATGTTGATATTACTTTAGTGACAAAACATCCCGATCTTGCTGAAACCATCAAAACTCGTGGGTTACAACTTAAGGGACTTGAAAAATTTCGCTCTGTTTTAATAAAAGCTGTCCCTTTTATTGAAGATCTCGAAGGTAATTTTGAAATAATATTTCTTGCTACGAAAGGAACAGATGTCGAAGCTGCCGCAAAAGCAATTGTTCCATTTCTTCATGAAGACGGTGTTGTGGTCACTCTTCAGAATGGGATTGTTGAGGATGCGATCGGGGATATTGTGGGCCGTTCACGTATTATTGGCAGCGTTGTAAAATGGGGTTCCACAATGCTTGAACCTGCTTTAATAGAAATAACTTCTTCTGGTGATTTCTATATTGGACTGATTGATGAGACAGGAAACAAACAAAAAATTCAAGATGTGTCAAAGCTTCTTGAGTATAGTGCGCCTGTGAACGTGACAGATAATATTTATGGAGCACTTTATTCTAAGCTTGCAATTAATGCTTGTTTAACTACTTTAGGTGCTATTTGCGGGCTATATCTTGGAGAAATGTTGGCTTCTCGCCGCACTAGGCGCCTATTCATGGGGATAACTACAGAAGTTGTAAAAGTCGCAGAAAAATCAGGAGTTCACATGGAGAAGATTCTTCCTTTACACTCTAGAAGTTTAATCTTAACAGGATCAGACTCACGACTAAGTTTACTTAAAAAACACCTTTTAATAAAAATTGTAGGTTGGAAATATCGTAAGGTGAAATCTTCCAGTTTACAATCATTGGAGAGAGGGAAAAAATCTGAGATCGATTTTCTTAATGGTCATATTGTACAGAAAGGGGAGGAGACTGGAATTATGACACCTATTAATAGTGAATGTGTTCGATTGATCAAGGAGATAGAAGCGGGGAAGAGGGAGATTCACCCAGATAATTTACTCGAATTACCAATACCATAAAACCAACCTGAAGTATTTATCTTAAGAAGGATAAAAAAATGTTCTTGGATTTAAATGAGTTTTGTAGTTCATTAAAATCGGCACTTAGTAATGATCCTTCTGTTGCAATAGCTGCTGATAATGATTTAGATGGATTATTTAGTGCAATACAACTTGACATGGGACTTTATAATCTATATGAGATTGAAGTTGAAACATATTTTAGAGACGAAGTTCGCTGGGAAATACCAATTGATCAGAAATTCGATTTATTAATAATGACTGATCTAGCATATGATAATACACCGAATTACCGCAATGCAGTGGGAAAAGCAGCTCAATCCTTTGCAATCGATCATCACGTTACAAAGGAATTCCCCCAACGTGTCAAAGCTTATAATCCGTGCAAAAGTGGCCAATGCTATCAACCAGCCACATTTTTGGTTAATAAAATCTTGAAAAGGTTAGGTCAAGAAACTAATACATTAAATGAGTATTTGAATTTACTGGGAGTCTTAGCAGATGCAGGAATCAACTTCAAAATTCAAAAAGACAAGATTCAATATTTTTATGATTCTAGTCTAAAAGAGGTCTTTAGTAAAGGTTTTAAACAGTTTAGTTTCTTCTTTGAGGAGAAAAAATTTAATGGTTTGGTGTATCCTAGATTTAAAGAAACCATTGAAGCATTAAACTGTGAAGCAGGTGAGGTGGGTTGGAAGGAAATATATCTCAGATTCATTAACGAAGTAACGGATCTATCAGCAGCTCAAGAACTTGTAGGAAATATCGAGGAAAAGAATAAAGATAGTTTCTTCGAATTAATACAGCAAGTTCCAAAAGAACCAACAGAACTCACAAAATCTGGTATTTGGATAGTGAAAAATACTACTTCAATAAGTAATGGTACTATAGGGAGAATAATCGCTGAACTGATTGGAAAACCCATTTTAGCTTATTCTTGTAAAAAATTTTGTCGTGTGTCCGCTAGAGCGCCTTCAGATAGCACTATTAATTTCATACCCTTTTTCTCAGGCTTCGGAGGAGGTCATCCTAAGGCTTGTGGTGCATTTTTAAACCAGAGTCAATTTAAGTTATTTCTTGCGAAAATAAAAGAAATATAAATCATCAGGATTTTCAACTGGATCTACAATTATTTTATATCTAAGATTTCTTTCACGAGATTTATTTTCTCTTCTAAATTCCCCTGCCTGCTAATCATAATCCGCTGTGCCTGCGGGGAGCCTGCGCCATGTAATGATTCTGTTTTATAACTTAAAGATGCTACTCCCATGGATAGATTTTCAATGAATCTGAGGAGTTTATATCGTGATTTAACAGATACTCCATCACAAGTTGTGAGGTATTTCTTCAAAAGAGGGCCAATTTCTTCCGAGTCAAAGTCTGCTTGAGATGGCATGGTACAGATGATGCCACCTGCCACATCTTCTGCTAAACGACCAATCTCATAAGGGAATCTGGTAACATTCTGTTTACAGATATTCGCAAGAAGCATATCCATTTCATAATTACCTGCTTCCCGTTGAAAACCTTGAGTACTGCATGCAATACCACAACAGAAGAGAGTTTCATTAAGATGAATCATTTCTACTATTTTATCACGGATGTGGGAGGCTCCATCAACACCCTGATATTGGGAAATTAATGAAGCTGCACCTATAAGAACGTCACCAACACCTACCTTGCACCCTCCATAGGATTGTCGGTGGAAACCTGCAAATCTATTGACCAATTCTCCTGAATAATCTATTTCACCTTTCATAAAAATGTGGGTATGAGGTATAAATACATCATCAAAGATTACAAAAATCTCCTGTCCACCATATTTATAATTCCCAATATCTAACTTCCCCTTTTCCATTTTACGAGTATCACATGATTGTCTTCCATATATCATTGTTATACCTTTCTCATTCGTATTAACACCAAAACTTACAGCATATTCTTCTTCCCCAGGTCTTAATCTAAGAGTAGGCATAATAATGGCTCGATGAGAGTTAAGAAACCCTGTTTGGTGAATTTTAGCTCCTCGTACTATTATTCCATCCTCAAATTCATCCACAATGTGTAAATACTGGTCAGGATCCGTTTGATTATTTGGCCGTTTACCTCTATCACCTTTTGTATCGGTCATTGAGCCTGCGACCATAAGATCCTCCCTTTGAACTTCAATCCAATAATTTTTAAATCGTTCGTGGTAATTGGTACCATATTTCTTGTCCATCTCCCATGTTACACTCCATAAAGCATTTGCAGTGTCAAATCCAACACACCTTTGGAAGCAGCATGCAGTTTGTTGGCCAACGAGTCTTTGCATTTTAACTTTGTAAATTAGATCTTCAACAGATTGATGAATGTGAGTAAAACGATTAATGGTCTCCCCTGTCAAATGAGATCTTGCAGTCATCAGATGTTTATATTTATCCATTTGAGCCAGTTCATAGATTTTGCTTACTGTATTAAGTGAAGGTTCTATTATATTAAAATAAGGATGTTTCCAGAATGTTCTAATTCTCTCACCAAACATATATAGATTTATCTCTCTTTTAATGCTTTCAATGTATTCTTCAGGTGTTTTCAATGGCATGGTTATTCAATCCTGAGATAGAGAATCTCAATTCACTTCTATAAGTACTTTCATGATTTTATCTTTTCTTTCTTCGATGTATTGATATGCCTTGTTATAATCCTCGAAGGCAAAATAATCGGTCATAAGTGATTCGAGTTTCACTTTTCCTGTACGGACTAGTTCAATTGCTTGTAAATAATCTCTTCTTTGATACATTAAGGTTCCAATAAGCCTTAATTCGTGATTTTGAACTAGTGATAGATCCACAATTGGTCTATCAGTAAATACTCCTACAATTATTATATCGGAACCCTTCCTCGCATTTGTGATCGCATCATTAATTGTTTGATTACTTCCAACACATTCAACGATTAAATCAGCTTTTTCAGGACCAAAAGCTTTTTCAATCTCTTCAGACAAATCTAACTCTATTGGGTTTATAATGTGATCTATCCCAACTTTACTTGCGATTTCTAGACGAAAATCACTCACATCTGTTATTAATACTGATTCCGCACCTAATCCCTTAGAAGTTTGAGCTATTAAATTTCCAATCGGCCCAGCACCTAGTACCACAACTTTCATCCCTTTAAGATTTTCCACTTTTGAGAGAGAACCACAGGCTACAGCCACTGGTTCAATCATTGCCCCCTCTTCATATGACATTTTATTGGGTAATTTTATTACCCGTTCTACGTCACACACAAAATATTCTGAAGCCATCCCTGTTGTTTGAAACCCCATAACCTTCAATTCGTCACAAATATGATATTTTCCATGAGTGCAAGGATAACATTTTCCACAAACTACTTGTGGTTGGATAGTGACCTTATCGCCTGGTTTATAATTTTTAACTTTTCTACCCACTTTCTCAATGACTCCTGATCCCTCATGTCCTTGCGTAACTGGATAGGAAGTGTAAGGATGCTTTCCATAATAAACATGAATATCACTACCACAAATCCCTATTCTCATCATTTTTATCAATACATCATCTTTCTTTAATTCAGGGGTAGGTGTTTCGCGGAATTGAATTTCACCAGGCGCGATCATGACTTGCTGTTTCATAAGTTTCACTTTTTACATATTTTAAATTATTTATTGACTTTGTTATTGAACAACATTTTAATTAATTGGCATAAGATTCTTTTTCATTGACAATGAAAATTCATCATAAACATGTGAGTGGTAAAGAATTATTGATTAAAGTGTTTAATCATCAAGAGGTTAATCAAATCCCATGGGTACCATTTGCTGGTATTCATGCAGGTTCACTAAAAAAGTATACTGCGACCGAGATATTAACAAATTCCGAGAAATTACAAGAGTGCTTAATTGCAGTTAATAAACTTTACCATCCCGATGGACAACCCGTTATATTTGATTTACAAGTAGAAGCGGAAATCTTGGGTTGTGGATTAAGATGGAGTGACAAAAGTCCCCCAATGGTTATCACTCATCCCTTAGAGAAGAGTTTAAAGATACCTATAAAACTTCCTGAAAAAACAGATGGGAGACTTCCAATGATTCTTGATGTTATGGAAAAATTCAAAGTAGAAGTCCAAGAGAAAACTGCGTTATTTGGTTTGATTACAGGCCCTTTGACCCTAGCATCCCATCTACGCGGAACTAATATTTATTTAGATTTATTTCAAAATAAAAAGTTTGTACATGATTTATTAAAATATGCTACCCAGGTCTGTCTTAAAATAACTGAATATTATATTGAAGCGGGGATGGACGTTATCGCTGTTGTAGATCCTGTTGTTTCACAGATTTCACCACGAACATTTGAGGAATTTTTGATTGTACACTTCCAAAGAATTTTTAATTACATTAAGAAACAAGATCGATTCTCATGCTTCTTTGTCTGTGGAGATGCCACCAAAAACTTGTCATTAATTGCTCAAACAAAACCTGATTCGATGTTTGTGGATGAGAATATTGATATGGAAAAGGCAATGAAAATTATCAAACCTAAAAACATTGTATTGGGGGGGAATATTCCTCTCACCACAGTAATGCTTTTTGGTACTCAACAAGATAATATGAAATATGTTGTTGATTTAATTAATCTTGTTGGAAAGAAGAATCTGATAATAGCACCAGGATGTGATATGCCCTATGATGTCCCCCCCGATAACGTTATTGGAGCATTTCAAGCCATTAAAGAACCTGAATTAATTGGGGAATCATTAGCAAATTATGAACAAACAGAAATAGATATAGATGTTGAATTGCCTGATTATTACAACCTTCCCAAACCACTCATTGAAGTATTTACAATTGATTCTTCAGTATGTGCAGCTTGCGGGTATATGCTTGCTACAGCTCTTGATGCAAAAACGGAATTTGGGGACAGGATAGAGCTAATAGAACATAGATTTATTAAACGAGAGAGTGTTGCCCGAGCTAAAAAACTGCAAATTAAACACCTTCCCTGTATTTTGATTAATGGGCAAGTTAAATGGTCCTCTATCATCCCAAATAGAGAAGAATTGTTGAATGAAATAGAGAGAGTTCTTTAATGCGAAGTAAACAGGTCCAACTCTTTTTAATTAATGGTTTTCTAGGTTCAGGAAAGACAACATTTCTTCTAAAGCTACTATCTCTTTTCTCTTCCCAAAAATGTGGTGTTTTGATGAATGAATTTGGTGAAATCGGGATTGATGGATTATTACTGCCTCTAAAGGATCTTGAGCTGATAGAAATCAATGGGGGATCAATTTTTTGTCAATGTCGACATGATACATTTATTCATGCATTAATCCAATTGTCAAAGGCTCCAATCGATATATTATTAATCGAAGCATCTGGTCTTGCAGATCCTGTTACTATGGATAAAGATTTACAGATAGTAAGAAAAAAAGTTGGGGACATTTATATTTATTCTGGGAGTATCTGTCTGATAGATTCGCTTCATTTTCTACATTTGGTTGATGTAGTTCAGACAATCGAGAAACAAATCCGATATGCATCGTTAGCTATAATCAATAAAATTGATTTGGTAACTCCAGAGAGGATTCTGGGAATAAGAGACAAGCTCCTTTCAATTAATCCAGGAATTAAACTTATACAAACAAGTTTTGGTTATCTTTTACCAGAGCAAATAATGAACCTATATTCAAAACGAGTTATAACACAGAAAGACTTTCCAAGTAAATGTGTAACCACAAAAAGCGCTATTGATATTTCATTAAGGGCAGATCATGGATTAGACTCCTACAAAGTACGAAAATACTTATCTGAATTAGCAGAAGAAACTAGAAGGATGAAGGGATTTATTCAATTAGATGATGATCAGTGGTATTTTTTGGATAGCGTCAATGGAAGTTTATCCCTAACACAAACTAGCTCTACATATTCACAAACAATGATAGTTATCATATTTAAAGAAGGAGTAGAAGAAAAAATAGTTAACAGAGCAAAGAGTCTTTGGGAGTCCTTCACTACCTGAAAAATATGTTTTCAATAATTTATTTATTTACGAAATAACCAAAGTCGTCACAACGTAGTGGACTGGGAGATACAAGATGTTCAGCATACTCTACTCCAATTCGTGATCCAAGGGTCTTATTCCAAGTTAGTAACATTGAAGGAAAATGTGAAATTTGGGTAGTTTTACTTGGTACAAACCCCTGAGATTTATAAACCAAGATTGCTTTTTGCTTGAGATCTATATAGTTCGTAATATCTGTGAAAAAAGAGGTGTATCCTTCAGGATGTAAATCTATGAATCGTACTGGAAAATATAATAATGAATTGATACGATGTACGGGTAGATTTTCAAAGTATTTATCCCACTTTGTGAGTCTTGAATAAAATATTGCAGCTTCTACTATTTGTTGTGCCTGAAAATGATCGGGGGAGGCCATTAAAGTTTTCCCATACATTGATATTACTACCTTTGGACGCCATTTACGGAAAATAGTGGCTAATTTGCATCGTGCTTCAAAATTATCATAAAGTTTACGATTTGGAAGGTCTAATGTAATTCTCTCCGCACCCAGAATACGAGCAGCCTCTTTTGCTTCTTTTAATCGTCTTTCAGCATAATCAGGGTCAAAATCATCTGGAGATCGATATTTTTCATTTTTAGGTGTTGGTTCCGCATTAGTTAAATCGATTATACCAGTTTTGAAACCGTTCTTAGATAATTTTGCGATTGTACCCCCGATTCCTAGCTCAACATCGTCAGGATGTGGGCCTACCGCTACTACTTCAACCGATTCTTCGTTCATTATACTTCAGCCTTTTTAACGATTTTTCCAAAAATTCTATAAATGTTCATCGAAAATGGTAAATGCTTATTACCGTTAATTATTCACGATCAATGATATCAACGTCTGCAGGTCCAGTTCCGATAAAATGAAATTTCATGTTTAATTCTTCTTCAATTCCACTTATCCACTTCTTAGTTTTGGTTTCTAAATCATCATAGTGACGTTTACCCACCTCATTGGGATAAATAATATCCAATTTTGTCAAAGCAAGTTTTGTAGCGCCATTCAACATGATACTTCTCTTTGCAAGTTCTACATTAAAAGGTGCAGCTCTACGAAGTCGTCCTGTAACCGTACCATATTCGATCCATCCTCTTCTCCGAGTTTCTTCTTCAGATAACTGGTTAGGTAAAGGTCCTTCGCCCACACGAGTGACATATGCTTTAAAAACGAGAACTACATCAGTTATTTTAGTAGGCCCAATTCCCACATCTGCACAAATAGATGAAGCAGTCACGTCTTTTGAAGTTACAAAAGGATAAGTACCGTGAAATAGAGATAAATGAGTAGCTTGCGTTCCTTCAATCAGTACAGGTTCTTTATTATTAATTGCTTTATTCACTTCTTGAGGAACATCTATAAGATATGGTTTTAAATTCTCTATATCGCGAGCTATTTTCAACACGCGTCGTACACGGTCTTGGTTGGCTGGTCCTGTCCCTGCTCCTGATGTTCCAACCGTTTGGGTTAAAAATTTGTCAGTTCTATCAATTTCGATATGTTCTGGGCCAATTATTCCACATTGTGGATCAACAAACGATTGTCCTTTTGTTCCTGTAAGTTCAATTTCTTTAAGAAAAACCTCAGGATTGACAAGTACACCAGGACCAATAAGAAGTTTTTCAACATTGGAGCCACCGATTCCAGAGGGAACCATTCGAAGTTTGTACTCTTTACCCTTAATTACTATAGTGTGTCCTGCATTAGGTCCAACACCTCCCTTAGCTACAACCTTTGCTTGCCTCTTATTTACTAGGTAACTAATGATTTTTCCTTTGCCTTCATCTCCCCAAAAACCACCAACAACAACGTCACATGTCATTTTTAATTCAACTTTATTCCTTTCTTGTCGAATGTGCAAAGATATTTGCCTTAATAAACTCTAATGGTATTTTCAGGTTCATAGATTTTTTAAAAAAGCCTTTTTCACAGTTTTCACAAGGATTATATTATTTCAATAATTTTTTACCTCATATTGCAATCATTCCTGTTTCATAAAAAAATTTATGTGCATTTTCTTCAAATTTCACTTAGAAATTAAACAATAAGCACGATGATTGAAATCCCTGAAAATTAATTTCTGTGGCACTTAAAATGACATCATTTCCTAATAAACGTTATAGAACCCCTATTGCTGATATTTTTGAGGAACAAAAACAACTAGAACTACAGCTTCTTGTTGAACGAACGCTAGCTAAAGCTAATGCTAAATATGGTAAGATTCCACAAGAAGCAGCTAAGGAAATTGAACAATTTGTTAAACCTGACTACATATCGTTAAAAAGAGTAAAAGAAATAGAAAAAGAGACTCATCATGATCTGTACAGTGTTGTACTAGCCGCTACAGAAGTATGTCCAAATTATGGCCAATATATTCATTTAGGAGCTACATCTAGCGATATTCAAGATACTGTCACAGCATTACAACTTAAAGAAGCAAAAAGAATTCTTCTTGAACATATTGATGCTTTGTTACTGATTTTGATCAAGCTAGCCAAGAAATATCGTGATCTGGTTTGTATTGGGCGAACTCATGGAAAGCATGCAATTCCCACCACTTATGGTTTTAAATTTGCTAATTTTCTCAATGAACTTTTCTTAGCTAAGGAAAACTTGATTAATGTTAATATTTATGGCAAACTTTCTGGTGCAGTAGGTACTTATGCTGCATATGGGACAAATGAGATTGAAAAAAGAGTAATGCAAAAATTAGGGTTGGTACACCTTCTTATTACAACTCAGGTTGTTCCTCGGCTTGTATATTCTCATTTTGTATCCGTTGTTCTTGAAACAACAGGTGTTCTTGATAAATTAGCTAGAGAGCTACGAAATCTCCAACGTACCGAAATCGGTGAAATTAGTGAATCATTTGGGGAAAAACAAGTAGGTTCTTCTACAATGCCACAGAAGAGGAATCCTTGGAGGTTAGAGAGAATATGTGGGATTGCTCGTTATCTCCGTTCTCTCCCTTCCTCAACTTTAGAGAATATCGCATTAGAACATGAGAGAGATATGTCTAATTCAAGTACTGAACGAATAATACTACCACAACTAACCACATTAACTGATTTTTTATTGTTAGAAATGAAAGAAATTCTCGAAGGGATAAACATTAATGAAGAGAATGTAGAAAAGAACTTATTCTTCTTAGATGGACGTCAATGTAGTGAAAAATTATTAGTAGAGCTAGCAAATTCAATAGGTAGACAAAAAGCTCATGTGATCTTACGTGATCTTGTAAAAAAAGACAATTTCAGAGTTGCTGTAAAAAATCACCCCCAAATTAGTGTATTGTTTTCAGAAAAAGAAATAGACGAAATATTAGACCCACGAAATTATCTTGGCTTAGCACCAGAAATCGTTGACTTAGTTGTCAAGGAAATAGAAGAAAAAGTTATCAAATAAAGGTTTGAACTTCAGCTGAAAAATTTACTCATTTTGTTTTTATAATTTTTATGAACTGTTCAATTGAATATTTAGGAATACCTGCTTCCTTCAAGAAAAATTCTTTTGCTTCAGTTACATCCATTTTTCGGTTCTTTAATTGTTCTGTCATGAATTCATATCGTTCATGTGGAAAAATGATCCAACTTTCTGTTTCCTCTACATAATATTGAGGTTTAACTTTACTCCATGGTTTGTAGTATAAAGTCCCTATTCTTACTTCAAGGGGCTTTTTCATATTCAAATATTTCATTGCGAAATCTAGAGATACCCCACTGTCAGCAACATCGTCTATAAGTAAAATCTTCTTACCATGGATATGTCCTGGAAGATCCTGATAAATTATTGGTTCCTTTTCCGTCTTTCCCACACCAGAATAAAAACCAATCTGCATAATTGCTAAAGTG
>Ga0209636_10005505_pt1 | contig 12932 bp, 17 predicted proteins | sample DeeMarSWOR152_54_FD_187464 | JGI IMG/M metagenome (GOLD analysis project Ga0209636, IMG submission 187464) | Marine sediment microbial communities from White Oak River estuary, North Carolina - WOR-1-52-54 (SPAdes) (version 2) | ecosystem: Environmental > Aquatic > Marine > Intertidal zone >...
AAACATGATCGAAGGCCGCGAGCTTGACAAACTCACAGACGAGGAGTTTGAAAAGAGGGTCGCTGAAATACAGATATACGCACGCGTAGAGCCTGCGCAGAAGCTTCGAATCGTCACTGCTTTGCAAAAGCTTGGCGAGGTAGTGGCGATGACAGGGGACGGCATAAACGACGCTCCTGCTTTGAAAAGGGCTGACATCGGGGTCGCAGTCGGCTCAGGCACAGACGTTGCCAAGGAAGTCTCAGACCTGCTTCTGCTGAAAGACGATTTCTCTGTGATAGTCGCGGCTGTAGAGGAAGGCCGCGTCATCATCGACAACATCCGTAAGGTAATCACATACCTGCTGTCAGACTCGTTCACCGAAGTCGTGCTTATAGGAGGCAGCATCATCGCCGGGTTCCCGCTGCCGCTAACAGCTGCGCAGATACTTTGGGTGAACCTTATAGAAGACGGTCTGCCGAACATAGCGCTTACGTTCGAGCCGAAAGAGGAGGACGTTATGCAGAAAAAGCCAGAGCGCCACGACGCGCCGCTGCTCACAAAGGAGATGAAGACGATAATATTCTTGATAGGCCTGATAACAGACGTGCTGCTTTTGTTCCTGTTTTTCTATCTGCTGAATCTGGAGCATGACATCGTGCATGTGAGGACTATGATATTCGCAGCTCTAACAATCGATTCGCTTTTTTATGTATTTTCATGCAAGAGTTTGCGCAAAAGCCTTTGGCACATAAACGTATTTTCGAACATGATCCTGGTTGCCGCAGTAGCTTTCGGCGCTGTTATGCTTGTTCTGGCAATATACGTGCCTGCACTGCAGCTCCTGCTGAAGACCGTGCCGCTAAACGCAGGCGACTGGCTCATCATACTCGGGCTCGGGGCACTCGAGCTCACGCTGGTCGAGGTCACGAAATGGCATTTCATCTCCAGGCACGAAGCAACATAAGCGCTTTAAAAGTACTTATAAGATTCTAAAAGTACTTATAAGATTTTTCCACTCCAATCAAAGACTTTTCTCTTCAAACGATTCTTGATTTTTTCGAGCGGGCTCAACGTCACTATCCTATCATCATACCTCATGCAAAAATCTGGTCCCATATAGACTGAAAAACACATACCGCCGTACAACTGCGGGTTCATTTGCGACAAAGATAGGAACACGTCTTCACTACAAGCTTCCACAAGGCGTTTATCGTTTGACACCAGACAAAGGGCGTCGGCTTTCAATGCATCCTCGACCATCTCTATGTCGGACTTTTCAACGTCCTCGGCAGCCCACATCATTTTCCTCAGCGCACTGTCGTATCTGCCTTTGCCCAACATCCCCATGCTGTAATGCTCAATCGCCTTGAGCATCTTGTCCTTGTGTCTAACTATGTTCGGGTTTTCAGAATTCTCTATGTCTGTCGGCTGGGTCATCGTTATCCGGTAGTCGAAACTGCTCCCATTTACAGCATCCTTTAATATCCTGGATTCGTAATCCTGACCTTTGATTGCATGCCAGAATATGTTCGTATCGATGACGACTATCGGTTTTTTTACTTCGTTCATATTACTACTTCTGCATCGGCAGATTTTTAAGGTTTGATGGATGTTGTATTGTTGTTTTTTTTTGTGTCGAGTCTCGGTCTGTGCATAATCCTTAAATTAGTGAACCTACAGTTTTTAATCAAGGTGAGCTAATGGCTTTGCAGACATTGGGCGAACAAAGAGTGCTCATGCCCGAGCTTGTCCAGACAATGCTTGTAGAATTTGACGATAACATAGTCATCTTTAACGGCGGAAAAGAAGAATGGAAGGGATACGACCAGTATGTGGACAGGTGCAAGGGAGGCGGCATACACCTTCACGTTTACGGACTGGGCAGTTATAGAGGTTGTTACAGGTGCAGGTTCCAGGAAGGCTGCAGGTCTTACGCCCACTGTTGCGGCGAGCAGGCTGAACTGTAAGCAGCCCAGCCAAAACTTTATTGCTTTTAATTTTATATCGAGTGCTGTTTTATCGCGTCATTGTGACCGTGCGCTATTGTAACCGTATGCCGTTGTCCACGTCATACACAGGATATGTGAAGTCCTCTCTCAGCACGTCTATCCTTGCACGGTACGGCACTTCGATGTTTTTCTCGTTCACGTACTGCCACGCTCCCATCGGCGTTCTCATGAAACCTCTTCTGTCGCTGATTACGTAGACGAATCCGCTGTTCCTTACTGTGTGTTCGTTGATACCTTTTATCTTCAGCACCATCGGATTCTCCTCGTCGATGTAGAACGGGTATTCGAATATAGGTCCGCCGTCTTTTGCGAATAGCGCGTTCAGCAGAGCTATGCACGCTAGGTTCGTCGCACACAGTCGCCTGTCGTTGCTGTTCGTCGGTCGCACGAACCCGTCTGGCTCCTCAACCACTGACCCGCGCAGCAGCACATTGTATTCCGCGACAATCCTGTCAAGCGCCTGCTCTGTTGTCAGACCCTCTTGCTTGTGCCGCGCATACTCTGCTGTAAAATCGACATCTCCCATACCTTCACCACCCGTATATACGATAATCTATTTCTATAGAAACGCTTTAATCTTTGATTTTACATTTCACTTATTATGGATGCCGTTATTCACAGGCTCAAGCCGCATCATGTCTTACTGCTGTCCAACTATATCAAAAAGGGTGACGAAGGCGAGCATTACATAAGAAGCACGATAAACGACTTCAAGCATTATCCGCAATACGAGGAACTGTACAGGAAAGACCATGAGAGGGAGGGCGCTCCCATTGAATACAATCAGGAATTCGCTGACAGTCTCGTCGAATATTGCAAGGACGTCGCTTCGGACCCGGACACAAAGATAACGGTCGTCGACGGGCTTGACAGCTTCTGTTCGCTTGGTTGCAACAGGCTAAACGAGACATGCGAGAGGAGTAGCGAGGAGTCCAAGAGGTACCTGATGAATGGTTTCGGGCTCAAAATAGGAGACGTGTTCACAGTATCTGGCATTTCATGAATTTCAGAAACGCTTTAATCCTTAACTATCGTTTTAATTTTCAGTGATTGTATGGGGACTCCATCAGAAAGATATATTGATTTAGCCGAGTTTGATATGGTAACGATTAGAGGCTTGCCTCTTGTTACAGTTATTGAAATGGCAGGCGAAACGCAAATCTATAGGATAGACAAACCAGAAGAATACTGGGATGATCTTAGAGATCCTTTCTATGTTTCCAGTACGATAGGGGATCTTAAAGCCCTCTGCGATAAACACGGTATTCCTATTTCAGAAGAAGAGTTCTCAAAAGCAAGAGTCTTTCCCACGTTTATAAAATCTAGAATTGAAGGTTCCTATAAAGAATATCGTGCGATGTTCGGGTGAATCCCCTTTTATTGCTTTTACTTTTATATCTGCGCCGGCGAAAGTTTTTAGAAAAGGATTTAAGCTTTCATATATGATGAGAGATTATGAGCAGATTCTTTAGAAGAAAGAAAAAAGAAGCAAAGGGAGACGGACCTGAGAAAAAGCCTATACTTGAAAAGGAGAGAGAGCCCGACTCACTGGAGAAGTCGTGTATAAAGCATGGAAGACCAGATTTATATGAACCACTGAGTTACGTCTTATTTTCCGAGCCTAGGGGCAGAGATGTTGAAGCTCTTTTGTCCGAAGGGTCTGCTTTGAGTTATTCTATTGCTGCTAGTGCATTGTTGCACAAGGGAGATACCGAAGGTGCGAGAGAATGTTATGAAAAAAGCATCGAGTTGGGGATAATAAGAAAAGAATATCATATAAAAACAGTTAACAATATCGACGTAGTTAAAGAAATTGGAATGGATTGGTGGAAGGAAGAAGGAAAATACGAGGAACTAAAGACAAAAGAAAAATAAAAGACACGCTAATTTATTTTTATATCTTGTATTTTTTGCGTCAGAACTTGATAGTTTATAGTGAAGACTCATATCTACTTCTGAGCAGGTCCATGAGTTTTGGAAAATTTGGTTTGTAAAACAAATAAGGCTCGTCTTTATCTATATTACGTGAAGGAACAGAAGACACCCTATCATCCAAAAGATCTAAGACATATTGCTTAACATCTTCTATAGCGACACTGCCGTACTCAGACTCGTATTTTTGATACACATCATTGATTTCACGGACCTCGTCTGGGTATCTGCTTTCTTCCTCCCTCCATGAACAAATAGTCACTTTTTCTGTCATTATCAAAAAACCCAACCTTTCAACAAACTCCGGGTCGTCGAATTTATCTCTAAATTCGGAGTAGGCTACCGGTTCGATATGTTTTGAAAGTTCCATTATTATTCTCTCGTCTAAATTGTTTTCTTGTGCGCCTTCCCTTCTTTCTTTTTTTGCCATCAGACCACATTTGAATATTTTTCTAAAAGTTTTTATATCTTGTATTTTTTGTCATTATAGGATGGGTTTGAAAAATCTTTATTGATTCTATTCCGCTCGTTGCTCTTTATCTTTCAGCATCTCGTAAAACATCGGATTACTTGCGAGCTCGGTCCTCACACTTTTTCTGTACTCTTCGTTGTTTAGTATCATGTCAGTCTCTTCCACTACATCAACTATCGTGTAGTACCGCTTGCATGACTGCGTCCCGCTCCCTTCGACTGTTGAAAGTATCGCCCAGATTCCTGAAAGCCCAAGAGCCTTGTGCAGACCCTCTGTAAACTCGTCACCTCCGTCAGGGTAGTGAGGCGGCTCTTCGCCTCTGAAATAAGCGCCGAATACGTTGCCCAAATAACCGATCTTGCCGTTGTGGTCGTACGTCGAGAATATCTTGAAGAAACTGCTGCCTTCCAGCTTTTCAAGCTCGCCTCTGTCTCTTACTATGGTCGCTCTGTCTTTTACTATGGTCGGCATGATAGATTATGAGAAACCAATCTTTTTATTACTTTTACTTTTATATCTTGTATTATAGTGAAGATTGTGGTTTTTACCACCCAACGTGGTGGCATGGTCCAAGCAACTTTCGTTATCCTTAAATCTTTTACGGTATAGTTGAAAATTAGATTGGTTGCAGAAGGCGATTGTATGTTTGCGGAATTGGCAGTGGTACCCACGATATCCACAATGTCCACTTTCATGCTGTATGCGTTGTTCGGTGCAGCCACGCGTACGCTCTTCGGCATATACAAGGCATACCGCGAGTCAGCCAAGGGCAACATCAAGATAAGCAGGAGGCGTGTGGCAGTCGAGATACTGGCGTCCATGTTCTTCGGCTCGTTCTCGGCGATGGTGCTGCAGGGAATAGGCGCTTTCGAGTATAGCCAGTTGATCGCGGCTGCGGTCGCGGGCTTCCTCGGCGCGGACTTCATAAACGTGATAACCAAGAAGTTCGGGCTCACAAGCAGCATGAAAGTCGTCGTGACAGACGAGCAGATGGACATGCTGGGTTTCAACGCGCGCCAGCGCAAGGCGATCGAATACCTTAACGAGCACGGCAGCATAACTAATGACATCTACCAGGAGCTGACAAAAACCAGCCACAGCTCGGCAAAGCGCGATCTGGGCAAACTGGTTGAAAAAAATAAGATAAAGAAAGCCGGCATCGGCAAAGCAACTTATTATTTTGTCTGATTTTTTCTGATCTTTTCTGATTTTGCCTGAACCGTTTTTCTTCGGGTCGCTTGCGGTCCGTTTGCAGTCCAATTCGGGTCAGTTGCAGGCGTTTACGGTCCAGATACAGGCGCCAAAACGACCCATATTTGAACCATATTCTAAACAGCCTCCGATAGGATCCTAACACGCGTCTGTGTAAGAATTGGGGAAATCCTTTGGGTCAGGATGCGGGCGTTTTGTGGGTCAGAATATACTATAGAATGTTTTAATTCCTTTTTGTTTCCTATTTGTATTATGAAGAAGCTTATCATTTTTGATTGTGACGGCGTGCTCGTGGCCGATTTTGACAGAAAGAAGTACGCTAAATTTGTCAAATCCTTTCTTGAAAAACACAAGGCCTTTGACAGAGGATCTCCTGAGGAAATAGTAAAAAAACAGAGCGATATGTGGGAAGACATCCAAGACGACGCTTTGGTGGGCAGGATATCTCAAACAGAAGCCAATGCTCTGTGGATTGAAAAGTTAGGATTGGACAGAAGACTGGCGAAGGAGTTTGTCAGAGGGGACATGAAGTTCTGGGAAGAGTCTGTGAAATCCCGCCCGATAGACGAAATCATGATGACACTCAAAAAGCTGAGAGGCAGTGGGTACTCGTTGGCGGTGCTGTCCAACGATGTGCGTGAAAGTTCTCTGAAAAAGAAGATACTCTCCTGGGTCGGCCTTGATAGATATTTGGACAGGGTATACACGTCCCATTCGATCGGTCATGTCAAGCCGGAAAAGGAGGCTTACCTTCATATAGTCAAGGATTTCGGGTCGAAGCCGGACCAGACTGTGTTCGTCGGTCACGAGGAATATGAACTGAAAGGCGCGAAAGACACGGGCCTGCGGGTCGTATGTCTCCGGGAGAAACCGTGGGCGCAGGCAGATTTCAACATAAAGAGATTCCCTGATTTATTGGAAATATTATAATTCATTCATATTTTTCTGATGGGCTACAATATACCTTACCGTCTTTTATTGTCACATCGAGGAGGGACGTGAAATTGTAACCCCTTTTCCTTATTTTTTGCGAACCCCCATAATCGACCTTGTCTATTATAGAATGTACGCCAAGAATGTTGCACCCAATCTCTTCCAGCTTGTCTATGGCATTCAGGACCGAACCGCCCGACGACACCATACAATCTACTATCTCCACGTTGTCAGAGTCTCCTATACCTGAGAAGTACATATCCCTCTCGTAGTATTTCGTCTTCTGAACAAAATGTGCAACATCAGGTATGTTGTAATGGAAATCCCTCGCGACCACCAGAGGCTTTTTCAGCGAAATGGCAAGAGGTAATGCACCCATTATACCATCGGTCATGAACGTGAATATCTTGTAGTCGCCTTCGGCCATATCTTTCTTCAAAAGTTCAGATATGTCCTCAAGTAAAGAAGCATCAAAAGGAAATATTCCTTTGAACGGGAAGACAAAATAATCATATTTTTCAATTTTATAAACATCCGAACTTTCTATGAGTTCAATAAGTTTTTCCAGTGTTTTATTCATATTTCCGTTATAAATCTAAAACTTTAAAAACTCGATGAATATTAAAAATTATCGCACGATATCCTTCGTATGAAGGAAAAATGGGACGAGGTATGGAGTAAAGAGTTCAGTCAAAAAGTTATACATTTCAGGCAATTCGAGGAAATCGAAAATATTTTAGGTTCACTAGAAGGCAAAAGAGTTTTAGAGGTTGGATGCGGGACTGGCGTAGACTCTCTTAATATGGGAATTTTATACAGAACTGACAATTATTGTCTGGATTACTCACAAAATTCGATAGAAATTGTAAAAAAGGCATTTGACACTAAAGACGTATCTGTAAAACTTGCAGTTGCAGATTTGAAGTACATACCTTACAAAGAAAAATACTTTGATGTGGTTTTTAGCAATGGTGTCATGGAACATTTCAAAGATATAAGAGCTCCTTTGAGAGAACAGAGGCGTGTTCTCGACGATGATGGAATCATAGTATTTGGTGTGCCATTCGCATATACTCTCTATGAAATTAAGAAGGATATAAAAAGTCTTTTCAACAGATGGGAATATGGTTGGGAACGTGGGCTTACAGTCAGTAAAATTAAAAAGTCCGCAGAGGAGGAAGGTCTAGGATTAGTTCATTATTACTATGATGCCCATCCACGGAATTATCTTCCTAAGAGTCTAAACGGAACATTCGTCAACTTCTTAATCAATGGTGGGGTGGTCGCATTTCTGAAGAAAGACATGCATTATAGATAAATATGTCATTTTAAAAATTATGCCAATTTTGGGTAAATTTCGTTTTCGTAAAAATTATCTATCGGCCTTCTGCAAGCTTTACAGATTTTTGGTCTAATTTTAGACCTAAAAACTAATTCTCTCCTTTTTTGAATATCTTCAATTGTGTCTTTCCAGGCATTTCCTAAAGGTACGGTTATATTGAAGTAGTCACAGCAGCAAAGAACAGCTCTGCCGTCCCACGCTATGCTTGAGGTAAAATAGAGTTTCTCACACCATATATGCCCATCATTGGCCAACGGATAGAATTTATCAGCAAGTAACCCACCACGGTTCCATGCTGGTGTGGGCCCGAACACTTTTACTGTCTTGTGTCTAGAAAGGAAATTGCTGAACTTTTCTTGGTCTTGTAGTATAGTCCCGTCTGGGAACGCGACCCTCCAAATTTCCAACTCGATACCAGAACCTCTCAGATACTCCAATATGCTTTCCACTCTTGGTAGCACATCTTCTAAGTTAAGTCCTGTAAGTTTGTTGTAAGTCTCTGGATTTAGAGAATGGATGCTTATCGCGAGATTGTTCAGGTCAGACTCTATCATTTTCTTACCAAGCTTTGGGGATAGTGTGCTACCGTTTGTTACAAGCTGGACTGGAAAATCGTAATCTCTACCCATGCGTATTATGTCAAATATTTTTGGATGCAGTAATGGTTCTCCAAGACCGCACAGGACCATGATTGGATATTTATTTCTTTTTCCTCTGTTGAGCCACATGGTTTCTCGGTATGTCATGAATCTTTCCAAAAAATCCCTCAGTTTCTCCAAATCCATGTACCCTTTCTCCCTTTTCATCTCGGATCTGGGGCAGAATATACATTTACCATTGCATACATTGGTGGGTTCTATCTCAAGCCTCACAGGTTCTGGAGAGGGTGGGTATACAACTGAGTCATGCATAACGAAAATTAAGATTTTTGAACTCTTAAGGGTTTTATTTTTTCTAGCCTTCTACAAGCTTTCTGTGAAGCAATTTTATATTATCTTCTTCTGATAAGACACGCAATAGGTCCGAATACCATTTGACGTTATCGGTCCTTACGTCGTCATCAAAATCTGGATCTCTACCAACTATAGACAACACGTGGATAGCGGGCAGAGGCGTCATGTCGAGAGTCCTTCTAATAATGCTCGCACTCTTGCCAGAATGCGCAAAATAACTTTTGGTAAATTCAGAAAAACCTTCTACATCCACCAAATCCGCAATGTTCCTAACATCCCCTCCCCTTTCGATATATACCTCAACAAGTATCTTCGCCAAGTCGTAGGCATGGTCGCCAGTGATTATGTCGTCAAAATCCAAAATGGCAGACACCTTATTTTTGTCAGTGAGAATATTGTCCAGCCTCAGGTCAGTGTGGACAATGTCATTGGAATTGCCGGAGTTTTTCATATACATTTCAAATCTCGACGTATGTTCTCTTATGGAATCCAAATCGGACAGCAACAGGTCTTCCCATTCCTTGCCTGAATAATTCTCTTCATATTTCTTGAATCTCGTCAAGTAATCTTTGAGTAGATTACGATGGGTGTAGTCCGTTTCCGGTACTTCCAGACTGGAAAGGCATCTATGAAGTTCGCCTATCGCTCCTCCAAATTCCACTGATGAATGGTCGTTCCTATGTCTGATGTCCCAAGAATCCAAAGCGCACTCGCCTTGGATGTACTCGAAGAGAGTAAGGGAACTGCCGTCATCCAATAAAGTGAACTCGTTTTCATAAATATCCATAACAGGTTTCGGTACTGCAAAGGGAACGCAATTCCTAATACCATCCAAGACATCTAATTCAAACCTAAGATGTCCTGTTCTGTCTGGAGAGGACACTCTTGCCACATACCTGTTGCCCATAGAAGAAACAAGATAGTTTGGGTTCGTGAATCCGCTAGTTATTCTTTCTATGCTGTCTACACGGATGCCGTATGAAGAATCCAACAGGTCGCTAAGCTTACTCATCATAAAAAACAATGTTCACTAAAGATTTAAAAATTTTACTGTTCATCTATCTCATATGCCAGAGAACCCCATGCCAGAGAAGACCGTCGTATACAAAGGAACGTCTATGCCGCTGATAGAAGACTTTGAGTTCGACAGGGACGTGGACATAGGGGTGATACTCGAACAGAACTGGATGCTCTATGAGATAGCACACAGGTTCCAAGAAAATGGCGAGATGATTTATTGTTTTGCGATTGATAGGGACATCTATGTGCTGAAAAGGGACAGAAAATCTTTCGCGTTCCTGCAGGCACAAGGATCTTCACACGAGGCATGTTATGTGGAAGAATTCAGGAAACGGAACGCCAAAAAAATATACAGGATCGGAACGTGCGGGGCTTTGCAGAAAGACCTCGAAGTCGGTGACATAATAGTATCAACAGGCGCAGTTAGGGACGAGGGCACGACAGACCAATATATATCAAAATATTTCCCAGCTGTTGCTGACCCACAAACGACAAGGCAACTCTATGATGCGCTCAGCAGCAAGGGGCTACCTGTGAAGATGGGACTCACATGGACGACAGACGGCAGATTCGTGGAATCCAACGAGAAGATAGTTTCGTTCTCGAAGCTGAACGTGAAGAACGTGGACATGGAGACTTCTCCCCTGCTTCTCATATCGTGGATACATGGAATACCGGCTGCTAGCATAGGTATAGTTACGGACAGACCGATAGACGACATTGACAGCGAATTCAAAGGGGAGATACACGATTTTGCAAAAACCAAGGAGATGCTGACCGGAATACTGTATGACATCACGGAATCTATATTAGAGATGGGATAAGACATGACAAGACCCGAGCTCGTAGACGAACTCTTCCTCGACAAGCAATGGGTCAAATACCTAAAAGATTCCGATAACATCAATTGTGCAGTGATGTTTTCTGGTGGTAAGGACAGCGCGCTTACTTTGGGTATCCTGGACAGAATAGGTATGAATGTAGAGGCCCTCCATTTCGTTAACAAATGGACATGGAGTCTATCGACATCGGAATCGAAAAGAATATGCGATATTCTCGGGATTAAACTGAACATTTATGACATAACCGAAGACTTCGTGAGCAATGTTGTTGGAAAAGTCGAAGGGAGACCGTGCACATACTGTAAAAGTATAATGGATAGAAAGACAGCCGAGTTTTGTCTAACTAACGATTTTAGATGGATAGCAGAGGGGGACAACGCGATGGACAGCTCTATAAAGAGGATAAGAGAATACGAATCGAAAAGAGGAAACCCCAATTTGTTTATCAGCAGATACCTCGATTGTGTTGAACTTGGTGAGGAACTCCCGGAAAGTATTGAAGTGATACGACCTCTTATAGATATGGAGCCCGAATACACTGAGGATTTGTTGCTGAAAGCTTTCGGCATAAAAGTGAACAAAACCCACGAGATAGGTGACAAATACGAGTTCTATTGGAGGGAGGGATGCTCACTGCAATATATAGAATCTGGCACTCCACTTACCGAAGAAGTAATGGACATGGTCTTCGACTTGAATTCGAAAGCGACAGATTATGCCAAGCAACATGGGATTAGGTCTTCTGTATACTTCCCCAGCAGGAGAATAGTCACTATACCACAGGGATTTGAAGATGATGTAAGAGATTATGTGGAAGGTTATATAACCGAAATCGGGTGAGAAAATGAAGGCGCTGACTGAGAACATATTCATTGAAGAGCTAGATGATTCGGGAAACCCGGACTTCGAGGTTATCGAACGGAAAGGCGTAGGACATCCGGACACGCTTGCGGACGCGTTGGCAGAGGAACTGTCAAGGACGTATTCCAACTACACAAAATCCAAGTTCGGCGCCGTGCTCCATCACAATTTTGACAAGGTGGGACTTCTCGGCGGTCACTCTCATGTGAGTTTCGGTAACGGTTACCTGACGCATCCTATCAGAGTATTGCTGAACGGGAGGGTTTCTTGGAAATTCGGCAACAATGAGATACCTGTCAGAAAGATGTTGGAATACACAACAAGAGACTTCCTGAAAAGGCATTTTCCGAACATAGACAAGGAAAGGGACATAGAGATACACTTCAACATAAGCACGGCAAGCAGCCCGGGAAAGGTCGACGAAGACGCGGAGAAGGAAGGGACGAGGAAGTTCTGGTTCCAGCCGCGGAACCTGAAGGACCTGCGCGAGCTGACGCATCTAGGCTCGAACGACACGTCCCTCGGGTGCGGCTACGCTCCGCTGAGCAGAGCCGGCAGGATAGTGTTGGCGCTTGAAAGACTGTTGAATTCCATTCCCTTTAAGAAGACCAGACCATGGCTTGGTAGCGACATAAAGATCATGGCGTCGAGGATGGGCGACGACCTCGACATGACTATCTGCATACCGCAAATCGCTGATCATGTACCAGACGTAGAATCATATAAGGAGAACATAAAGAGCATAAGAAAAGACATAGTCAGGTTCGTGAAAGTCATGGACCCACAGATAAACTTCACTTTACACACGAACACAAGGGACGACTTCGACACCCTTGAGATGTACCTCACTGCCATAGGATCGTCGATCGAAAGCGGCGACGAAGGACTCGTCGGGCGAGGGAACCGAGTAGACGGGCTGATCACTCCCCGCCTCCCGATGGCGATGGAGGGTGCATGCGGCAAAAACCCCGTGTATCATGTTGGAAAGATATACAATGTCGCAGCTAGGATTATCGCGCAGAAGCTGCATGCACTGACAGGCGGGCGAGCTCAAGTTTTCCTCATAAGCCAGAGCGGGAGAGCCCTACAGGCCCCATGGAAAACAATAATAGCATTAGAGAAGAAAGGCGTCGATGAGGAGAGGATACTCTCGATTGTCAAAGAGGAGTTAAGAAACATGCCGAACATAACAGACGCTATCCTGAGGGGAGAAGTCGGTCTTTATTAGGAACGGAAACCCTATGGGCACGATATGGGCGTTTTATGGGCAACTATAAGGGGGTGTGGTTGGTGTGTGTGGGGTCCGGATGATATGGAAAACGAAATGTTTTAATTTTGGAGAAGATTAGGTCTAATTGTGGTAGACGACTTAAG
>Ga0209636_10005507_pt1 | contig 12930 bp, 12 predicted proteins | sample DeeMarSWOR152_54_FD_187464 | JGI IMG/M metagenome (GOLD analysis project Ga0209636, IMG submission 187464) | Marine sediment microbial communities from White Oak River estuary, North Carolina - WOR-1-52-54 (SPAdes) (version 2) | ecosystem: Environmental > Aquatic > Marine > Intertidal zone >...
TTTGTCTTTTCTCAGTGGAGACATATTGTCTCTCTCTTATGGTGGAAACGATCTGAGCATAGGTGGAGGGCCGGCCGATCCCATTGGATTCAAGCTCTTTTATCAAGCTGGCCTCGGTGTACCTGGCGGGCGGTTTGGTGAAGTGCTGCTCCGGAGTCAGCCCCAGAAGCTTAAGCCTGTCACCCTGCTTGAGTTCAGGAAGCGGCTCTTTTTCCTCCTCCGGCCCGTTTTCCATCACCTCCTGATATACCTTCAGGAAGCCGTCGAACGTCAGGACCGAACTGGATGCTCTGAAAAGATACTTCTCTGCTTCGATGTCTACCGACGTCGTATCGTACAAAGCCTCACTCATCTGAGAGGCGAGAAAACGAGACCAGATGAGCTGGTAAAGTCTGAATTGATCCTTGGTGAGATATCTCTGCACCTCCTTGGGGCTGTACTCCAGGGAAGTGGGACGAATAGCCTCGTGGGCTTCCTGGGCGGCTTTGGGACCTCTGAATCTTCTTGGCTTGAAGGGAAGATACTTTTTCCCGTAGTTTTGAGCGATAAAATCCCTGGCCCTGTCTATTGCTGTTTGTGCTATTCGTACCGAGTCGGTTCTCATATAGGTGATCAGCCCCTGACTCCCCTTTTCTCCCAGGTCCACCCCCTCGTACAACTGCTGGGCGATGAACATCGTTTTTCGAGAGGCAAAGTTTAACCGCCTGGAGGCATCCTGCTGTAAGGTACTGGTAATGTAAGGGGGCATGGGACTTTTTCTCTTCTTCTGGGTCTTGACCTGGACTACCTGAAATTTCCTGCCGGTGATATCCCTCACCAGGCGTGAGGCTTCCTTTTGATTTTGGATCTGGACCTCTTCCCGGCCAACCTTGACCAGCTTCGCCGAGAAGCTCTCTTTCTTGAGAGTCTCCAGGAGTGCGGTTATGGTCCAATATTCCTGAGGAACAAAGCTTTCAATCTGTTCCTCCCTTTCACAGATCAGTCGCAGAGCCACTGATTGTACTCTTCCCGCGCTCAACCCCCGGTAAACAGTCTTCCACAAAAGCGGGCTCACCTTGTAACCTACCAATCGATCCATGACTCGTCTGGCCTGCTGGGCCTGCACCTTGTTCAGGTCAATCGGACCAGCTTCCTTGATTCCGCTGAGTACCGCCTCCTTGGTAATCTCGTTAAAAGAAGCCCTGAAGACTTTCGGGTTGACCCTCTCTATCTCCTTGAGTATATGCCAGGCAATGGCTTCTCCCTCCCGATCCGGGTCAGGAGCCAGATAGACTTTGGATGCTTTCCTGGCTGCGTCCTGGAGTTGTTTTATGATTTTCTTTTTACCTTTTATCACCTCGTATTCCGGAGCGAAATCCTGCTCCACCTTAACTCCCAACTTCTTTTCCGGCAGATCCTTTATGTGCCCCTTGGACGCATCTATCTCCCAGTCTCGACCCAGGAATTTTTTCAGGGTCTTGGTCTTGGTGGGAGACTCCACGATGACTAAATTTCTGCCCGTTGCCATTTCTAAAAGATTGGTTGGAGATGTAAAAGATTAATCGGATCTATTCTTTGGGATAATCGTATTTGATTTTTCCCTGGAGAAGTTCTTCCAGTGCCTTGACCATCATCTTGTCAGACGGATTTTTGGCCTTCTCTTCCTCGTCCACCAGCTGCTCCTGTTCCTTTAATCTTCTCTCATTCAATTTCCGGGCCCACTTGGCTGCTATAATAACGGCTGCGTACCTGTTGCGCGTCAATTCCTCCAACTTTTCCAAGGACTCTAGGCTCATCTTTTCATCCCTTTATATCTTAGATCTTTTTTCCCATCCCTTAAAATCGAATCGGGCTCTGCTGTGAAGCTCGCCATATATGATGCTTTCGATTGACTTCACGGCTTCACCCAGATTTCGGTTGACCACGATATAGTCGTAATTCGACCAGAATTTGATTTCCTTTAATGCTGCTTTGAGTCTTAGATCGAGCTGGCTTTGGCCCTCGGCTCCTCTTCCTTTCAATCTTCTCTTCAACTCGGTTAAGGTCGGAGGCAGCACAAATACCAATACGCTCTGCGGATACTTACGTTTGATTTGCATGCCGCCCTGTACATCCAAAACCAAAAGCAAAACCTTTTTCTCTTTTGAGGCCTTTCTGAACATACTTCTGGGTGTGCCGTAATAGCTGCCGTAGACTTCAGCCCACTCCACCATCTCCCCTTTTTCGGCTTTCTTGAGAAAAGCCTCCTTGCTCAGAAACAAGTAGTCCTTTCCTTCTTTTTCGCCCTTTCTTTTGTACCTGGTGGTAAAGGAAACCGACTTCATGAATTCCGGATGCCTTATCAGAAGTCTTTTGGCAATAGTTGTCTTCCCGGCTCCAGAAGGAGACGAAATCACCACGAAAAGTGCCTGCTTTCTCAACTTCGACCCTCTATTTGACTAAAGCATCCAAAGATCATTTCCGGTACGGCGGATTCCTTTTGAAAATTTGCAGAACATTTAATCCCAAAACAGGGAGAAACCGGTGGTTCATATCTGAATCATATTGATACGAAAGGATTTCTTCATCCATGCGTGCGAAGACAAATCTATCAGGCAGGGATTCACTCTATATTCTGAACCTGCTCCCGGAGTTTTTCTATTTCCTCTTTGAGGAAGATGACCTTCTCCGAAATAGAGGCATGACTTGCCTTGGAGCCGACGGTGTTGGCTTCCCGGTTCATCTCTTGCAGAAGAAAGGTCAACCTCTTCCCCACCGAAGTCTTTTCGTCCAGCGCAGACAGGAACTGCTGATTGTGAGATCTCAACCTGACACATTCCTCGGTCACGTCGGAACGCTCCGCCATAAAAGCCACTTCCTGGGCCAGCCTCTGCTCATCCAGTTCATATTCCTGAAGAAGCTCGGATATTTTGTTCTTTAACCTCTTGCGATATTCATTAACGTTTATGGCAGAAAGCCTCTCGATTCGCTCGATGGCTTTCTCCAGTTTACCTATCCGGAACTTGAGATCCCGGGACAGCCTTTTCCCCTCACTTCTCCTCATCTGGTTGAACTCATCCAGCGCAAGTTGAGTTACCTCTTTTACGATCTGCCAGGCCTTTTTCAGGTCATATTCTTCCTTCTCCACCTTCATCAGATCAGGCAGACTCACGAAATTCCCCAGGTCTATCTCTCCTGACAGGTCGTACTTTTCCCTCAACTCCTTGAAGAGGTTGTAGTACACATCTGCTACCTCCTGGTTCAACCTGACATAGTTTGAGGGGGGCGAGGCTTCCTCCCAGGAGAGGGTATAGTTGATCTTCCCCCGAGTTATGGTCTTCAGAAGCATCTCTTTAATCTGCGGCTCCAGAGGGGTCAAAAACTTGGGCAGTCTGAACTGAACTTCACAGAAGCGGTTATTGACCGAGGATATCTCGACCGCTGCTTTAATCTCGTCTTTGGAAAGCTCGGCTTTGCCGAACCCTGTCATGCTGGCAATCATAATTCCTGGCCTGCGGAGACTATTATAAGCAATTGCGGGGATTTGTCAACCACTTTCTTCTTCAAAGTGGCAGTTGTTCTGCTATAGAGCGAGATGCTTAGCCTCTCTCATCTCTCTTGAGCTTACGGCTTCGATAAGTTTCCGGCGATTTACATCCGCAGGACCTGTGCAGATTCAGATTCACCGAAGCTGAATTCATTCTTTTGCGGAGGGTAGAACCTGCCTCTGTCTTTGACCTCTCTTGGTCTCAGAAGGTGGTCAGACAGTAAAGGAGATCAAAGGGAGAAATCGATCGAAAACCCATCGAAACTCAAGATTAGTCTTTTGTTCCGGGACCAATCCGCAGTTTTGAAAACCGAACAATCAGCTAAAAGCCTTTTACTTTCTTGCTGTCCTGGCAGAGGGAACCACAACCACCGAGTCCTGCCCGCCATAAGGATTTCCCACGTACTTGTGGGCAGCGGGATCGTTCACCCAGCTGCCATCCACCAGGTACTTGAACTTGTGTTCACCAGCCGGCAGTTTCACCGAGATCCGCCAGTTGTCCTTTTGCCTTCTCATCCGGTGCTTGGTTCTGTTCCACTTGTTGAAGTCCCCAACCACGTATACGTCCGTGGCCTGAACTCCGGGAAGGCTGAAGCTGACCTTTTTTGTGCGGTCGCTAATCTGGACCATTTGACCCTCCTTTCAGGGTTTGACCAAAACTTTACGGTTTAGCCAATCATCGATTTTTGTTAATCATATCGTCATACATTTTCGGCTCTTTAGTTCAAAATGTCGACTTTAATTTTGTTAGCTGCTGCGACACGCCGACACCCTTTGGTCTTATAAGTAAATTAGAGAATCTCTCTGGTCATAAACGGGACTACCTCGTAAGGTCAGAGAGGTACAGCCGGGGTGTCACCCTCACAAAGGGCTGATCTGACTTCCGGTTTTCTGGCAGGTTCTGGCAGGTGCAAAATCAAAAAAGAGGACAGCAGGTGGGCTTCTGATGCGTTATAGAGCCGACCTCTACGTAATTTGAGTGGATGAACCGGGCAGTCTTTCAAAAGAGGGACAGGGCAGAATCGTGTGCTGATCCTGGCGTTTAACCAAGGTGTTTTGCTGAGCCTTGTGCCGGTCTCATTTTAGTTATTTATCGCTCGACAGGACTGCCTGTGCTAATACCCTTCGGCTATTGGAAACCGGACCTCTGTCAGGTACTCGGATTCGGGTACCCCCTCACCACCCTTAAGATATACCTCCACAACCGGACCCACAATGACGTAACCCTGTTCCTCGGCCCAGGCCATTATTTTGCCATATTCCTGTGCAATCTGGTCGTAAGGCCCCTTAAGGACAGCGTAGGCCACCTGTTGAGAGGGTATCTCTTTTACCTTGAAGGGGGAGTCGGGTTCGAAATCTTCCGGCACAGGAATTCCAATCTCACATCTTAAGCTTTCCTCCGGAACGGAAGCAGGATCATCGTAGAAGATGCCCATGAGCATCCCGCTGATACCTTTGCCCATGGAGTACTGCATCACCTGCCCGAAAACCGGACCCAGTTGGGCATAAGATCCCATATTCTCCAGATAGAGAAATCTGACTTTCTCCGTTGTCTTGACCTTGATCTCCAGCTGAGGTTCAGCTTTCTTTTCCTCCTTTTCGGCACAGGTTATCAAAAGAACAAAGAAAAACGACAAAAAAAACAAGCTCATTTTCTGGATTCTCATAATCAACTCCTCCAGTTTTGAAAAGCTTGAAACAGGTTAAATCTTTTTGGCTGGGGCGCCAGGATTCGAACCTGGGATCCAAGATCCAAAGTCTTGTGTCTTACCACTTGACGACGCCCCAATATCTATAGATTGTCTCTTGATTTCAGCTCCTGTTCATAAGCCTCCAGCACTCTATCCTCAATAACTTTACGCATCTGGTTGTTGACCGGGTGGGCGATATCTTGATGCGTTCCATCGGGCCTTTTTCTTGAAGGCATGGACACGAAATAACCTGAATTACCATTGATGACCTTTAAGCCTCTTACTACAAAGGCGTTATCAAAAGTCACATTGGCAAATGCCTTGAGTCTATCCTCATCCCTCAGGGTGATCCTTACCTCGGTAATATCCACTTTTTTTTCCTCCTCTGCATGAGTATCTTGCAAGGTAAAATTCAGCCGATGACACTAAAGGACCAGTAAAGGGATTGGCCGTGTCACCCAAATCTGCCACTCGCTTGCTCTTAAACCTTTCACCTCCTTGTATCTGGGTTTGTCAAAAATACCATACACCGTAGGTCCGCTTCCCGACATAGACGTTTTAATCGCCCCGATTTTCTCCAATTTTCTTCTGAGTTCCTTTATCTGTGGATACTTCTTTACTGCTGTACTTTCCAGTTCGTTTTCCCATGCCACCATGGAGTCAAAGAAGCTCTTTCTTTTTTTATAAATTCTAATTGATTTCTTTTTCTTTGTCAAGTCAATTTTCAAATTTTCATAGATCCAGGGGGTTGAGAGCCTGACGTGCGGTTTGATCAGGACTATCCAGTAGTCCAGGGGCAGCTTCACCTCCCTGATTTTCTCGCCCCTGCCTGTGGCCACAGCCTGCCCCGAGGACAAAAAGAAGGGAACGTCTGAACCTATCCTTTCCGCCATATGCATAAGCCTCTTCCTGGACAAATTGGTCTTAAAGAGGCTGTTCAATCCGATCAGGGTAAAAGCAGCGTTGCTGCTGCCGCCCCCCAGGCCGGACGACAAAGGGATTCTCTTTTGGATACCTATCTTCACCCCGGAGCTGATATGGTTCTCTTTCAGGAAAATTTCAGATGCCTTGTAGGCCAGATTTCTTCTATCGGCCGAGAGCTCTGGATCGTCGGCCTGAACAACTATCCCTTCGGGGATTTTGTACAAGCTCAGCCGATCGTGAAGATCCACGGCCTGCATCACGGTGCAGACGTCGTGGAACCCGTCTTCTCTTTTTCTCAGAACATAGAGGCAAAGATTTATCTTTGCAAAGGAATTAAGCTGTATCAAATTACAACCACCACTCCTGCCAAAAACTGTACTTTAGTCTCACCTGGAAATAGAGATTGTCCTCGTCCCTGTCTTGCCGGTTAAGGGAATTGTCCACCCTGTTGAAACCCATCTTCCCCAGGAGGTGGAAATTGGCATCGGGCTGATACAATAGAAGTAATTGAGCGGACTTAGTGTACTCCACTACCCCGGATGGAAACTTCTCGTGTTTAGGGACCCGCGGAGGCTGAACTCCGATTTTACCTTCTCCTTTTCTTTTGTAGGACAACGAAAAACTCATCTGAAAATCGTGGCTCAGATGATAATGCGAAAAAAGACTGATCTGATCGGCATCCGGTCCCAAAGAGCTTCCCATCCCGATGTCGTGGTAGGTGTAAAGATTCCAGGCTCTGTTTTGCCCATAAACCCAGTTATTTATTCTCTGGTACTCCAGATTCAAGAGGCCCCCTTCAAGGCCGAAAAAATTGGCGTAATTGGCTCCCAGCTTGAATCCGATCTGATGGGGCTCTGTCTTGAAATCGTATTGAAAGTCGTCGATGAGCAGCTCGCCGTACAGTTCAACGTCTCTGATTCCGGTAAAACTGAAATCGAAGCTCCATAGAGGATTGTCGTCTCCTTTCTGATTGAACTCCTCCCCGTAATATAGAAGTATGGGGTTCAGGTAATAAAGCTCCCATGATCTTCCGGCGCCGCCATAGAGCACCACCTCCGAGGCACCGAACTCCAAATAGGGCTTGGGTTTTATGTTGATCCTGTGGCCCGACAGGTATCTCTTGTGCAAGGTATCAGAGATCGTTTTCTCGTCTAAACTAGTCGCAAAGAATAAGAATCTAAACCATCCTGTCCCTGCCTCCAGCTTCAGCATGTCAAAGGGAGGGGCAAAACCGGAAAGGAGCAAAAAATCTTTTTGACCAGGGCCCCACCTGAGATAATCTCTCCCGAAAAAGATACTTATCGGCTTGAAATAGAGTTTCAGATAACCCTGATCCATGATTCCCGATAGATCGTTCTCCCACTCCCGGGCATAAAGATTAGGGTCTTTTTCTGCTCTGGTATCAATTATTATCTTATCTTTAAGAATGAGTCGATCCTTCAGTTGAAAGGCGCCATCGATCTCCAACGTCCCCCTTGTCCAGGAGGTATCGATCCTATTCTGAGTGAGATAAAAAAAGGGATTGATGCCGTATTTGACGATGTTTGCCTTCGGTTCTCTGCCCAAAGCCTCCATCTCCCACATAAACTCATCTTTGAGCTTGTCCAGAAGCCACAACTGATGCGGGCTGGGGTTTAGCTTCTTGTCTCTTATCCTTTCATCCGTCTCAGTTAAATACGAGGCGATCTCACCCCTCTGGTAGGGCCTGACGTTTTTGTGCAGCCTGGGGAAAAAACCTTGAGCGTAAAGCTCATCCACCGCTTGGTAGACCCAGCTGTTCAAGGGGATATTCTCCAGCGTGGAAGCCCGGGAAAAGGTGAAGGAGGTCAGAAGAAAGAAGGCAAAAAGGAATGCTTTCCCGAATATGCCAGTTTTTCTCTTCAATAATTCAAAACCTCCGCAGGCAAAACTGACCTTAAGAGGCACAAGATCCTAAAGTTTTACAATCTTCTTTTTGTTTTTCACCATTCGAGTGGCATTCCGGGCATCGAAAATCAGTTGAGAGTTTTTCACTATCCAGGGATAATCATATAGGCTGTGATCGGTCAGAATGACCACGCAGTCAGCTGTCTTGAGCATTCTTAAGGACAACTTCCGGGATTTCAGGCTGTGACCGTCCATGATCACCTCGGGGACAAAGGGATCGTTGTAAGTGACCTTTGCGCCCCTTTGCTCCATGAGCCTCATCACGTCCAGAGCCGGCGATTCCCGGACATCGGAGATGTCTCTCTTGTAGGCAGCGCCCAAAACCAAAATGTTAGAGCCTTTAAGGCTTTTGCCCTTTTGATTAAGGGCCAGGTTAACTCTATCTGTCACGTATTCCGGCATGCGCGAATTTATATCCCCGGCCAATTCTATGAATCGAGCATAATAGTTAAGGGATTTTAGCTTCCAGGAGAGGTAGTGCGGATCGATGGGTATGCAGTGTCCTCCCAGTCCCGGGCCGGGATAAAACTTCATGAATCCAAAGGGTTTGGAATCAGCAGCATCGATTATCTCCCACGCGTCTATCTTTAGACGGTCACACATCAGGGCCACCTCGTTAACCAAGCCGATATTGACGCTGCGAAAGGTGTTCTCCAGAAGCTTGACCATCTCAGCTGACTGGGTTGAGGATACCGGAACGACCTTTACTATGGTCTGTTCATAGAACAGCCTGGCAATCCTGGTACAAAGAGAGGTCGTTCCTCCGACCACTCTGGGAGTATTCTTTATGTTGTACTGAGGATTTCCCGGGTCCACTCGCTCCGGCGAGAAGGCTAAAAAGAAATCTCTGCCGGCCTTGAGTCTGGTCTCCTCCAGCATGGGACGGATCAGCTCCTCGGTAGTACCGGGATAGGTAGTGCTCTCCAGAATCACTAGCTGACCTCGATGAAGGTATTTTTTCACCTGGGAGAATGCGGAAAGTATGTAGGATACGTCCGGGTCTTTGGTCTTGCTTAAAGGCGTGGGAACACAGACACAAACGCAATCGGCCTGCTTCAAAAGGGAAAAATTGGATGAGGCTTTTAACTTCCTGCTTTTCACTAGTTTCTTGACCCGCTGGTCAGATACATCGTCTATGTCAGATTTGCCTGCGCTAACCAGCTTGACTTTCTTTTTGCTTATGTCCAGACCCAGAACGGAAAATCCCGCGTGGCCCAGTTCAACAGCCAGGGGCAAGCCCACATAGCCTAAACCCACGACTCCCACGATTGCCGTCTTCTCTTTGATCTTTTTCTCCAGATTTTTGTACGCCGAGTGTCTTGAATCCAAGTTGAACCTCCTGTTTATGATTGACTCTGGTTATATTTCTCTTTCCAGAAGTCCAAAGTGTCTTTCAGTGTTTCATGGATAGATATACGTGGTTCCCACCCCACATCTTTTCTTATTTTGGAATTATCGCCTGAAAGTACAGGTATCTCGGAAGGTCTTCCTGTGCTCTTTTTCCTCACCTTGATCTTTCTTGTGGAGAATCTGAGAAGAATATTAAGAAGGGTTTCTATTTTATGAGCCTTGCCTGTACAAACGTTGTAGGCTTGACCCGGCTCACCTTTTTCCATAAGAAGGTGGTAAGCTCGCACTACGTCTCGCACGTCTGACAGGTCCCTTTTTGCATTCAGATTGCCAACCTCCATAACGGGCCGGGATCGCCCCCGGTCGATCTTGGCTATCTGGGATGCAAAATCGGGCACCACAAATCCGAGCCTCTGTCTCGGCCCGGTATGATTGAAAGATCTGACCCTGATCACAGCCACCCTGTAAGCCTGAAAATACTGGTAGGCCAGCAAATCCCCACAGGCTTTGCTGGATCCGTAAGGCGAAACGGGATTGAGATTATGGGTCTCCTTTATGGGTATGTCATTTCTGCTCACCTTACCATAAATGTCGGCCGAACTTACCACCAAAAGCTTGATCCTTTTCTTGATATTTCTCAGAATCTCCAGAAGGTACAGCGTGCCCCTGACATTGACTTCGACAGCCTCCAGCGGTCTGGCAAAAGACTCACCCACAGAGGAAAAAGCAGCCAGGTGATAGATCTGTTCAGGTTTTATCCTGTGAATTAGTCTAGAGAGGGAGTCGAAATCCGTAACGTCACATTCAATTAAATTGATACTGTCCTTCACGTGGCAAACATTATCCAGGGACTCGCAGGCTAGGCAGGTGCCGAAAATCTCTGCTCCCTTCGGGCTTAAGAGATCAGCCAGGTGAGACCCCACAAAACCGGCGATGCCTGTTATGAGAATTCTCATGATTATTACAGAGACAAACTTCCGGAGCTATACACCGGCCTCACGATTCTGTGAAAACATAATCCTTTTCTATCTTATCGATTCCTCTTGGACAGATATTTCAAACCGATCAGGGATTCGCCTGGAACAGTGTTTTATACCTTTCCAAATCCGCATCTACCATCATTTTTATCATATTCTCGAATTTCATCTTCGGTTTCCAACCCAGCTTTTTCCGGGCCATAGAGGAATCACCCAGTAGGACATCCACCTCTGCAGGTCTGACCAGCTTGGGATCCACCTTCACGTGCTTTTTCCAGTTCAATCCGGCGCGTTCAAATGCGATCTCAACCAGCTCCTGCACCGAGTGATTTTCGCCGGTGGCGATCACGTAGTCGGCTGGCTTTTTCTGCTGAAGCATCAGCCACATGGCCTCCACATAATCTCCGGCAAACCCCCAGTCCCTCAAGGCCTTCAGGTTCCCCAAACGCAGCTCGTCAGCCAGTCTGGATTTTATGCGGGCAACGCCGTCGGTCACCTTTCTGGTAACGAATTCCTTTCCCCGCCGGGGCGACTCGTGATTGAACAATATCCCGGAGGAGGCATGGATACCATACGATTCCCGGTAGTTAACCGTTATCCAGTGAGCATAGACCTTTGCCACACCGTAAGGACTGCGAGGATAGAAAGGGGTCTTTTCAGTCTGCGGAACCTCTCTGACCTTGCCAAACATCTCCGATGAGGATGCTTGATAAAATCTGATCTTGGGATTGACCAGCCTTATTGCCTCCAGGACCTTAGTCACGCCCAAAGCATTGAATTCGCCCGTTAAAACCGGTTGGGACCAGGAGGTAGGAACAAAGGACTGAGCCGCCAGGTTGTAGACCTCTTCTGGCTTTACCTCATCGATCAGGTTTATCATGGAGAGCTGATCCAAAAGGTCGGCCTGAACCAGAAAGATCTTGTCCCGGATGTGATTGATCCTTTCAAAGTTTTCAGTGGAGGCTCTTCTGACCATACCGTAGACCTGGTATCCCTTTTCCAGTAAGAGATCAGCCAGATAAGAGCCGTCCTGACCTGTAATTCCTGTGATAAGTGCCCGCATGCATACCTCTCTTTTTTGAGAATATAATACCCCGGTTATTCCAAGTCAAACAAAGTTTGCCCATTTTTTTCCTTGACAAAAGTCAGCAGAACCTGTTAAATTCGGTTTCAAAAGATTCAAAAAGGAGGAAAGATGCACAAGTTCTATTTCGATATCAGGGACATCTTCCGGGCTCCCAGATTAGCTCTGTCCGGCAAGAAAATCCTAATCCAGGGTCTGGGACTTCTCATTGGATATCTGGGATATCTGATCCTGACATACATTGCCTTCTTAATAAGCGGAATGAGCCTCGCCGATATCTGGGAGAGTTATCGCTTCTTTCCTTTGTGGGGTTTCACCTTTTCTCACTGGTTGAGCTGGTTGATATTTGTCCTAGGGTGTTTATTCCTGGTGGTCAGTTGGCTTCTGGCCTCTGCAGCAGTGGGAAAGGTGACCTACGAACAGCTCAAAGGAGACGAGTTCTACTCAGCCAAGGACTCTTTGAAATTCCTGAGAAATCACGGAAAAGCAGTGATTCTGACCCCGCTGTCATTGATCGTCTTCTCGGCCATACTTGTGGTCGGAGGAATAATCGTGGGGCTTTTAGGTAAAATCCCCTATCTGGGTGAACTGGGTCTGGGGATTTTCTATGCCGTTCCCATATTTGTGGTAGCTTTCTTCGTCATCTACACCCTCTTTGTTTTTGTCTTCTCACTGCTTTTGACCCCGGCAGTAGTCGCCACCATGAAGGAGGATATCTTTGAGACCATTGTTCAGCTTTTCTCCTCAATCTGGAGCCAGCCCTGGAGGTTTTTCCTTTACACCGGCTTAGCCGGAGTGCTGGCTAAACTGGGAACCTTCGTCCTGGGATACTTCTGCTTCAGGTCGCTTCAACTCCTCAACTGGTCCTGCGGGTTTTTCATGAAAGAGAAGCTGGTCGACATAATGGACGGAGCCTTGTCCTATCTCACTCTTCCCTACTGGTTTTTCGATTTCTTCACTAACATCTTTCCCGGCATAAAATTCAAATTCCACCTTCCCGAGTTAGGATTTGGCGCGTTCTTAAGCTGGTCTGAGAGCATATCGGCATTCCTCATCGGAATAACCTTCATTCTCATAATATTCGGCGTGCTCTCCTACGGCCTGGCCACCATAAGCACAGGCCAGACCCTGACTTACATCATCATCCGTCAAAAAAAGGATGAGGAAAACCTGCTGGAAAGAAAAACAGAGGAAGAGGAAGAAGAAGAAAAATTAGCAGAAGAAGAGGAAGAGAAACCCGCCGAGGAAAAGGCTGAAGCCAAAACCGAAGAGGAAAAAGACAAAGAGTAACTCCGCCAAATTGCCACTAACTTGGCAGGAAACAGATTCCAGGAACGCCAACTGACACCATATCCTCGTCCAAGACTCTTTCCCGCATTGCTCAAGTTTCAGCTAGCTGTTCCCCATTCTGCGACGACTTTGAGCCTTGTGGGATAGGATTCAAATCTCGACCGGTAAGGGAAGGGGACTGTG
>Ga0209636_10005508_pt1 | contig 12929 bp, 15 predicted proteins | sample DeeMarSWOR152_54_FD_187464 | JGI IMG/M metagenome (GOLD analysis project Ga0209636, IMG submission 187464) | Marine sediment microbial communities from White Oak River estuary, North Carolina - WOR-1-52-54 (SPAdes) (version 2) | ecosystem: Environmental > Aquatic > Marine > Intertidal zone >...
AACGGATGTGGCGATAGCAGTCGGCGGTGAAGTCGTTGGGATCGGTGCATTCACGGTGGTGCGCGGTATCCTGTATGTGGCCGAGCGCGGCGAGCACTTTGTGATCTGCCAGATGAATCCGGACGGCTCTGATCAAACGGACCTCACGGACAGCGTCGGTGCGGCCATGTATCCTGTTTGGTCTCCCGACGGGACAAGGATCGCCTTCATGAGCAGAATCGGGGAGAACCTCGACATCTCCGTCGTCGATGCCGACGGATCGGATGAGCAACGTCTGACCTACGACCCCGCGTGGGACATGTTCCCCACCTGGTCACCGGACGGAAACAAGATCGTCTTCCAGACCAATCGCGACGGGGATAACGAGATCTACGTCATGGACACCGCCGGGACCGACCAGACGAACCTCACGCGCTACCCCAAGCTGGACGCGTGGCCGTCCTGGTCACCGGACGGAGCGAAGATGCTTTTCTACTCACTGCAACCGGTGTCCATCCACATCGAGGAGATCGAGCCGAAGCTGACACTTGAGAATCTCGAGGTCATGGTGATGGATGCGGATGGGACCGACCTGGTCAACCTGTCACGCAATTCCGCCACGGATCAGTTGCCTTTCTGGTCGCCGGATGGGACGAAGATCGTGTTCCAGAGCGACCGCGCCGGCGTAGGCGAGATCTTCGTCATGAACAGCGACGGATCCAGCCAGACGAACATCACAAACAACCCAGCCGCTGACGGATGGCCGTGCTGGTCGCCCGATGGGACGAAGATCGCCTTCATAAGCTCTCGCGACGGGGACATGGAGATCTACGTCGTAAACGCAGACGGCTCGGGACTGACGAAGCTGACCGACAACACTGCCTGGGACGGTGGACCCACGTGGTCGCCGGACGGGACGCAGATCGCCTTCCAAAGTAAAAGAGACGGCGATTACCGCGTCTACGTGATGAACGCAGACGGCACGGACCAGACGCGGTTGACCAACGAGAAGTCAAGCTATCCGGTGTGGATGGACTCACGCTGGATCGAGGTACGATAACCACGGCTGAAGCTCTTCGGGCGTACGGCAGCTCTAGAAGCACGCGGCAGGTAAAGTTGTTTCGGTCACCTCCGTGGCGGCCATTCTATCATTCTGCCTTTGAAGGCGGTTTGTCGGAGGCATCTTTTCGCTGTCAAATGCAGCACTAGGTTGTTTCGGAGACGGGTAGAGATCCAGCGAAGCGTTGGCACAAGTCTAGCTACAACAGATCTAAGAATTCTTCCCGCGGGAGTCCTGACTGGTTGATAATTGAGTTCAGTGTGGATTTCTTCAGCTCTTTGCGATGGAATGGAACTGTGACAATTCTTCTAGACTGTGCGTTGAAATAGATGTAATGACTGCCTTTGACCCGGTCGAGAGTGAATCCTGCCTTTTCTAACGCCCTCATTGCTTGCCGAGGTCTTACAGCAGGCAGGCTTGTCATACCGCTTTACTTTACAGCGCGACGGAGATCTTTTCACAAAGCGGTTCAGCCGTTATGTCGTCTGGGATAGTCCCTCCGTGTGCAACCAACGTCTCCAAATAGCCTTCCATGGCCTCTCTGATATTCCGTCGCGTTTCTTCCAGGCTATTGCCCTCAGAGACACAGCCGGGCAAAGCGGGAACCACAGCCGTATACCCGCCTTCTTCCGCGGGCTCGAAGATCACGGTATAGTTACGCTCTCTTGTTTCTTTGAGTTCCATCACGTCACCTCGTCCATTATACTCGATCTGCCGGAGTCATCTCTTCGCTATTCACGTAACATGAAGCGCCCCGGAGACGTGTCACGAGACTTGACAGGGTAGAAAGCCAAAATGCGAGAAATGGGTATTATGTCACCGGATTTGCCCGTTGAGGAGGTCTAAGGCAGTCTCGCGGGTCTTGTGCGCGAGGAACTCGACCCGATCCAGCGCTCGAACACTTCCATCCAAGACCTCAGCCGCCCTCTTCCTGGCAATCGTGAAGAGAGATTCGATCCTTGGTAATCCGCCAGTTGCGTCCCTCAAGTTCTTCGTAGCCTGTCTTGCCTGCGGAATGGAGTTGAGTATGCTATCGAGGCCAGCAACGTTGGCCGAAAGAGCCTCTTCATTGACGGAGCCGAAGTCCCGCAGCAGCTCCAAAGCAGCCGACCAAGCTCCGAATGCATGCTCGTAGAGGTCGGAGAAGCGCTGAACATAGGTGGCGCCTTGCTTGGCAAAGGCTCTCATGTCTCGTGCAGCAGACTGCGCAACCCGCTTCGCCGAAACCCGCTGGCGTCTTCCGCTCAGATCCCCGATGCTCCTGAACCGCTCGGCATGCTTCGTAGCGGACGTCCCCAAATCTTGTACTTCACGCGCGAAGCTCTCTACGTTTCGGTTAGCCTCCTGGAGCTGTCTGGTGCCACGTTCGACAAGATTGAGCAAGCCCTCCTCGCATGTCGGGAAGACCGGCTGCTCTTCTCTGGCAGCTTCACTAGCGTTTGGGTACTTAGGCTGAATGCGGGGTTTGAGGCGGTCCCCTGAAATGGAAGAAACCAGTTTCCGCCTTGCGGTGTCCTCGTCTTCTCCAACGAGGTCGACGTACACAATCGGCCTTAGGAGACCATCCAGAACGCACTCCCTAACCCGAACTGGGATCAGCTTGCGCGCTTCACCTGTCGGATCCTCTGCCACAGCAGCAGCCCACTCAGGGTGGGTGTAGTGAGATGAAAGGAAGGCGGGACTCAACACAGGCATGGTATGTTTGCAGCTTCGAGATGTCCGATGCATTTGGAGGATGAAGTTGGAGCCAGGAAGGAAATCCCATTGCTGTAGGACCACGGTGTAACCTTCCTCTTCCAAGACCCAGCCGATCCACTTGGCCCAGTCCGCATCTTCGCTCGCATATGAGATGAATACGTCAGTGGTTGCATTCTTAGTCATGTCATTGACATCCCTCCTGAGGTAATCCCACAGCAGTATACAACCATCACAGTCTCCGCTGAAGCCGCTCGCCCTGGCAAGCCGGTCGTCAAGGGTCAGATATTGTTTCGTGCATCCCCAAGTGATTCGTCGATTCTCTTGGCTATCCGGCTGATCGTCGAGTACCGGGCAAGCGGACGCCTCCTCTCACTACTCGTACCGAATCCGCGGGTTGACGGCGGCGTACAGGAGATCGGCGATTAGGTTGGCGAAGACGAGCCCGATGACCACGACGATCGCGATCGCTACATCCAACAGGAGTCCTAGTGCGCTTCCGAGAAGCCGGTGCCTCCGGGATTCCAGGACTTGCCCTATGCCCTACCGCAGAGAATGTGGCAATGCAGGACCCGCCCCCAAGCATTCGCTCCCTGCTTCCCCGGAATGCCAAGGCTAGTCTACAACGTTCTCCTGATAGGCCTCGGGGGTCAGTGTAGCTGAGATTATCGGTCGGCCACAGTCAGGGACCATCACCGCGAACCGCTGGAAGTCACATGTGAACTCAACAAGGAAGCGTGTGTATGCCGCGGCATCGGCAAGGGTCATCAAGTTGTACTGCCCTGACAACGGCGGGAGAGCCTTGTTCTTGTGATTCACGATGTGAGTCACGAATTCCGCTCTCCCTATCCAGCAGCCGCCGTATCGGCTCTTCTGCTCCCGGTTTGACCATTTTCGGATGTATCCGGAGGAGTTTGGCTTCTTGTTGAACGTGAGGGTGCCTGAGTAGATGAGGTGATTCTCGACTACCGGCCTGGCAACATCGCCTTCCTCATAGGTTGCGAAGATCAGTTCGCAGACCTTGACGGGTTTCTCGGCAAGCTCATCAATGGCACAGCCAAACTGCTTCGCCAGTTCCTCGCGGACGAAGCCGGCAAGGTACTCCCCCACGGCATCAACATCCGAGTCGCCGTCATACTTGTGTGCTGCCGATCTGAGAAGGGCGTACATGCTCTTCTGATTGACCTGTGACTCTCCGGCTGTCAAGACAGCGCACGAAAGACCGTTGAATTCCGCAGAGAACAGCTTCCTCGCCATGCGCGACCACCCGACTGGAATACGGATCGGTTCAGCCAGTTCGAACTCCTCTCCGCTCTTCGCCTTTGCCTTCAGCTGACTCCTATGCCATGTGGTCTGAGTATCGGCTGCCAGGGCAACACCATCTGGTACTGCAATTGCAATCCCTATAGACATAGCTCGTCACCCCTATCTCATAGTAGCGCATAGAAGATAACCAACGCAATGATTGACACGGCCCGAAGGCTCATGCAGCGATTTCCCCGGCACCTCTCCTGAAGAGAGGGAATCACGGGGTTAGGAGGAATTCCGGTGACACAATCCCTATCTCCAAAGGAACACGAACGGTTGGATATTGACAAGCAGATTAACTTCTCGTTCGTGGAAGGATTTGAGCGGTTCCCTTACACGTTCTTCAGGCTTTCGAGGTAGCCCTGCAGGATGAGCACCGCGGCCAGGCTGTCTTTCAGGGTTTTTCGGCGCTTGCGAGATAGGTCGGCCTGGATCAACACGCGCTCTGCCTCTGCGCTGGTCAACCGTTCGTCGAAGGTGTTAACCGGAAGATTGCTCTTCTCCTTCAGGGCATCAACGAAGACAAGCACCTCGTTTGCCATCTCTCCGAGGGAACCGTCCATGTTGCGTGGGAGGCCGATGATGATCCGGCTAACCTCTTTTTCTACTGCAAGGCAAGCGAGAAAGGTGAGATCCTGGTCAGTGCTCCGCCGCTGGTAAACAGGAAGCGGCAATTCCGGTGACGCAAACCCCATTTCCATATAGAACACGAACGGTTGGATATCGAAAGGCAGATTGACTTCGCGTTCGCGGAAGAATCTTGGGGCTTTCTTTTTCCTCACGTTTTCCGGCTCTTCGCTATTCGGAGTGGGCAACCTATCAAATGGCGAGGGGCTAAAAAGTATTAGGAAGCCAGGAGACCAGGAAAGGGAGAGTCTTCCTTTAATCAAGTACTGCGGTCTTGTCTCTCCTCCTGGATTCCTGGTTTCCTTATTGTATGCCTGGGGAATTACTGTGACATAACCCCCCAAAAGAGGCTCGACCTGCTAGATAGCTGCATGACGTAACAGGTTTCGTGGACGATCATCACGCGGGGCACTTGACAGACAGGGCACTCGTTGCTATAGAGTGTATATAGGACGAAATGTTGCACGTCTAGCTGATCGGCCTACTTCGGCGCTAGGTGTCAGTAACGTGCAGGGTGCTATCAACAAGGAGGTGTAGTGATGCGAAAAGTCGTGTACGTAGTTGCTCTCGTCATCTTGATGGCCGGAGTCGTCGGATTGGCAACCGAGACAAGGAATCTAACACCACGTGTTATCACAGGCCCGGACGGTGTTGTCTATCTCTTCGACAACGAAACCGGCGAAACCCAATCGGCTCTCGTCGTTGTGTTGGGTGGGGCGATTACCCTTGAGGCGTCTGATATCGTTGCTATTGGAGGCGGTGACGTCACGGGTATCGACCTGTGGGGCGGTGGAGCCATGGCGAAGATCGATGTAGAGGTAGTCGCTGGTGGAACGCTCCAAATTACTCTTGCAGGCAGCAATGCGTCTGGAGAGATAGACACGGCCTGGTTCGCACTGTAATAGGAAGAGAAAGAGGGGTGAGTGTCCGGTATCTGTTGCACTCATCTCCTCTTTTGTTACCCAGCCGGAGCACGCACCTGCAGCCGACTTTCGTCTCGCCTCAGCAATCGATACCCGGTTGGTATGGTCCCTCCAGTTTCCTCTTTGTTCGTTATTGTGGATGTCTTTCTTCTTACTGTTCTTTGAGGCTCTCAAGGTAGCCCTGTAGGATGAGCACGGCTGCCAGGCTGTCGCGCAAGGTTTTTCGGCGCTTCCGTTGACAAAATGTAGAATCACATTCTTGAAATATTAGATGGTCGACACTAACATGTTATTTACATCAATCCAGTGAGGGGATAAGCATGATACGAGCTCGGGCGCTGGTTTGGATAGGCGTCCTAACATCGATGATTCTCTTGACACTGAGCGTCCTCGGCCAAAAGGAGCAAAAACCTTGGTGGGATCATCGTCCAACGGAACAAGGACTGTGGGACTATTCCACAATGACGGACGATCGCATCGTTCTCCGTTATCCCGACATCATGCCTGAGGAGGCAGCCAGCGCTTTGTTGGAGAACCGGCGGGCGGCGTTGGAGTTTGTGGAGGATTTTCTGCAAGTGAAGCTGGAGAAACCGTTGACGATTCAAGCCAACGTGTCCCTCATTGCCACTGCTGGGGAGGTAATCGCCTCCCTTCAACCAGAGATTCTGTTCCACATCCCTTTTTACCGACTTCAGGGCGCGTCTCCTCTCAGCGAAGGGAATGCTCATGAGGAGACTCACGTTGTTGCTACCCACGCATGGTCGCCCCCTCTCTGTCGTTTTCTGGGTGAGGGTATAGCGGTGGCGATCGATTTTTGCAGTCGACCACGCACTACATATAATCCGCACCTGTTCTCCAAAGGGCTTGCCCTGATGGATGAACTGATGCCCATCGAATCGCTGTTCTTGCAGCGATTTGACCCTCTTTTGCCAGCTCCACGCATTGCCCTGTACACCTACGTGGAGAGCGCTTCGTTCGTCCTCTTTCTCATCGACCGCTACGGCCTTGAGAAGCTGAAACAGCTGAACGAAGTCAGTGGATTGCCGTTGTCGATGTTTGAAGAACAGGTTTGCAAGATCTACGATCAGGGTTTCGCCGACCTGGAGCAGGATTGGCTCCTATTTCTAGAAGGCTACGCGGTGGGGCAGGAGGCCAGAGCCAGGCACTTCGCGCAAGCGATGTTCGACTTCTCCGATCGTGTTGTAGACTCCCTTAACGAACTAGAAGAGTATTGGAAGAGGTCTCCATTTCAGCTGGTGAGCCCTTCTAAGAAGATTTCCGATGAATACGGAATTCTTACGCGCCTGCTCGTTGCTTTGGGAAACTTTAGTGACCAAGGAATCACCTCCAGCGAAGCAGATGAGGCTTACGAAGCGTTCGAGAAAGCGTTGACGGCGGTTGAATCCTCGCTGACGTTATGGCTTAGGGCGATTCAGATGTTTGAAAGCGTCCTGAACCTCATTGTGGATGTTCCCGATTACGAAGACGTGATCGCCAAGCTAGAAGAGGCGCAGACGCTTTATCGACAAGTCGGAAATAACGGGATGGTGACAAGAACCAGCGAGTATATTGCCGCTTTTCTGCATCTCCAACAGGGCGAGATCGCAGTCATGCATGGGAATCATGATCTGGCTCAGCAATCGCTCTCAATGGCTTTGGGCCTCTTTTCAAAGCTGGACGAGCAAGGGATCATCCACCATGTGAAGCGGTTGCTGGAGCTATCCAGGCACGTAGTTACGTATGACGCTTTTCGCCTATTTGCTTTTGGCGTTTTCTTCCTTCTCATCCTTGCTTAGGCTTTCGAGGTATCCCTGTAGGATGAGCACCGCGGCCAGGCTGTCTTTCAGGGTTTTTCGCCGTCTGCGGGAAAGATCGGCCTGGATTAAGACACGTTCTGCCTCGGCACTTGAAAGGCGTTCGTCGAAGGTGTCAACCGGAAGATCGATTTTCTCCTTCAGGGCACCGACGAAGATAAGCACCTCTTGCGCCATCTCTCCGATGGATCCATTCATGTTGCGTGGCAGGCCGACGACGATTTGTCCTACATTCTTCTCGCGGACAAGACTAGCAAGGAAGGCGAGATCCTGGTCAGTGCTCCGCCGTTGATAGACGGGCAGTGGACTGGCCAGTGTCTTTCCTTCATCAGAGAGGGCCAGGCCGAGGCGTTTGTGCCCGTAGTCGATGCCGAGGATGCGCATGGTCAGGAGCCGATGATCTCCAGTGCCCGGCGAACGAGATCTTCCAGCGGGAGGTCCTCCCCACGCAGGCGTTCGATCGCTCGCCGTGCCTCCCTAGCGGAGAATCCGAGGGATTTTGAGGTCAGTGCTCGCAGCGCGGTCTCCTCCTTCTCCGAAAGGGGAAGCACACCCGGTGTTCCCATGAGATCGGCAGTTACCTTGTCACGCAGTTCGATCAAAATTCGCTGCGCGGTCTTACGGCCGATTCCCTTCACCGCCATCAGTCGTTCCACGTCACCGCTAGAAATCGCCTCTACGAACGCTTCCGGGGTTAGCGTGGAGAGGAGTTGTAGGGCAAGGCGTGGCCCGACCTGGCCAACCGGCAATAGACTTCGGAAGATCTCCCGCTCCTCGAAGCTGGGAAAGCCAAACAAGTGGATGCCATCGTCGCGCACAATCAGGTGCACGTAGACCTGCTCTTCCTCACCCGGCCGGTAGGCGTGGAGGGTGCGCGTGGGGCAGAAGATGCGAAAGGCGACCCCACCGGTCTCGATGACCAGGTGATCGGGCTCTAATCGAACTACCCGGCCGGTGATCGCGTCGATCATTGCTCCTCCTCCCAGCGGGCTTTCCCCCCGGTTACTTCTTGTAGCTGTGCGGTGAACTGGGACACCGAGCCTGGGGGTAGAGCGATGCGCGCGCGCGCCTCTTTGTTGTAAGTGAGGTGCTCAACCGTGACCGAATGGCGATGGATGAGCGCCATCATCGGTCCGCTCATCTCGGGAGGAAAGGAAATCGTGAGCGTTGTCGTTCGGTATCGCTTGATGAGCGTTGCTGCAGCCAGCGCTTCCTTCGTCGCATCAGCGTAGGCGCGAATCAATCCGCCAACTCCGAGCTTCACACCGCCGAAATAACGGACGACGACTGCCAACACATCATACAACGTCGCTGCCTCGATCTGCTGGAGGATCGGAACCCCGGCCGAGCCAGCTGGCTCACCGGCATCGTCGGTGCGAACGATCGGGCCGGAGGGGCTCATCAGGCGGTAGGCGGTGCAATGATGCGTTGCATCATGGTACGTTCGCTTGACACTCTTGAGAATTGTCTCGATCTCTGCTTCAGTGGAGACCGGATAGAGCAGGCCGATGAAACGGGACTTCTTGCGCGTGAGCCGGGCAGAGGAAGGTTCTTTGATGGAGAGATAGGCGTCGCTCATGCCTGGCCTTGGAGCTGGGGATCGGTCTCATCCACCAGCGTACTGACCAATTCAAACGCCGCCTGCACTGCCTTGTCTTCACCCTTGATCAGGAGGGAGACGCTTCCTGCGCCGTGGCCGACCCCACCGGCAGCGACCTGCATCACTTCCACCGCGAACAGCGTCTCCAGAGCGTCGATTTCGGTTACCACCCGCCCTACCAGTGGGTGTAACCCGCTTGGTGTTCCCATACAAAGGTCAATACGACCGCTCCCAAGTTCCCCAGCAAGGTCGATAACGCTGCTGTGAATTGTCTTCTCCAGGCCAATAGGAATCACGATCTCCACCCCGCGGGCAAGGGCAGGTGGGAGATAGCGACCCACCGTGCCTCCGTTCGACGCCCCCAGCAGGACGCCGACCGTTCCCCAAGGATCCAGGGCGTTTCCTCCTTTGATCACCACGTCTCCTGTACCGAGGGAGTCGATCAGCTCCTGCGTGGACACTTCAGTGGGCTTCCCCTCTCGAAGGACGATCTCTTTGGCCTCGTCGATGCGGGCGTTGAGATCCCATCGGCCGTCGATAAATCCAGCGGCAAAAACGCCCCGATCGATTGATCCTTCCAGGAGTTCTTCGGCGACGAAGGCGTTAGTGGTTCCGAGCGTGATCACCACGGTCCCTGAGGACAGCGCTTGTTGAATCACCGGAAGTGCGGCCACCCCCTTGGCGATCAACCGCTTGGAGGCAGTCGGTTTTAAAACGACACAGGCTTTCATCATCCTCCCTGTTTGCAAAGGAACTTTCTGTTATGCTATATAGGACCACGTTGCAATTCAAAATCGGCCTCGAGGGGGATCAAAAAAGATGCGTTACAGCCCAGAGGATTACGAGAGGGAAGTCCGCCAGTTCGAGTGGAATATCCCTGCAGACTACAACATCGTCGATGAGGTGGAGCAACACGCTAAGAAGGACGCCGATAAAGTCGCCATCTTTTGGGAAAATGCAGCAGGAAGCACTCGGCGGGTTACATTTGTCGAGCTGATCGATGGGGCGCGACGCTTCGGCAGCGCTCTTTTGAAGTTGGGCGTGAACAAGGGTGATCCGATTCTGCATCTTTTGCCCCGACTTCCTGAAGCACCGATGGTCCAACTGGGCACGTTCATCGCCGGTGGGATTGCTGTCCCCTGTACAGAGATGCTCAAAAGCAAGGAGATCAGCTATCGGGCACAAAGAAGCGGCGCTAAAATGATCGTTGCTGACGTCTCCACTATGGAGCAGGTCGAGGCCGCCCGCGGGACCTCTCCTCTTTCCACGCACATCCTCATCGGTGGAAAACGGGACGGATGGCTTTCCTTTGAGGATCTCGTTGCGGACGCTTCTCCCGCGGGAAAACAGACAACGCTGGCCGCCGAGGATCCGATGGTCATCATTTTCACCTCGGGGACCACCGGGAACCCCAAACCTGTGGTGCATAAACACCGCTGGATGTATTGCCACCATCGCGTCACCGCCCGCTACTGGTGGGATGCGACGGAGGAGGATGTGATCTGGGCGACGACCGCTCCCAGCTGGGCGAAATGGTACTGGAGCCCCCTGGGGACAGGTCTGACCACCGGGGCGAGCCAGGTGATGTACAACGGCCGCTTCGATGCCGAGCGCTATCTGGGGCTCCTCGAAAAGTACCGGGTGACCAAGTTTTGTGCTACCCCGACCGAGTACCGCTTGTTCGCCAAATTCCCCGATTTGGCCAAGTATACGCTTGCGTTGACGGACGCCCTGTCTGCCGGTGAGCCGCTCAACGTGGAGCCGATCGAAGCGTTCAAGCGAGCCTTCGGGGTGACCATCCGTGACGGTTACGGCCAGACGGAGAGCATATGTCTAGTCTGCAACCCGCCAGGGCTTCCGGTGAAGCCGGGGGCGATGGGTAGGCCGACCCCGGGGCCTGGTGCGACGCTGATCGACGAGTCGGGGAATCCTGTCTCCCCGGGCGAGGTCGGTGAGATTGCGGTCAGGCCGGGCAATCCAGCGATTTTCGACGGATACTGGAACTCGCCCGAGCTCGATAAGGAAGCGTTTTCCGGTGATTGGTACCGAACCGGCGACCTCGCGCGAGTGGACGAGGATGGATACCTTTTCTTCGAAGGGCGTGTTGACGATGTCATTCTGACCTCCGGCTACCGAATTGGCCCGTTTGAGGTGGAGGATGCCCTGGTCAGTCATCCGGCGGTGGTGGAGGCGGCCGCAGTGGCTGCCCCGCACCGCGAGCGGGGTGAGATTGTGAAGGCGTTCGTCATCCTTGGTGACGGTCATTCGCCTTCAGAGGCCTTGGTCAAGGAGCTTCAGAACCACGTCAAGAGTGTGACCGCGCCGTACAAGTACCCGCGCGCGATCGAGTTCGTGGACGAGCTTCCCAAGACCGCAAGCGGTAAGATTAAACGGGCAGAGCTTAAACGTCGAGAGTGGGAAGGATGGGATCGACGATGAAGAAGCGGCCATGTCTGGTTGTGAGCGCGCTGATTGCTGGAGTTGGCTTCCTCTTCCCAGTTATAGTTTGCGGTGGGGGAATTGGTGTCAGTCTATCGATTGTCACACTCGATCTTACCGAGACAATCGCAAAGGTTCCTGTTGCAGCCGGCGACGCGTTCACTGAGGTCGAGGGTGCGCTCGCAGACCTGGGAATGCCTCCGCAGGATCTTGCCGCTCTAGAAGCGGAGTTCGACCAGGCGCTGTCAGGAATAGAGGAAGCACTGGAAGAGTTTCCGACCTTGCTTCCGATTCCTCATCTCGGTGCGTCGATTGAGTTTTCCTTACCGTTTGTGGTGATCGATGGGCTGCGATTTTCGGGTGGGATTTTAAACCATCAGATCTTGCGAGGCATCGGCGATCTGTTCGGGTTTGATATCCCCCAGCCCCTTTTGGATGTGGAGATCGAGGAAGACGGCTTCGAGGCTTCATTTACAGCCGATTTCTCTTTTTCTTCGTTCATCCTATCCACGGACCTTCTGAAGCGGCTTGATCTTGTGATCGCTGGAATAGATTTCGGACTGGGATTGGACGTGATCCAGGGCAGAATTGCGCCAGAGGTTACGTACCAAGTTCCTTCGGAATTCGAAGACGGAACCGAAGCGGCCCTTGCGGCCCTTCATCTTGATCAAGTGTATTGGTCGGCGTTCGGAATCCACGGCCTTGTTGGATTTGAACTGGGGCCACCTTTCTTACGTCTGTTCGCCGAAGTTCGGTTCTTTCTTCCCGTGTCGCAATCATCTGGGTGGTGGGGGATTGGAGTGGGCAGTCTCGCTGGAGACTTGGGATTGGTGATTCGTTTCTGATGGACGAGCAAACACTTGTGAACTTGGCGATCGAAGCGCGAAAGCATGCCTACTCTCCGTACTCGAAATTTCCCGTCGGCGCGGCCCTGCTCGCCAGAAGTGGAAAGGTCTACACCGGTGTCAATGTCGAAAACGCAGTAAACGGGCTTTCGATCTGTGCGGAGCGGGTTGCGCTGTTCAAGGCCGTCTCCGAGGGAGAACGCGGATTTGACAAGATCGCGGTGGTTTGTGACGCCGGCTATTGCCGACCGTGTGGGGCCTGCCGGCAGGTTCTCTACGAGCACGCATCAGATCTTGAGATCCTCATGGGAAACCCGGACGGCCAATTCAAGCGAACAACGATAAGGGATTTACTGCCCGAGGCGTTCACACTCTAGCAGTGATGCCTAGGGCGTAGTGACTCGTTCGACGATCAAGGGCGGCGGAGCGGCGGGGCCTTCGCCAATGGTGTAGGCCTCGTCTACGAGTGAGCGGGCCGGCGACAGATTGGCTTCGTTGTTGACGTGCAAAACTGCCAATGGCTCATCCATTCTTACCGTGTCTCCGACCTTGCACTGCAGTTCCACCCCAACGGCTGGGTCGATCGTGTCCTCCTTGACGAACCGTCCGGCACCGAGAAGGTTTGCCGCTTGCCCGATC
>Ga0209636_10005510_pt1 | contig 12927 bp, 8 predicted proteins | sample DeeMarSWOR152_54_FD_187464 | JGI IMG/M metagenome (GOLD analysis project Ga0209636, IMG submission 187464) | Marine sediment microbial communities from White Oak River estuary, North Carolina - WOR-1-52-54 (SPAdes) (version 2) | ecosystem: Environmental > Aquatic > Marine > Intertidal zone >...
CTGCAAACTCAAGTGTTACCGTATCAAGCACTGCCCGAATCGGTCCGTCGACCGGCCTTGCCCGCGGGGCCAATGCTGCTTCGACGGCGTTTGCCAATGCACGGCCATGCTCTTTGCAGTACTCCAAGGTGCGGGGTCCGCCGCGAGGGTATGGATTTTGATCGCCGCCGCAGCCGGCCATAAACATAGCGGTTGTCCCGGGATGTGCCTGCTCTATGTACTCTTGAGCGAAGCCGGCATAGTCGCCGCAGAATTTATAGAAGCTCAGCGTAGTACAGTGGCAAGCATATCCGAACAACACGGCCCGTAATTTTCCGTCGGGACTTTCGACGCGTAAGACGGGGACATCGTGGTCAACGGGGCCATCCGGGTTCGGCTGAATCCGATAGCCGCGCTCAACCTTAGAGCGCCTGTTCATTGCAAAGCCCGCGCGTGCGTGCGAATAAGCCAGCCGGGCCGGAGTTAGGTCCTCTATCGCCTGACCGACCAATTGCGCAAGTTTCTCCTGCAGTTTATCTGCGTACTGCTTACTTTGCTTAATTTGCTCCGGCGAGAGACCGTAGAGGGTGTCGCCGTATATGGAATACCTCGTTTCCCGCACAACGGGGCCGCAATGCGTGTGAGATGCACTGAGCAGCAATCCCTCCGGTGGTATTTTATAGCGCCGGCTTACTTCCTTCTCAATCCAATCGCGTATAGCCCGAGATGTGCCGAGCAAATCAACTGTAACGATTACGATTCTGGTGCCCCGGGCATCTTCCAGTGCCAGTGCCTTGGCGCGCAGGTCGTGCACCTTTCCCTCCGAAGGCTTGGTTCTCGCTGCATACCCCGACATCCACATTGGCTGCTCCGGCGTAATAACAGTCGAGGCGAGTCCGGCTTTCCAGTGTTCCTGCTGCCGGTTGGCCATTGCGCAAGGCAGGTTAGCGGCATTTTGGGATATCAAACCGGCTACAGCGAGCAGGCATAAAGCCGGTATTAAGTTGAGCATAGGCGGCTTGCTCCGCCGAACGTCGATGGTTTTTCGATTCATTTCACTTCTCCTTACATCGGCATCACTTACTCTTAAACGGTCCCGGAATACTGATAAGGTCGGTTCGCGTGCGGCCGTTCTCGGTAATTCTCGACAGGGTGTAAACGGTTCCATCTCTTCCCACAGCGATTGAATTGACGTAAGCGGGTCTCCGGCCGTTCTTGAAGAAGATGGGGCCGTGGTCGGTGTACTTTCCCTTTGGAATATCGTAGGTGATTAAGTGGAGATTCTCAATTCCCTTTGATTCGCCCATAGCCGTTGCAGCTTTGCCGACCACTCTCTTGCCTTCCACATAGACCGGCCCACCTGTAAGATAATGGAGCGTACGGCCATCGGGACCCAGTGTAAAACCCAAATAACCATAGCTGAACTGGTCGTACATTCCACTTCTCTTTGAAGGCAGAGAGGTGATGCGTTCCAGGACATCTACCCGCGGAATTCGGGGATTGAAACGGAAAAGGTAGCCCGAATTTCCGTGCACGCCGTAGACAGCTCTTTCAGGCTCATACCAGATTGTCTGCCTCCAGTTATAGCCCATATGGCCAGGGGACGTTGGGTCATAGAGTCCGAAGTAATCCTTCTTCATATCATCGCCCTGGACGACTTCGATAGAATCCGAATCATATCTGTAACGTAGGATTGCACCATCGCCCGTCGTGAAATAGGCGGAGCCATCCTGGGGGTCGACGACGAGTGAGCGGCAAAGTGTACGGTAGTTTTCGCCCCTGCCACTTTCCCCCTGCTTTGAGAACGGCCCGAAGTCTTTTAGTTCCTTTGTTGCCAGGTCATAACGGATGAAGCGGCCGGTTGGCCAGGTAATGCCGTAGAGGCGACCCCGTCGGGTATCCATATTCATAGTCAGGATGCCTTCGCCGTGCGGCGCCTTTGCCAGCTCTTGGAATTCGCCTGTGGTCATGTCGTATGCCAGAAAGTGTCCGCCCGGATAGGGCTTGTAGCCAACCGGCGGCACGCCTATCTTCTCCATTCCATCAATAAGCGTGTAGTAGCCGAGGTGCGTTGCGAAATAGAGCTTGCCGTTATGTTCCACGAAATTGACGTGAGACTTGCCCTGCGCGATTGTTTTCAATCCCTTTTCACCGCAGGCTTCTGTGAGGTCGCCGAGGTGCCGGATTCTGTCGGCAGCCGGGTCGTAACAGTACATCTGCGCGCCGGTTTCGAACGATTCCGAGGAGAGCACATAGTAAATCTTGCCGTCGCTGCCAGTGCACATCCCGTTGTAAGTATCGTGTGCCAATTCGAACTTGGAATTATAGGTGCGGGCAATCAGTCTGCCGGAGCGGCTCGAAAGTCCCGATTTCTCGCCGAATTCAGCACCGCTGCAACCACATGCGGCCAAAAAAAGGCCTAATAAAAGAAGCGATGCGTAGAACCGATGTCTGGTTATGGTATCCGTCATTTGATAACCTCCCTTTGCTAATTGCGTTCTCAGCGGCGCGAGTGACCGCAGTCAAACGATGCTATCATTTGAACCTGCCTAACGACCGGACGTATGCCGCTGAGTCCGCTATGTCTTTTTTGATTTCAGTCTGATCCCTTTCGATACCCCGGACACCCTCGATCTCCATAATCAACGGACCGGCATAGCTATGTTTTTTTAGGATTCGCAGCACGCCCGGAATATCGACAACTCCCTTACCCAACGCCGGAAAGTTCCATATCTGGTACCGGCCGTTGTGATCTTTCAGCTCGACCGTGGCCACGTAGTCAATAATCTTCTTCAGCTCGGTAGGAGCATCGGTATTCTTGTTGTAATAGTGAATATTACCCGTATCGAAGTTGACTCGGACATTGGGATGATTGATTTGTTTCATAGTCTTTAGATGTACATCGCCATTGGTTCCCAGGTCAGGGTGGGTTTCCAGGGCGATTGTCACGCCATGCTTGCGGGCGATGTCACCTGCCAGGCGCAAGCGTTTGTAGACGACCTGCTTATCAATCCCCTGATGCCTGGGCGATAAGAACATATACCTGACACCCATTTTCTGACACGTTTTTAGTTGTACGGCCAGTTCGTCAAAGCAGGACGGCTCGGAGAGATTGGTCTGGCCTCGCATCATTACCACCGTCAACCCGTGCTCCGCCAGCCGTTTCTTAGTGGCCTGGATGTTCTGAGGCGGCGGCACGTCGATTAAGACGTGCTTGATGCCGATAGACGGCAGATGTGCCCAAGCAGCGTTCTGGAACTTGCCGTAGCTTGCCAGCCGGCAAGCCAGCACATTGGTCGGCTCGGTTCCTTTCGCGCCGCCGCCCACGCATCCACCACTGGTCGTGCTGAAAGCTCCGGCGAGGGACACAAGCGCCAGGGTCAAGAAAACACGATGTCGCACCAGGTATCTCATCATCGGAGTTAGGTACTCCAAACTGCCGTGCGGTCGATAGTGATTATAGTCCATATTCCAACGGTCGACAACATAATTCGGGTCATCCACAACTGTTAGAAGAATGCATAGCAACAGGCCCCTGTTGCTGGCGGAAAAGCTACAGACAGGCTCAACGGACACCTAAGAAGAAATCAAAGTCAAATAATAATATTTCTGTTGCCAATTTTTAATAAAACACTGAAATAAAAGCACTTATAAAATCAACATTTTTTCAAGATTGGCAGATAATGGGGGTGCACGCTTGCTCTTTAAAAATACCTTGCATAAATCTTACGCGGTTTATACAACAAGTTCCCATTTCCATGAGCTGCAAAATGTCAATTTCCTTCGATAAAATAATGTCTCTATTTTGTCTCCATCGATGCCTATTTTCCTCAAATTGACTATAAAAGAACATCAGTTTTTTGCCCAAAAAAACATTTTTTTAAAATTTTTAACAAAAAATCGGACTGAACATACGTTCGTATAAGAAATGGTTAATAAATATAACATGTTTCATTTCTTATGCTTATGGCAAGTTAAGAATTGTGTGGTTTAAAAAAAGACAACCCAAACTACAACCATTTAACATTTAACTATTTCTATTACGGAGGTGTACGATGTCTAAAAGAAAAAGAAAAACCCGGTCTGATAAATTTCCACTTACCCTTCACTCAACCGGACAATACTGCAAAAAGATCAAAGGGAAAATCCATTACTTTGGAAAGGATAAAAAACAAGCGCTGGAACGGTATCTTGAGCAGGCAGCATTTCTGCATAATGGCAAGGCCAAAATGTTTAAAACCACTAACGGTAATATGACGTTGAAGAGCCTGTGTAATATTTATTTACAGCATCAGGAATCCAAAGCTAAGTCTGCTGAAATTACTATCCGCCATCATGCTGATCAAATCAGCTGTTTAAAGAAATTTATGAGTTTCATCGGCCAACATCGTAAGATAAATGAAATATCTACCCTGGATTTACAAAATTATAAGAGAAAATTTAAACGTGCCTATAATTCAGCACATAGAATAAATTTGCACATAAGTATTATGAAGACAATGTTTCACTGGGCCAGGAAAAATGACATACTTGATTATATCCCCAATATTGACGCTGTTAGCAGTGTTAAAATCGTACACAAGCAGCGCCATATTTTCACATCTGAACAGATACACAGATTATTTGATATTGCTGACGTCCAGATGAAAGCCATGATATGGCTAGGATTGAATTGTGGCTTTGGATGCACTGATTGCGCTGAGCTAAAATGGAGTGATTTAGACCTTGTAAATGGTAGAGTAAAACTTCCGAGGGGTAAGACCGGCGTTTCAAGGGATCTTCCATTGTGGCCGGAAACAATACAGTCTCTTGAGAACATTCCCAAATCCGGCAAGTTAGTATTCCATGCATCAAAAGATAATCCTTTGATTCGAACGACATACTACATGAACAAAGATGGCTCGAACAAATATTCCAATATCAATATGGTAACTTCAAGATTTTCAAAGCTTATGAAAAAAGCAGGTATCCGAGCTCCAAAAGGGACAGGTTTCTATACGCTACGGAGAACTGCTGCTACTGTTGCCGCCAGGTCAGGGGATCCGTTTGCAGTTCAGCGATTGCTTGGTCATGCTGATCTGAAGATGGCAACAAGGTATGTACAAGATGTTTCAGAGCAGACGGATAGAGTAATTGAAAATAGCAGGAAGTATGTAATTTAAGAAGAAACTTAAAGTTGAGGTACCTTGATTTCGATGACTCTCCTTAACCAACCGGTAAAAATGCCAGATTTTTTCTTGATATTTCCTGCCCAATTGGATAAACTGTGTTATGTTTGGACAGGAGCGGTGAGAAAGGGGCTTTTCTGCTTTTTGCCGAACTTTTCCACTACGAAGAAATGTCCAAACTCTGCAAGAGCGCTGCCGGAAGGAACCGGTCAGCACGCTGGCGTGAAGAAAGGCTGGACATTGAATCACAGCGTATAGCGGGTGGACAGCTGTAGTAAAGGGGGATGAGGCGATGAAGAATAAGCGATTCTTGATATTCTTTTTATGTCTGGCCGTGGCTGGGTATGCGCAGGCGTACAGTCCTGAATACGACGAGAATGGAAGACTAAGCTTCTTGAAGGCGGACCTAAATCGGGATGGCTACTTCAACATTGTAGATATTGGTCTTTTCGCGTCAGCCTGGCTGGAGCAGGATTGCGGCCTGAACAATCCATGTGAAGGGGCTGATATCTTTCCCGAAGACGGCGATGGTATGATAGACTTCCGGGACTTCTCTATCCAAGCAGAACCACATGGTCTTTGCACAGACCCTGAAAATCCGGCGTGTATCCACGTACCCCTGACTTTGTTTGAACCACCTTCTGAATCCCCTTTTTGGGTTGTCTTCATACCCTTGAATGTTTCGGAGGGCGCGCAGGGCACTTTAGGTTTTGGCTCCGGACATGGCGGCCCAAGAGGTAGAGTAGCTAAGATGATAGTGCTCGCCAAGCCTTTGGAGGTTAATGTGGAGGCTGGTCCCCATTTTCCGGATGTTACGGAGCTTGGTACCCCTTTGAATCTTTATACCCTTTTACCAGGAGGTGTAGGGGGTCGCACGGCTGCCGAGCCTCTCAAAGCCGGCAGGCCATACGAGTCTCGACTCGATTCCAAGAAAATACGGGGCACTTTTGGCAGTTATGAAGCCAAGCCTATTGAAATAGATGTGAGTTCTTATGGTTGGCAAGGGGTAAACCTGCTTTTGCTAGGAGGTGTAGGAATTTCTGAACCTACTGAAATTCATACAATAGGCCGGCGCTATGGAACTCTGGTACCTGCCGGGGGTCGCCTGGGGGATTCCTTAGTGACACCTCGGCCAGGACTACTTCAAGGCTTTGATTACGTTGATAGAAATGGCGAGACGTATCATTGTCTGCCGTCAGCAAAAATGGCACAGGTTAGGGATTTTGGTTAGAGGAGACCTTCAAGCGGTTTCCTGGGGGGAAGGAAACTGCTTGAAATCGACGATTTCAGTTCCATAATTAGGGCTTTTACCCAAAGAAAGGAGCTGAAGAATGGCAAAAGCAAAGGATGTCATAAGGCAAATCAAAAAGGCCACATGCCGCCAATTCTCCGCGGAAGAGAAGATCCGTATCGTTCTGGAAGGCTTACGTGGTGAAACGGCCATCTCCGAGATATGTAGACATGAAGGCATTGCTTCCAGTGTCTACTACAAGTGGTCCAAAGCATTTCTGCAAGCAGATAAAAACGGCTTGACCAGAGCCGTAATCCGGGATGCCACCGCAGACGAGGTCAAACAGCTCAAGCAGGAAAATTCTGAGCTTAAAACCTCTCTGACAGAGGCCGTTCTGGAGGTCCAGAGATATAAAAAAAGTCTTGGTATGTGAGCGAAGGAGGTACCAGAGAGTGAGCAAAAACGAAAAGATGAAGTTCATTCGCTCGATAGAGGGTTCTGACTTAAGCATTTCCGATGCACTTACCAAGCACGATGTGCCCCGGTCCACTTACGACCGCTGGAAGCGGAAACTGAAGACGATGGGTATCAAAGGACTACAGGATAACAAGCCAAAAAGGCACAGGAGTTGGAATCAGCTATTGCCCTGGCAGGTGGATAAGATCCTTGAATATGCTCTATATTATCCGGATTACTCCAGCAGAGAAATCAGTCTATATATTACTGATAACGAAGGATTTAGCGTTTCTGAGTCTACCGTATACCGGAGATTGAAAGAACGAGGGCTTATCCCTGAACCGGTAACAAAGGGCTTCCCGGCCTCTGATGAGTTTCATACCAAGACATCAGCTATAAACGAGTTGTGGCAGATAGATGCCACGTATCTGAAGGTGGATCGCTGGGGCTGGTACTATCTGATAACGGTGATGGATGATTTTAGCCGAAGGATATTGTCCTGGCAGTTGAGGGCAGAGATGGATGCGGGGGCCTTCAGTGATGTGGTGGAGCTGGCTTGTGAGTCAACCGGTATGCATAATGTTGCTGTTGAGAACAGGGTCAAGCTGCTCAGTGATAATGGCAAAGCTCTGGTCTCGAAGGACTTTGGCCAGTATCTGGAAGCCAAAGGGATTGGGCATATCTGTGCATCGCCCTATCATCCTCAAACTACTGGCAAGATCGAGAGGTATCATCGTTCCATAAAAGAGCGCGCCTTCTTGTACGTGTGGCAGTCACCGGAAGAGTTGGAGAAGGAAATTGCGAGGTTTGTCAGTTGGTATAACAGTCAGCGGTACCATGAGGCCCTGGGCAACGTGACACCGGATGATGTTTATTTTGGTAGGCGTGAGAAGATTCTCAAAAGACGTGTTGAATTGAAGGTAAAAACGTTTCTTGAAAGAAAATATTATAATGTTAAAATCATGGAGACAGGGGCTGAAGTCGCTCTCTAATTCAGAGACCTCTTTGTCTCATTTATGTTGACGACATACACTTTTTGTTTCTTATACAACAGAAAAATATAGAGAAGACAGTGATATAGATGTGGTTGTTATCTCAAAGGACTTCAATGATAAAGGCTACTGGGAGAGAATAGATATACTTTCCAGTGCTATTTACGAGTTATTTCAGCCTATAGAAGCTGTAGCTATGACTCCAGAAGAATGGGAGAGCGGAAAATCTCTGATAGTCGATTATGCTAAAGGCGGTGAAGTAGTTTACGGATAGATAGTAAATACCATATTATGGAGCAGTTAGTGGTATTGCCCGGATTTGCAGTTTTGCTGTCAGTGCTGGGGGGTTGCCAAACGTCTGAGAGTGCCGTGCGGAGATTCCTCAAAATGGCAATTTCTGATAATTTTCTTGACTTTTTTATCCGGAGCGTATAGATTTTTAATTCGATGGAGAAGGGTGAAATCTCTTTGCCGTTTCATGACGGAGCCCTCCCCCACAAAAAAACGGTTTTTTGTCTAAGCCAAATGCGGCAGGGATTTAGACAACCAACCGTATTTTTTTGCAGAAAAACGGAGGTATTGAGTAAAAGAAAGTATTCATTCCAGTCTTTGAGAAGAGGTAAGATAATGAAGAGTTTAAACAGAAAAAAGTCTATTGTCTTATGCTTGCTGCTGACAGGCTTGGCGATGTTCGGTTCACCTGTTGCTACTGTAACAGGGAATATTGTAGAGAATCCAAACCTCGAAGCGGAACCTCGGATGCCCGGGATAATCAAAGGCACCGGAACGTACTTCGAGGTTACCGGCAGCAGCTACCTGAATATAATGCTGGAAAGCAGTGAGCCGGTGCATCTAATGCTGGAGTCTGCACCGGATATGGTTGTGATGAGCCTTATGGCTTCCGAGGGAGCACCTTCGACCCGGATAACCCTCGCCGGCCTTCTGCCCTCGACTACGTATTACAGATATGAGGACAACTACCATAATGGTATAACCTTCACAGCGGACGACAATGGGAACTGCACTTTTGCACAGGACCTCACCAGGCCACACTTAGTTTTCATTCAGACGCGGCCGAGCACCAAGTTTATCCCCGGCGATACCTCCATCGGGATATGGGACCCAGGTACGAGGACATACACGCTGAACACAGATGTATACGAAACGATACAGATAGACGAGGATAACCTGACCTTGGACGGCAACGGATACATTGTAACCGGAACCGGAACGGGTTATGGTGTTTACCTTAATGCAAGGACAGCGGTCGCTATCAGGAATGTAAATGTCCGGAGATTCAGCTATGGAATATACCTATACAATTCCATCGACAACAACCTCACAGATAACACCTCAAGCTGGAACAACAGTTATGGAATATACCTCTACAATTCCAGCGACAACACCCTGACGAACAATACTGCCTCGAACAACCACGAAGGAATCTTCCTGCGCTATTCCGGCGGCAACACCCTGATTACCAACACCGCCTCAAACAACTACTCTGGAATATACCTCTACAATTCCGGCGACAACACTTTGATAGACAACACCGCTTCGAACAACAACCTTGGAATCTACCTCTACTACAATTGCAACAACAACATAGTGACAGGCAACACCGCCAACTTGAACAATAACTATGGCATCTACCTCTATAATTCGAATGGTAATACCCTCACAGATAACACAGCCGGTTGGAACAAAAGCTATGGAATGTACCTCTACTACAATAGCAGCAGCAACACTGCGACAGACAACACCTTCTCGAATAACTACTATGGAATCTACCTTTACCACAGTTGCAACAACAACGAAATTTATAACAACAGTTTCATAAACAACCGGACGCAGGCTTATGTTGACTCCAGCAGCGGAAATGTTTTTTACCTGCCGGCGCCGGTAGGTGGTAACTATTGGAGCGACTGGACCACACCGGATGCTGACCGGAATGGGCTTGTAGATAATGCCTACGTCTTCGACATTGGGCAGGACAATCTTCCCTGGGTTCGTAAAAATGCGTGGGCTAACCAACCTCCCGTCGCCGGCGCAGGGGCAGACCGGATGATACATCTGGGAGAGGTGGTAACGCTTGATGGCAGCGGTAGCTCAGACCCGGAGCAGGACTATCCCTTGAGCTATTCCTGGCAGATAACATCTAAGCCCGAGGGAAGCACGGCAGTGTTATCAGACACCAATGCTGTGAATCCATCGTTTACAGTTGATATGCTTGATGATTACACTATCGAACTGGTTGTAACCGATAGCCTGGGTGCACAGAGCGCGCCGGATTATGTCTTGATAACTTCCTACAATACGTCACCCATAGCCGATGCAGGGCCTAACCAAATAGTACATCAGGGAGAGATAGTAACGCTTGATGGCAGCGGCAGCTCAGACCCGGAGGAGGACTACCCCTTGACCTATTCCTGGCGGATAACATTTAAGCCCGAGGGAAGCACGGCAGTGTTATCAGACACCAATGCTGTGAATCCATCGTTTACAGCCGATATGCTTGATGAGTACACTATCGAACTGGTTGTAACCGATAGCTTGGGTGCACAGAGCGCACCGGATTATGTGCTGATAAATACCTACAACACGCCACCCATAGCCGATGCAGGGCCCAACCAAATATTACATCAGGGAGAGATAGTAACGCTTGATGGCAGCGGCAGTTCAGACCCGGAGCAGGACTATCCCTTGGCCTATGCCTGGCAGATAACATCAAAGCCTGAGGGAAGCACGGCAGTGTTATCAGACTCCAATGCTGTGAACCCATCGTTTACAGCCGATATGCTCGATGAGTACATTGTCGAACTGGTTGTAACCGATAGCCTGGGGGCACAGAGCGCACCGGATTATGTTCTGATAAATACCTACAATACGCCGCCCATAGCCGATGCAGGGCCGAACCAGACCATAATCGTCCTGGGCACGACGGTCGAGCTTAACGGAAGCCAGAGCTCTGATGCCGATGGTGACGGTATAACATACTTATGGACAATAACGCAGAAGCCTCCTGAGAGCATAGCAGAATTGTCCGACCCGTGTTCGGCAACGCCTGCCTTTATAGCTGATATACACGGTGACTATGTGATAACTCTTATAGTAACCGATGTCTTTGGAGCTGTGAGCGAACCGGATAGTGTGACGGTGGATTTTGAGAATATAAAACCCCTGGCCGATGCCGGTGTAAACCAGTTTGTTATTATAGGTGATACGGTATCCCTTGATGGAAGCGGGAGCACAGATACCAATGGCGACCTGCTTACCTATAGCTGGACTTTTACATCCAAGCCGCCGGGAAGCCTGGCTGAGTTTACTAACCCCACATCCGTTCAGACAAGTTTTATGGCCGATGAGTCGGGGGCGTATGTAGTAAGCCTTGTTGTAAATGACGGCTTTGTCGACAGCAACGCTGCTAATGTTACCATCACGGCTATGACCATTCATGAAGCGGTTATCAGGGTGCTTATTGATGCCACAGAGGAGGTCAATGACCTCGATCCGGAAGGTTTGAAGAATGGAACCATAACGAGTGATGCCCTGATTAACAAGATAAATGTAGTGCTGGGGATGATTGATGATGGGCGCTATGAAAATGCGAGGCATAAACTTGTAACTGACCTCGTGGATAACATAGACGGCTGCGCCGAAACAGGTGAACCCGACGATAACGACTGGATAATAACCTGTGAAGGACAAAGCCGGGTCTATCCCCTTATTATGGAGGCCATAGAGCTTTTGGGGCGTCTTATTTAGGAGAAATGGTGGGAAAAAGACTATTCCCCACAGAAAACTTGCGGTTATTCTCTCTGTTGGGTAGAAACCCGGCTGAAAAAGGAGATTGAAAATGGCTGAGAGAGCAAATGTAAAGAGGTTGCTGGTAATTTCAGTGTTAATCGTCGTGATAGGGGCACCTGCGACTGCTATGGGAGGAACCATTTATGTTGATGCTACGAAAAATGGTGATGGTTCAACCTGGGACAACGCTTACAAGTACCTTCAGGATGGTCTGGCAGCAGCCACAAGCGGCGATGAAATCTGGGTGGCTGAGAGTATATACATACCTGACAGGGACTTAGCTAATCCAAACGGTAGCGGCGACCGAACCGCCGCGTTTCACCTAAAGACCGGCGTGGGAATCTACGGCGGGTTTCCAGTCGGGGGGGGCTTGTGGAAAGACCGTGACCCAAACGCCTACGAAACAATACTTAGCGGCGACCTGAACGGAGATGATGTTGATTTCAACAACAACGCTGATAACAGCTACCACGTTGTCACGGCGGTGGGCACTGATGCCACGGCCATCCTGGATGGCTTTATCATCACCGCAGGAAACGCCGATGGCAGCGGGATAGACGGCGACGGCGGCGGTATGTCTAACTATCAGAGCAGTTCAACGCTTGCCAACTGCACTTTCACAGGAAACTTCACCAAAAAGAGAGGCGGCGCGATGCACAACAAGCAAAGCAACGTTGTAGTAGCTAACTGCATGTTCAACGATAACCTGGCAGATAACGCAGGTGGAGGGATATTCAACCAGAACAGCGACCCGACATTTGTCAATTGTACCTTTATCGGAAACTGGGCAGGTATCTATGGCGGTGGCGTGTACAATTGCTCCGCCAGCAATGCAACGCTTGCCAACTGCACCTTTACCGGCAACTCCGCAGACAGCTACGGCGGTGGGATAAGCAATGACTACAGCAGCTCAACGATAACCAATTGCATTTTGTGGGGCAATACCGCCCCGAACGGCTCGCAGCTCTCAGTACAATCCAGTAGTTCTCTGTCTGTCAGTTACTGTTGTCTTCAGGGCTCTTTGCCGGCAATATATAATAGTGGAAGCAGTATAATTACCTGGGGCCTCGGCAATATCGCCGACAACCCACTGCTTAAGTCGGATAATTACCATCTCCAGGCTGGTTCGCCCTGCATTGATTCTGGTGACCCGAACGGTGATTATAGCGGGCAGACGGATATCGACGGTGAGCCGCGTGTGATGGGCCAATATGTGGATATAGGCAGCGACGAGGTATTTATACTTCTTTATTTTGTGGACGATGATGCTCCCGACGACCCGGGGCCGGGAAAT
>Ga0209636_10005511_pt1 | contig 12925 bp, 13 predicted proteins | sample DeeMarSWOR152_54_FD_187464 | JGI IMG/M metagenome (GOLD analysis project Ga0209636, IMG submission 187464) | Marine sediment microbial communities from White Oak River estuary, North Carolina - WOR-1-52-54 (SPAdes) (version 2) | ecosystem: Environmental > Aquatic > Marine > Intertidal zone >...
TATTAGATGACAACATGCTCAGCACACGAGAGGCAGCAGAAGTCTGCGAACTAATGATGAAGTTCGACAAAGTACTTGGTGTGATAGGTGAAATCAGACATGGAGAAAAGTTGCCAAAAGAGGCAGAAGAATTAATTCGAAAAAGAGAGGAAGCGAGAAAAGCCAAAGACTGGAAAGCAGCTGACAAAATCAGACAGCAGCTTAGAAGCATGGGTATAATAATCGAGGATACAGCGCAAGGCGTGAAATGGAAAATCGCAAGGCGTTGACCTTGGCCTAATACCCAGCCTTAAATTCTAATTGTATGAACCTTGAAGGTTCCATTCGTTAGTGACGTATTTTTCCTTGTAGAGTTTTCCAGAAAGCTCCTTCTCATGAAGTGTCAATTCGTCCTCCAGAAGCCTTAAATTCAAGGCTTTTCGAAAACCTCCAGCTAAGGCTTCTTTCACTTCTTCAATAGTAATGTCTTTCCGTAGCTCTTTCTTTATTGAAGTAATTCTACGCTCTGCAACGTTCACAATTTCCATACATGTTTTGGCCCATGGAACGCGCAGAAAAGTGAACATCTTTTCCAAATTAACATCAATGAGAAAAGTCCCATGCTGCAGGACAAAGCCCTTTTTATGGGATTGTGCGCTTCCAGAGATTTTCCTGCCGTTGATTGTTAAGTTTGGACAAGTTTTGAGACTACCCTTGTTGAAATCAGCTTCTATGCCCAGAATCTTGGCGGCTTCAACTAGTCCCGCATATATTTTTGCGTAAACTGTTGTTATATCTGGGGCTTCCAAGTCTTTTTTGTTGGCAACAACGCTATAGGAGATTTCGTCTCTGGAATCATGATAGACTGTGCCCCCGCCGGTTATCCGCCTAACAATGTCAATGCCATGCTTTCTGCATTTATCCAGCTGCACTTCTTGTTGGACGCTTTGAAATCTTCCGATAGAGACAGCGGACGGCTTCCAGCAATAAAACCTTAGGGTGTTTGGGGCACGATTCTCAATTCTAGCCTTCATGACAGCTTCGTCAATAGCCATGTTCATGAACGCGTTGTAGGTTTCAAGTTTCAACAGCCGCCAAACGGTCACGATTATCCCAGCTGGCACACTTATTCTTGCGCAAAGGTAATTAGGGATTCCGACGATTTGGAAAGTTGTATGAAAGCCGGTATAACCGTTTCGATCAGTCAAAAACTGTTACATACAATTTTCGAAGGTGCGAGAAGGCTTTATCCAAGAGAAACAATCCTACTTCTTCGAGGGGAGAAGAAAAAGAATTTGATCAAAATCTCCGAACTGGTTGTTCCTCCGCTTGCAACTTATGGGCGAGGCTTCGCTGACATTCCTATTCATATGTTACCCATGGATTTCTCGATTGTTGGAACGGTGCATTCTCATCCTTCTGGAAATCTAACGCCTTCAACAACGGACCTGAACCATTTTTTCGGAAGTATACTAATGATTGTGGGTCTTCCATTTGCTGATGAAAGAAACGTTGCAGTATACGACCACGGTGGAAAAAAGCTCGCATTATGCGTGACGAAAGCATAAGATCGTATAGACCTGATCGTTTGAATGCCCATTATGCTCATAAGAGTGGTAAGAGAAGGGAGGAAAAGAAAAAACCAGGTTACGTCTTCACCAGCGAGCAATCCTGCAGCTGTTGCTGTCCATTAATTCCTCGCTCCTTCGTGAGCTTTTCTGCCTTTGCTGCATTTCCTTCAAGACAAATGTCAAGAGCTGCTTCCAAGGATGTACGTAGTGGAACACATGTGGACACGATAAGCTTCGGCGCGTTTGGCCAAGACCTTCTCTTCATATCCATTAGTGTCTTCCACATAACTCAACTCGCCCAGATTCAGACGTTTCGGGCAGAATCATTATTGTTTTATGTGGAAACCAACAAGTGAGCACTGCCCTAATCTGGTGCAATTAGTTCGGAGTGTGTTCGAGCTTTCACCAAAGCGTATAGGCGATGGAGTTTGAGTGAATGATAGGTCGCACAAATATTCAAATGCAACAACATACTCCAGCGGCCGGTAGAGGATTATTCCGCAAATCTTATCTACAGGTAGAACCAATTTAGATCACGAGGGGATGGGAATTGTATGAGAGAACGTTTTCTGGTATAATGCTGGAACTGCTTTTTGTGAGCATGGTTTTTTCCTCGATTATGCTCGTGGAGGGTCAGATAGAAGAGCATGATCTCTTGGTTTCTTGGGAAGCGCCCATAATAGACGAAAGAAATCATCTCATTAACGCACTTCGGTGATTCTCAACGCAACTATTCGCAATGATGGTAGCCATGCTGAAGACGTGACATTGCAACTCCTAATCAATGGTACAGGCGTCCTCAACTCATCGACGCATAATTTGGCGCCTGGTCATGTTTTCTGGAGTGCATATTTCTGGACTCCTGAAGTGGGAGATTATTACTTGACGGCATATGCCCCACCAGTGATGAATGAAACTCACACAGATAACAACAACGACACGAAGCGGGTTCGGGTTTGTCCTTATCAGCGGCCTATCGCAAACTTCACTTTTGAGCCTGAAATTGAGCCTAATATAATCTTCGTTGATGAAAACGTAATCTTTGATGCTTCGGATAGCCACGATGACCTTGACTGGGGGGCAATTGTTAGATACGAATGGAACTGGAATGGCACAACCACCGACACTACAACTGAACCGATCATAAACCACACCTTCCATGAGCATGGGACTTATAATGTGTCCCTTGTTGTGGTGGACAATGAGGGATTGAGTTCGTTACCTACTTGGCAACTCGTAACAGCAGAAAAGAAGCCGCACGCTTTCTTCACTATTAAGGAAGGACATGTGTATGGCGAAGGGCCGCCTCCCTACTATGTTCATGATAATTTGACTTTTGATGCTTCAGGATCTAGACCCGATGGGGGACATATTGTATGGTACTACTGGGACTTTAACGATACCACAGTTGAGAACAAAACATGGCGGTTCACACAGCACTCGTACTCCTATCAAGGGATATACAATGTGACTCTGACTATTTGCGACAACAATACTCTAACTGATTCCTTCAATAGAATGGTGATTGTCGTAGTCGGTATTCCGATAGCTCATTTCACCGTATCTTCCCCGGAACCTCCGTATCATGTCAATGACACCTTAGAGTTTGATGCTTCAGTCAGCCACGATTCTGACTGGGGGAACATCGATTTGTACCATTGGGATTTTGCAGACTCCACACCAGTTGTCAACGAGACTGATCCAATTGCATCCCATAAGTATATGGCAGAAGGGCATTTTACAGTAACTCTGACAGTGACTGACAACGACAGCCTAACCGGAGAACCTTTTAACATGACGGTGCCTGTCACGTTTCGGGTCTATCTGAGAGTAGAGCCTCGAACTGTGATAGCGAAGCCTGGGGACAGGCTTGACATTAATGTCACCATAGAAAACGTCAAAGACATAAAATCCTTCATGTTTAGACTGGGATGGCCTCCTGATTGGTTACCTCATTCCACATGGCCCATCCTCTTGGGGGAGGATATGGAAGTTAAAGCAGGAAGTTTCCTTGGACCTTCGCATGGGCCTGAGGGACAAAGGTACAACTTCAAAAAAACCGAAGACGAAGGTGAAGGCTTCATATTCGTAAATTGCTCTTTTTTCACAGACATTGTTCCAATTGACGAGCGAACCGGTAATGGTACGCTTGCAGAGATACAACTCACTGTTAAGACATCTGGAAACTCTACTTTAAGTCTCACAGAGATAGTATTACTCAACTCCACTGATGGCCCGATCTCCTGTGAAGTGGAGCATGGCTACTTCTATACTACTCGACCTGTAGCCGACTTCAGCTATTCGCGTCCTGCCGTACCCAACGAGACAGTGACTTTCAACGCCTCCTTTAGCTTCGACCCTGACAACCCTTACGACCTTACTCCAGGGCCTATCGCGAATTACGCGTGGGATTTTGGGGATGGCACCAACGATACGGGCAAGATTGTAACCAACGTATTCATATCTGGAGTTTTTTATGTGAACTTGACAATAACCGATGACGATGGGGAAAAATGGTGGAACATATATCGTGTGTCCACTTCAAATATGACTTTGCGTGTTGAACCTTGCAGACGCGCGCTCAATGAGACTGCAGGCTTCTACGAAACGGCGGGCAAATTGCCAATAGCCGTCATCGTGACGAACGATGGCACGACTACCGAAACCTTCACAGTTAGGGTCTACGCCAATGATACAATTGTTGGAACGCAAGATGTCCCTGTACCGTCAGGCCAATCGAGAAACCTAACCTTCTACTTGTATGCATTCCACTGGAATACCTCCTGTGGGCTGCCAAAGGGCACCTACAATGTAAGTGCCTGCGCTTTGGGCTTTCCTGGCAAAGAATATGCTAGCCATCTAGTTCGGGTCTACCTCACAGGGGATGTGATTCGAGATGGAAACGTTAACGTCTACGATGCAGTCAAGCTCCTAAAATGTTACGGAGCCAAAGAAGGCAGCCCAAACTATGATCCAAGCTGCGACCTAGACTGCGACGGAGACATAGACGTGTACGACGCAGTTGCTTTACTTGTACATTACGGAGAAAAAGACCCTTAACTTACTACCTTAACTTACTATAATGCGCTGGTCAGAAAACTATTGCTTCTTTTGCAACTACGGATAGAAAGCCTTGTGTGAGATTATGAGAAGTTCAGAGTGCTGTTATTGTGATGATTCTTTGGTTTGAATCCATGCTAAGATTGTGTTAGAGTTGAAGTTTGAGCTTTATGGAAGAGCCAAGATGAGCGATTCGGCTAAGACTCTAGATCAATGTTGGTCAATACCGCTGTTGCTGTAACCACTATAGTGATGCCTTGGCGATACAGAACATTGTGGATCTTGAGAAGGATTCCAGAGGATTTGTCAAACCAACGTTTCATACTGCCGGATCTCCAGTTGTATTCGACAACCCAGCAGTCTCTTTGTTTTCCCAGAACACAAATCGTCTCGTTCTTGCTGATGACGTTTGTTCCATACCATATGTCAATGGTGGCCCCAATTGTGACGTTTGTTTCAATCCAGAACGGCCATTTCTCCCCAACATAGTACGGATCAGAACAATTAACCACCTCGCGAGTGATCGTATCCATCGTCAAGTTGACTTCACCAATTGTCAACTCTACACTTCCTGTAGTCACGTTTACACCATGCGATGTCAGGTCTAGGGCAGCAAGATTGTCTTCTAGTTTGGTGATATTCCATTTCATGTAGTCCGTCTTACTTTGTTCGTTCCAAATGAAAAACTGCTCGTAGAGCATATATGAACCTGGCTTCAACCAAGAGTGGTTGGCCACTTCTTGAAATCGCAAATAGACGTAGTGGGTAAGCACCAAAATCACAACGATCACCAGAAACGTAGCAATCAGCAACAATATCTTTCTGTTCATGTTTGCCTCTCCATCGTTTTCAAAGATCGAGTTCAGTATAGTCTTTTCGAAAGACCGCATTTAAACATTGAACTATGCGATTATGATCTGATTTGAGTGCGAGAAATGCGCAGGAGTTCTGTACGTTGGGTCTTTGCAGGAGAGAGAGAATCGCCCTTTTTTCATCTTACAGTTTAAATATTGGTAGTGTGATTAGACGTAGCGAAGAGGAAACGAAACTATGGGTTCAAAATCTCCAAAGGGCGAATTTGCGGCTAGAAAATTGTTGGCTAAGAGGAGAAAGTTCCGTTGGAGTAATATATATTATAAACGACGGATGCTACGCTTAGATGTGAAGGCAGATCCCCTTAAAGGAGCGCCTATGGGTCGCGGCATTGTTCTTGAGAAGGTAGGTGTAGAGAGTAAGCAGCCCAACAGCGCTATAAGAAAATGCGTGAGAACGCAGCTGATAAAAAATGGACGCCTCATAACTGCCTTTTTGCCTGGAGATGGAGCCCTTAACATAATCGACGAACATGATGAAGTCGTGGTTGAAGGCATAGGAGGGTCGCGTGGAAGAGCCATGGGCGACATTCCGGGAATTCGGTGGAAAGTCATATCGGTTAATGGCATAGCACTGAAGGAACTTGTGCTTGGAAGGAAAGAGAAGCCGATGCGGTGAGAACGTGAGCCAGAAAGAAGAAACCGGAGTCAAGCTTTTTGGAAAGTGGACTTTCAAAGACATCGAAATACAGGATTTAGGGTTGAAGCGATACATATCGCTAAAACCAGTTGCAGTCCCCCACAGCATGGGACGCCACGAACACAAGCGCTTCCGTAAGGCAAACGTCAACATTGTTGAAAGACTCTTGAACAATCTAATGCGTCCAGGGAAAAACGCCGGGAAAAAGGCCAAAGCCCTGAATATTTTGAGGCACACCTTCGAGATAATACACTTGCGCACCGGAACAAATCCTGTAGAAGTGCTCACTAAGGCTGTGGAAAATTCTGCCCCGTGCGAAGACACCACGAGACTCAGCTACGGAGGCATAGTATATCACCTGTCTGTGGATATATCTCCTCAGAGAAGAGTTGACTTGGCTGTAAGACTTCTCTGTCAAGCAGCAAGGCAAACGTCAATGCACAACCCACGCCCGATAGCGGAATGCCTCGCAGAAGAACTTATTTTGGCGGCAAATCATGATATGAAAAGCTTTGCAGTTTCAAAACGTCACGAAAAAGAGAGAATCGCCCAATCGTCAAGATAGCAACTTATGGTTGACTACTTTGTATGGATTTCAACTGTGTCCCTGTCTTCAAGGGCAAATGTGGAACCGACTTTTTGTGGACTGAAAACAAGACGTTCAGCCCAAACCTTTGCAAAGGAGAATTTCTTGCTGAAATCGCTGTGGATATTCTTAGCCAAGTCATAAATCGTTGCGCCTTTCTTGAGGATGAATGGTCTTTTAGAAAATTCTCTCTCATTTGGTTCTTTCGTGTAGACACGAATTATATTCAGAGCTTTAAATAGTGCTTCTCCGAGCCTGTCCAGACCTTGACTTGTCCTGCATGAAACAGCGACTACGGGCAATTGTTTTTCAATGTAATCTTCTAGCTTTTTGAGATTCGTTCGGTGTTTGTCCAGATCAGTTTTATTTGCAACTATCACTGCTGGCTTGTAAACTGTGCTTTCAAATATCGCTTCTTCAACTTCATCAATTGTGGCTTCCCCATAGATTCTGACAACGGCGTCGGCGATGCGGTAGCTTTTCAAAAGTTCTTTAACATCTTTGAGATTGCAGTCAACAAGCTTTCCGATCAAAATGGTCCTTAAGCCAGCACCCATAAACTTTCTTTCTACTTCAACGCGGGCCTTGGGCTTGCTGACAAATATTCGAGCTTTCTCCATCTCATTCAAAATCAGGGATAATTGTCTGACAGGATCTTGTGACAAGCTTACCATTAGGATTAGGCCGTCAGCGTTTCTTGCTAAGGCCAGGGTTTGGAGTCCCCATGCTTTACCGTCTGCAGAACCTTCCATTAATGCTGGAGCCTCCACAATCTGAAACTGGATGTCTTCATGGTCGAACATGCCTGGAACTGGCTCTCTTGTGAAGTAGGGACTGGCTGAAACCTCGACTTTCGCGTTTGTGGTGGCCGCGATTAGACTGCTTTTTCCAGCGTTTGTCAAACCGATGATTGCGACTTGGGCTGCACCTTCCTTCTCTATGAAAAATTTTGGTCCGCCCCTCCCAGCTTTCTTGCTTTTCTTTTCTTCGATTTCTCTTCGCAGAGCAGCCATCTTCTTCTTTGCTTGAGAGCAAAGTTTTTCTGTGCCTTTATGCTTTGGAACGAGGCTCATGAACTCCTTTAGAAGTCGAAGTTTCTCTTTTGGGTTTTTTGTAGCGGAGACTTCTGCCCACTTGTGTTTGGCTTCAGGAGGCAAGTTTGCTGGCATAAGTTGAACGCATCCGAATAGTTATTCTGAAAATCAGCTTTAATTATTTGCTGATACGGAAGGATGATCTACGCTGTTAGGGCTTTTGTGGGCTGTGCGGCTAGCCCCTCCTTTATATATAGGTCACCTTGAGTCGTATCCTCATCTCTCACTTCTTCGCCACTCGCGTGGTAATAAATCACATCTGGATTAATGGTTTCGTATCCGAAGTTTCTTCCATAAGCCATAAAAACTGAAGAAGATATACTCCAAAGCGGAAACTCTGGATCAGTGATTGTTTGAGAAAAGTTGTGATTGTTGTCCTAGTTTCATGTTTGCTGGCAACTCTTGCCTTTGTGCAGAAAGGAATCATCAAGACTGTAAAGGCTTCTCCTGAGATACATCAAGGAGACTTGATTCTTACTGGCAACAACGTAACTACTATTGAGGGAAGGTTTGACATAAACGGAAGCATAATGGTGGAAGAAAATGCTACGCTAATTTTGAGAAACGCAATATTAAACATCACTCATCCTGGCGGTATCTTTCTCCAAAATCCCGTCAATGGCAATCCAAGGTTACGAGCCGAAGATACTATAATCGTAAAGGCTTATATTAGTCGGTTCTACGGAAACGGTTCGGTAGTATTCTCAAATTGCTCAGCCAGCGGATACTATTATCTCTACGACGAAACCAATGTAACAATACTTGATTCCACAATTAACTACTTGCAAGCCAGAGGTTCTCCCAGAGTTTCCTTTTTTAACTCCACCATAGAGAACTTGGATTTGGTCACACTATCTGCAAATTCTTCTATTTCCAACCTTACCCCTGGACTTTTCGATTTTTGGGATTTTTGGCTCAACTGTTCAGTTGTGAGTTTATTTGGTAAGGCACCGAACGTTACGTTAATGCAGACAACAGTACAAAAATGGAGCTTTAGTTTTCAGGCATCATCAAATGCAAAAATAATAAAATCCGAAATCTGGAGTCTACATGAAAATAGTCTATCACACGCCGCAGTATACAACTCCACAATACTTTATATGGAGCTCTATGTGTCAGCGGTTGTCGAATTAACAAATTCAACTTTTTCATCGCTTAGCTTCCATAACCAAGCCAAAGTTTATGTTAGTTGGTATCTCGATGTCCATGTGATAGATTCTGTTGGTCAAGACGTTCCATCTGCATTTGTTAGAACCTTTTATCCAAGCGAACCAGGATTAATTATAGTGAGTGGCTTCACTGATACACAAGGCTTGGCAAGACTAACTTTGCCGGAAAAGATGATAAATGCTACCGGAGAGTATCCTGTTGGAAACTACACTGTTGAAGCAACCTACGACCTTTATTCAGACGAGACATCAGTAAACATGACAGAGAACAGGCAGATCACCCTAACACTGGAGGACTTTATAATCCCAGAGTTTCCATCACTCCTTATTCTACCACTCTTCATGATAGCAATATTTTTAGCAGTGTTCGTTTCCAGAAGAAGAAATAAAATCTGACTGTTCGATAACAGTTACATTCTGAAGTTTCTTCCACAAGTCATAAAAACTGATGTGAAAGATCATAGGATCAAGAAAGATTGATTGACAAAAAGTGCAAAAAATGAAAGCTAAGCTTGTTGCCTACGAATGCAATCCATTAGGATTTGAAATCGCGATTGAAAACACTGAAGGAAGAATATGGAACCTTTGGTACAATGTTCAGCTGACAGACGACCCTGAAAGCTGGGACAGCGAGGTCAAATCAATCAACAAAACGCAAGAAGAACTAGGGGAACTAAGTCCAGATCATCGATTGATACGTGCTCAAATGGCTGAATTCTGTCGAATCCACCCGCTTTTCCCAAAAAGCATTGCCATCCTTTGCAAGGAAATAGGTGAAGAACGTCTATCCGATCCTGTGAGGATAGGCTGTGAGGGGCGCGATCTGCTTGACATACTTGGGTATCATGACTCTGAAAGCCTAGACAGGCAACAAGAAGAAACTGCAAAAAACTATGTTAAATCCTTGAGCAAATGGCTTGAGAAGAACAATCCAGAATCTTCAACTGACTCCAAAGTCTTCGGCTTTCTAGGCATCTCCTCAGTTGAAAAAGAGGATTGGGTTGAGAATCTGATTCAAGTGATCAATTCAAACAAGGCTTTAACATCTACTACTCAGCGTCTGATTGAAGACTCATGTACTAGGAAGGATAAGGATTTCTTGGTTGAAGCAAAGACTAGCTATCTGGGTCGACCTTTCAACTGCTTCAAATGTGAAGAAGGCGCCAAATGTGGATGTCAATTCCCAATGTTCATTGATGCAGGTCTTCTTTGCATTGGCACAGTTGATGAAGAAAGGTCCATGCTTGATGAATATGCACGTTTTGTCCAAGAGCATATACTGGCTTACTCTATAGCTATCAACTCATGGTTGCAGGAGTTACCACCTCGAGATGTTGCGACCCTAATAAATCCCTCTTACATCACCAAAAACAACGCTTCAAAAATCGCAAACGATGTTCACTCTGCTCTTGGACAGAAGAACAAGGCAAAAACATGGCTAGCAGCATGTCTTCTAAAAACTGTCAAAAGCAACAAAAGATGGCACAAAGCTACAGAGCTAATCGACGATTTTCCAGAGGCGACATCATGGTTTAATAAGATGCTTTAGCTTTTGGAACGCGCATTAAGCCAAAACCAGAAAAATGCTACTTCAGAGAATCTCCTGCATTTTCCGGGTCGTACTGTTCCTGAGGCATGGACGCTTTTGATTTCTGGTTTTCATAGTATGATCCGGAACTTACAGCGGTTTGCGCCGGTTCGTCTCGATTCTTAAAAACAACTTCAACAGGGCGCCCCAATGTCTCTTCAAAAAAGGTTTTATGAAGCCCTGCAGAGCAAAGACACCAAGTTCCAGACAAAGCGTCATAAGGGGTTTTCCTTATAATAGGGCACACGCAGCCATCTAGAAACTCGAAAGTAGCATGGACGATATTCCCTTCACGCTTAAACCAGTTAGGATTACCCTCCTCGAGCTTAGTTAGGAAGTCGTCCAAATCCTTAGATTGTTCTTCCCCATTTATCCTCAGTTCAAACTAGCACGAGCTGCAATTCGGTGAATCTGATCAAAGTATGTCAAAGCTCAGATGGTTATGGTGGTCTTTTTTGGGCGTATTGGTATCTTCTTGGTTTTCCTTCTCTTGTTAGTACCCCATCTTTCACCAAGTCAATTAGTGCATGGGCTACAGCTGTACGATCATAATGGAATCCTCGCCTTGCCATTTCACCGTGCACTTCGCCTAAGCCTCTAGGAGTCGCAAACCATCCATCTTCCCAAAGCTTTTGGATCAAGCCTTTACACGTGTCGGCTCTGGGAGATGGCATGGCTCTCTCAGTAATTAGGCTTGTTTCTTTCAGCTTTTCGGTTACTGTTGAGAGGATTTTGTCAACCGTTGCCTGAAGCTGGCCTTCTTGGCATTCTATTTCGAACTCTATTTCTCCTATCTTCATCTTCACGTGTATAGGCGGCTTTGTTTCTTTTTCTGTCAACTTTTCACCTGTTGTTTATTGAATTGTGCATCTTGTTCATGCACAACATTTAAATATTCCCTTCCGCAAACAACTGCCTATTGGTGAATCATGTTGATCGAACAACTAGCTATTACAACAACACCAAAATATAGTTTTCCACACCCCACCATAAACACATCATTACCACAACGCTTCATAGAACTAAGCATACACTCACTCAAACACGCACAAAACCAACCCTTTCAACTAAATCAACAAATCTTTCAACAAAACAACGATTTCGAAGAGCAGATCCAAACCACGCGAACGACGTTCCAACCTTTGCCATTGAAGCCAAGGTCAGAAGAAACAGTTGTCGCAGCTGTTGACACTTCAGCCATGAAGATCGGTGAAACAAGTAAAGGCATATTAATGGCAATTCGAGGAGCGACCATCTGGAAACAAAAAAGATACTATAGATACCTGCGATTTGGACCCTTCATCTTTCATGTGACAGAGGAGAACAAGAAAGAAGTCTACAACGCGTTACAGAGGACATATTCCGCCTCTCTACATGAGCAAAACCACAATGGTTCACCCAGTCTCTCACAAATGCCAACACGCATAGCAAGCCTTCTCGAAAGGTGGCTTCAGACCATGCTCTCAAGGACAGTAACCGACGGTCTAATTCTTTTCGATGGCTCGTTAACCTCCGGAATCGGCGACACTCCTACTCAACGCATGAGAGAAATTCTCGATAACGCGAGAAGAAAGCGAAACGCAGTTCTAGCTTTTTCGAAGATGACCAGTCTACGATTTAATGGGTATCTTATAACAGACGTGCTGCTTAAACATGAGCCCCCCTATTTGTTCGAGATAGCTGGTTTGAAGCCCAAGCCAGCAATTGTGTTATTAGGCGACGTTTACGTGGCTAGACTCACCAAAGGGAACTACGCCTTCAGACTAGACATCGACAAGGAAATCTCTATTGAACAAAAAATCGAAGCCCTTGAGAAACTTCTGGGAAACGATCTGTTTTCCCAAAGTTACCCTGAGACCCTTCGTTTAGCTCACATCCTCTGCACATTTACTGCGAACGAAGTCATAGCCATGCAACATTTCATTGCACGAAAATACGACCTGAAAATCATCAACAGACCAGACATGCACAGGCTTTTGTTTGGACCTTTCGGTAGAGGTGAAAGCTGTTCATGAAACTATACAGAAAAGAGGGCAACATCGTCCAAGTTCTAAGTTTCTCGAATGAAACCGTGGAGAAAGGGGACTACCTGCTTGTTGAGGACGGTGACATTGGAAAGGCATTAATCGTGCAGGTAATTGATGTCCAATTTGCCAACATTCCAGGCATCCTTGAAGAACTGCTCCGTAGCCTTCCAGATGGTGGGGAACTTGTTCAAGGCGAAGATTTTGATCCTTTGGAAATCGCCCCCCACATCACGTACATTCAAGACGCAAGGCTTCTCCAATGCAAGATACGTGCAACAATGAACAACGAAAGCCTAAGCCCAAGCAGCTCATGGCTTCCCTCTAGATCTCAATCGACAA
>Ga0209636_10005514_pt1 | contig 12923 bp, 6 predicted proteins | sample DeeMarSWOR152_54_FD_187464 | JGI IMG/M metagenome (GOLD analysis project Ga0209636, IMG submission 187464) | Marine sediment microbial communities from White Oak River estuary, North Carolina - WOR-1-52-54 (SPAdes) (version 2) | ecosystem: Environmental > Aquatic > Marine > Intertidal zone >...
AAGCCACTGAACCAGTCAGAATCGGTTCTTTTTACGACAGAGGACGGCCGAACGGTTTCCAGGTAATCGGAAATCTGATTTACCTGGCCGATGGATCTGACGGCTTGGAAATCATCCGGTACCGGAAAGAAGACGCCAAATTTCCAGGTAATATCTTCAACATTATTTCTGGATATCAGCAGATTTTTCCTTGACATTTCTATAGAATTCCTATACAAATATATATATAAAATATCTATACAAATAAAGATAGAGGTGAACATGAGCTATCTTACTAAAAACGAAGAAATTATCCTCCTTTCTATACTGAGGATAAAAGATGACGCCTACGGCGTCAGCATCAAGAACCAGATCGAAGAAAGCACAGGGAACAACTGGAACTACGGCCTCCTCTACGCCACACTCGATCAATTGGTTAAAAAGGGCCTTTTGATCAAAAGAGAGGGAAAACCCTTGTCCGAACGAGGGGGCCGAAGAAAAATATATTATTCACTTTCGAAAATGGGCTGGAAGGCTCTGGAAGAAGCCCATAAGCTCAAGGAAGTTCTATGGGATGGTATCGCTATCCGTAGTCTAAAAAAAGGAGAGATATCGTGAACGATCACCACTCAACCCCTCCTAAAATCCCAAAATGGATTCTTTCAAACCTGGCTTACCGGATTGAAAAATATTCCCTTCTGGATGATTTGGAAGAAGAATTCGCGTTAAAATCCTCTGGCCAGGGGAAAACAGCATTTCGAACATGGTACTGGATCCAGGCGCTGCGGGCCATTCCCTCGGTCATGCTTTATGCCCTTTTCCGGAACGCTGTCATGGCCAAAAACTACGCCACGATCGCCTTGAGGAACATCCGGAAGCATAAGGCTTTCTCTTTTATCAACATTATGGGCTTATCCATCGGGATCTCACTCTGTCTTTTTGTCATCAGTTTGATTTTCTTTATGCGCGGCAGTGATCGTTTTCACGACAAAAAAGACAGAATCTATAGAGTCATATCTAAGGCCATCTCGGAAAATGAAATCTATGAGAGTGCCACGGCTCCGATGCCGCTGTCAGCCGAGCTGGAACAGGTGCCGGGAATAGAGACCGTCGTCCGTATCAAAAGGAATTTTGGAGGAGCGGCTGTATACAAAGAAAAAGGATTTCTGGTGAACGGATTGTATGCCGATAAAGATTTTTTTCGTGTTTTCAGTTTCGAGTTGGAGCTGGGAGATCCCAAAACCGCGCTTCTCGAACCTTATTCGATTGCTCTGACTCAGGAAGTAGCTCAGAAATTTTTCGGCTATAGTAATCCCTTAGGAGAAGTCCTGCACATTCAGGATGTCGGGGCTTTCACGATCACAGGTGTCTTGAAGGAAGTCTCCAAACTTAACACACACATGAAATTCGACTGCCTGGCTTCTGTCTCGACATTAGCTTCGCTCGAGAATCAAAAGAAAATCTATGCCAGCCTGACGAACTGGAAAAATTTGAACGACAACTATGTCTATTTTCTCATCCATGAAAATGCTTCGCCAAAAACTATAGAAGAACTCCTTCCGGGAATCGTAGAAAAACATTATAAAAATGAAGAGGATAAATATCAGTTTAGTCTGCAAGCACTAACTAAAATTTCTCCGGGGAAAAATCTAGCAAATAACCTCTCCACAATGCCTATTCCACCGGAAGCCCCTTTGTTCCTATGCATTATCGCCCTGATTATCATGATAATCGCCTGTTTCAACTACACCAATTTGTCCCTGGCTAAAGCCCTGTCGCGGGCCAAGGAAGTGGGTATCCGGAAGACCATCGGCGCCAGCCGAAACAAGATCTTCACCCAATTCATCGGGGAATCCGTCACCTATGCCCTGATCGCTCTTGTCATCGCCTTTTTTCTCTATAAACTTTTGCTTCCCCGTTTTTTCCAATCGATTCTACTGCACGTCGGAATGGAAACTCTGGGATTGGGTTTGATATTTTCGTTTGTTCTGTTTTCCCTCATTATCGGCTTTCTCGCCGGAATTATCCCGGCCATCCTCATCTCGAAATTCAATCCCACAGATGTCTTGAAAGACATCTCTAAAACCAAGGTGTTTTCGAGGGTCAATTTGCGCCGGGCCCTTGTGGTCACCCAGTTCTTCGTTTCCTTTATATTTATAATCACCACGATCGTCTTGTTCAAACAAATCAATTTTCAGAAAAACACTGATCTCGGATTCCAAGCGGAAAACATTTTGAATGTCGAGCTCCAGGGAACAGACTATGAAATTTTCAAACAGGAAATTGCCGATTACCCGGGGATATCAATGGTTTCGGCATGTGCCTTCCTTCCCGCTACGGGAACGCAAGCTGCCCAAAATGCCAAACGTTCGGATGGTACGGAATCTTACAAACTCGACTTTATGATTATCGACAACAATTTTATCCCCAATCTGGGACTGAGGCTTGTCGCTGGAAGAAATTTTCCGAAAACCACAAAGACGGAAAAAGAGAGGTTCGTCATCCTCAATGAACTGGCCGTGGAGCGTTTCAGGTTTGCATTGCCTGGGGATGCGATCGGCCAAACAATCATTTTCGGAGACGATATCCAGCTGGAAGTCATCGGCGTGGTTAACAACTTTCTTTCTCGAAGCACAGAGAATCTGGCTCATCCGTTAGCACTGAGAGTGATTCCTGAGCATTTCGGGTACGCCAATCTTAAGGTCATCACAGATGAACAAGAGCCAACTCTCTTATTCCTCGAGACAAAGTGGAAAGAGCTACAACCCTACCTCCCATTCCGGTACGCCTTCTTCGAAGACCAGTTGGGGAGTTATTATACCGGCTCAAAAAATGCACTGCGTGGCCTGAGTTTCATAACCTTTCTCATGATCTTGATCGCTTTTTTTGGTCTATTGGGGATGGTCATCTATGACATGGAAGCGAGAGTGAAAGAAATCGGGATCCGTAAAGTCTTGGGGGCCTCGGTAGCAGATATCATCATGGTAACATCAAAAAGCTTTGTGCTCCTTTTGCTGCTGGCTACTGCATTGGCCATTCCGGTTGCCTGGTACACGAACCATATGATACTGCAGAGCATCGCCAATCGCATCGAACTGGGATTCAGCATCTTCGCTCAGGGATTGTTGTTCATGTTTGCCTTGGGCTTTCTGATCATTTTTTCCCAGACTGCCAAAGCCGCCTCCAGAAAGCCAGTGGATTCTTTGAGGTATGAGTGAAGAGGAACTCCTGTAAGGGATTATTTAACCTCGATTCATATTTGATCGCCTCGACCGGATTAAAAAGCGCTGAAAATTATTAGAATTTCCTTTTTGTGCTTGTGACAAATCTTTCACAATTTTCCCAATTTCCGCCCTCTGACATCCTCAAATGAGGATATCACACCGAAACCAGCGGCCTTCTCTTCTCCGGACTATTCATTCCGCAGGCGGTCGGCCGGATTAGCGGTCGCAGCCCGGAAAGTCTGGTAGCTGACGGTCAACAGGGCGATAGCCAGGGCGGCTATCCCGGCCGCAATGAACACTCCAAAGCTTATTCTCGTGTGATAGGAAAAGTTCCTCATCCACCGGCTCATGACGAATAAACCCAGCGGCCAGGCGATGATGTTGGCCAGGACAACCAGGACGATAAACTCTCTGCTGAGGATCCTCATGACACTCCAAATCGAAGCACCGAGTACTTTTCTTATGGCGATCTCCTTGGACCGACGTGCCGCCATGAATGCAACCAGACCGAACAAACCCAGGCAGGAGATAAAAATGGCAAGGCCAGTAAAGCTCGTCAGAATTTTCCCCAAACGGCCTTCGTTAAGGTATTGACGCTGGAAATGTTCGTCCAGAAATTCCGGCTCTACGGGATAGCCCGGAACAACAGCGGCTATGGTCTTTTTAACAAAATCCATGGATTCCGCTATCCTGGAGCCGCGAATCTTGATAAACCAGTTACTGTAGGGGAGGTTTTGGTACATAACGAAGACAATAGGTCGGATATCGTTATACAGTGATGTCCCATGAAAGTCCTTCACCACTCCCACTATCGTTCCCTCATCTTTCCACATGGAGAACATCTTTCCTATCGGGTCTTTGTATCCGGTGAGCTTCATTGCCGCTTCATTGATGATGTAATTTTCCTGGTCTGTCGGATATTCCCGTGAAAAGCTTCGGCCGTAACTCATTTTCATATCAAAGGTCTCGAAGTAATCATAATCAACACATGCAAAATTCATTCTTACATAGCTGTTAGAATCTCTGCCCTCCCAGTATACCGGATTATTATTGCCAATACTCAATGGGATACTCGATGCCGCGCTGACATGCAGAACATCAGGATTTGCCAGGAGTCTTTCTTTGATAATACTGTAATTTGCCCGCAGCTGTCGCCGTGCTTGGACCACCAGGATCTGGTCTTTGCTGAAACCGAGATCCTTGCTGCGAATATACTGGATCTGCTTGTAGATAGTCGCGGTGGCGATAATGAGCAGGATGGATGCTGTGAATTGGGTAACGATTAATGTCTTTCGAAGGCCGCTTCTCTTTGATCCGGTCTGGAAGGTGTTTTTCAGCACTCTATCCGGTTGAAAGGACGAAAAATACAGAGCGGGGTAGCTGCCCGCGACCAACCCAACGAACACGGCAAAAAGCACCAATCCGGCAAGAAGCGTTCCATTGTTGAAGATATTGAACTCAAGCTGTTTAGCGGCCAGTGAATTGAACCCTGGAAGAAGGAAATAGACCAGGACAACAGCTCCGATCAAAGCAATGAAGGCCAGACCCACGGATTCCCCTAAGAACTGTTTGATCAGATCCGTTCGATCCCCTCCGCACACTTTCCGGATTCCGATCTCGTTGATCCTGATGGAGGAGCGAGCCGTAGTCAGATTCATGAAGTTTATGCAGGCGATAAGCAGAACGATCACGGCGATCGCGGAGAAAACATAGACATACACGACAGGGTCTATCCCCCCATAAACGGAATGGAGGTGGATCTTCTTGAGCGGAAAAAGGCCGACATAGTATTTGACGTTGGTTCTCTTGTCGTATTTGATGATAGTCTCGGATATTTTGTTTTCGACATCAACCGGGTCTGCCTGGCTCGGCAGCAACACATAAGAGGAAACATCCATGGACCAGGTACGCGTCCTGGGCTCTCCGACAAAGCGGATGGCCGATACTAAGAGATCGAATTCCATATGAGAGTTGCTGGGGATATCCTCGATCACTCCGGTTACTGCCAGATCGACCTGGTTCTCGCATTGGATAACTTTTCCTATCGGATCCTCACTCCCGAAATACCTGGCAGCCGCCTGTTCGGTCAAAACCACGGAGTTGAGATTCTCAAAGGCATATTCGGGATTGCCTTTGACAAAGGGGAAGGTGAACATATCCAGAAATTCGTTGCCAACCAAGGCCGCTTGTTCAAAAAAACTTTTATGTTCATACCTTGCGAGGAGAGGAATCACGCCAAACCAGCTTGCCTTCACAATCTCGGGAAAATCATTCTTCAGTGTGGGAACAAGGGCCCAGGGGCTGGATATCCAGGTTCCGTGTTCACCGGATACGGTTATGAGGTAGAGGTCATCGGCCTTCTCATGAAACCTGTCATAACTCAGCTCATGCTGCACCCAGAGAAAAATCAGGATACAGCAGGCCATCCCTATGGCCAAACCCAGGATATTTATCAAAGAATATCCCAAGTGCCTTCTCATATGCCTTATCGCCAACTTAAGATAGTTAGTAAACATACTGATCCTCCAATAAATTAAATTGAACAGAAAGGGGCGGATAGAGCGCCTGATCTGCCCCCAATACCAGATTTTTGCCTTCAGATTGCCGGATGAGTACCACACCTGCCCGTATACTTCCCTCAAGTCCCCGATAATGAATTCCCGTTCTTTTTTTTCAAGGAAGTGATACAGGATCCATTCGGAGAATCTTGGCGGTGTTCTCATCTTATCCTTTATCCGTCAGCGCGGCCAGGTCCATGGCCGATAGACGCGACCACATGGAATCGTTGATCCGTTTTGTATAGGCCAAGGCTTTCATCCCCCTCTGTGTCAGGCTGTAGAATTTCTTCCGTTTTCCCCCTCTCTCAGGTGTAGGTTCTCCGATTGTTGTCTCCAGGTATCCATCTCTGGCCAAACGGTTCAAAGGGACATAGACGGCGCCGATAGTCCAGTCCACACCGGTTTTATCAATGATATGTTTTCTGATGGTGACACCATAGGCATTGTCTTTTAAACTGAAGACAGCCAGGAGAATCAGCTCTTCAGGTTTGGATAATATCTTCATGTCATCCTCATATTCAATTCTTAAAATCTTAGTGTGGCATTTTTTCTCGTTTGAGAATAAAGTTCATGTATTAATACGCAAATGTACTTATTTTGGTTTCACTTTTTTTAAAAAAGAAATAGACAGGAAAAGCTTATTTCCTGAGCCCCCAGTTTCTTGAGGATGGCCTGGCCTCTTGGATGGGAACGATGGGGCCCCCACTCCTGAGCCACATTCAGAAAAGGAGCTAAGAAATCGTGGTGATTACATGACCATCCCGGCTGAGGACATCTGGAAGATCGAACCGGAAATGACCGTTATCGGCGGTGAAGCAGTCTACACACGGTCAGGGCAAGCGCAAAAATGACCTGTCCCCTGTTAATGTACTCCCTGCAAAGTAAAATTTAGAGTCTGTTATCAAATGAATTTTGACTTTTCCGATGATTCCGGAATTATGCGAACTCCGGGACTAAATAAATTTCTCCCTGTGCTGAAGACGGAGAAGAGCAAACAGCGTGGCAATCACTGAGCCCAAGACAAGATAAAGCCTGTTGTAGAATGTGGTCTGGGCCCAGAGCACAGACCTGAGAGCCTCCACACTGCGGAAGGGATTGTGGAAGAGAAACCAGCTGCTGTTCTGAATCTCATCCCCCAGCACCCAAAAAAACATGAGAAAGATAACCATGATTACGGCAGTGGCATTGCCGCTGGTGGTCTGGGCGGAGATGAAAAAGGCCAGGCTTCCAAGGAAGAATATTGGCATCATCACATGATAGACCATACGCCAGACGGGGAAGTCGGCCAGGGTGATCCGGCAGAGGAGAACCAGGGCGAACATCATGACGGCGATGATGATGTAGAGCGTTACCAGTCGTGTCAACCAGACTTTGTAGCGGTAATCGGGGATGCCGAAAAGTGTTTCCACCATGCGCGTGTCCTGATCCCTCTGGATGCCGTAGACCGAAGGATAGAAGACAAGCAGAATGCCGGGCGCGAGAAGATAGTTGTAGAGCCGCTCCGAATTAGGTGTTCCTCCCCGGCCCAATAAGCCGATGATCAAGACCAGGAAAAAAAGGCCCAGGGCCAGCCCCAGGAAAACGACAAACCGTCCCCCGAATATGTGAAGAGCGTTGTATCTCAAAAATGCTGTGATAGTTTTGATCCTATTCACGGCCTGTCTCCTTTGTTCCGTCCAGTCGAACCCATCAGCCACATGTAGGCATCCTCCATAGTGGGGATCGCCGGCTTGGCCTCTGCAAGCGGCTGTTCTACGGCTAGTATCCGTACCCTGACCTTGCCTGCATCCCGTATATGATGGACAACATTGGCGGTCCGTCTGACCTTTTCCAGATCACTTTCGGGGATGTGGGCCTGCCAGACGTTCCCGCGTGTCCGTTCGATCAGGTCCTGAGGGGTCCCGATGAATTTGACCTTCCCCTCAAAGAGCACGGCCAGCTTGTTGCAGGAGCTGGAGATGTCTTCGACGATGTGTGTGGAAAAGATCACGATGCGGTCCTTGGCCAGTTCGGATAACAGGTTGCGGAATCTGATCCTTTCCCTCGGATCCAGCCCTGCAGTGGGCTCGTCCACGACCAGAATCCTGGGCAGCTTGAGCAAGGTCTGGGCGATCCCAATGCGCTGCTTCATACCCCCGGAGAAGGTGCGTATCTTGTGGTCGCGATTTTCCGAAAGATGAACTGAATCCAGGGCAGTGTTGACGATACGGTCCCTCTCCTTCTTGTTCCAGATCCCTTTGAGCATGGCCTGGTAATCCAGGAACTGGGTGGCGGTCATGTTTTCATAGGTGCCGAATTCCTGGGGCAGGTAGCCGATAAGAGCCTGAAGCTCCTCCCTGTTTTCCTCCAGGTCCAGGTGGTTAAAGGACACTTTGCCCCGGCTGGGCCCCAGAATGCCGCAGATGATCCGCATCAAGGTTGTCTTCCCCGCACCGTTGGGGCCCACCAGCCCGAACATGCCTCTTCCGATGGAGAGGGAGATGCGGTCCAGTGCTTGAAAGGGTCTCTTCTTTCGGCTGAGCAAAGGGATGCTCTGTACGAACCTGTAAAAGGCACGTCTCAGCCGGCCAAACCGGCCGGTCAGACGATCGATAATAGTGCCCCTCCGTTCCAGACGGTTGGCCACGGCCCGGAAGAGAATGGCCAGATACCAGATCAGGCCGACAAATACAGCTGAAAATGTATCCCGCCACTCTCCTCTCAGCCAGATAAGCACAGGAATGGGCAGTCCCCAGTGAACGAACTTCTCTCCCATGTCGAATACCCGATCCCGCAGGCGCCGGTCCGGTCCCGGTGCGGGCTTGAAGGTACGGAACAGATTCAGGCTGGCCAGATAGAAGATTGCGACCAGGATCAACCGCCACAATCCCCCCCTGAGGTAAAAGAACAGGAAAAAGACCAGAAAGGCATAGACAGGCAGGATATAAAGCCAGCGGGCCATGCGTTCCTTAAAAGGAAGGCTTTTTGAAGATGTCTCCCGGTCTTTGCGCCCTTTTCTCCACTCCTTGGCGAATTGGGTAAAGTCATCATAGACCTTGGAAACATTGCGGATGGTGATGGTAATGGGTGCATCATCCGCAAACAGCCGCACACGGCTGCGGCGGAGGCTGGTCCGGACAAACCAGGTGCCGGCAGGCACGGCGGCCAGAAGCCCCAGTATATAGGCGGACTGCCAGAGCACCGAATGGATGGTGTTGACAATCAGGACCAGGCCCAGGATGAACAGGCCCAACATCAAAAGCTTGGTTTTGAGCGGCAGCCTGTTCAGCCAGCGCAGGGTGTTGTCCAGGCCGAAGGCAGCTGTGGGGATAATCACCAGCGTGAAGAGTGTGGCGAAGGCCAGCCCGCCGATAACGGTGATAGCGAAGGGGGCGCCGATCTGGGAGATGTACTCCGCCCGGCCCATGGCGATGGGCAGCATGGCCAGGATGGTGGTCACCGCTGTGATCAGGATGGGCCGAATCCGGGTCTGGCCGGCCGTTATCAGGGCACGCGACAGACGGAATTTTTTCCTCTGCAGGATGCGTGAATAATCGATCAGTATGATTCCGTTGTTGACAACGACACCCAGAAGGATCAGGAATCCGATAAGCGCGTTGGCGTTGTAGATAGAATTTCCGGTCACGATCAGAGCTAGGAAGGCGCCCACCGCGGCCAAAGGCAGAGTGAACATCATCACCAATGGAGTGATCAGGGATTCGAAGGTAGAAGCCAGGACCATGAAGATGAGAAGGATTCCGATACCGAAAAGGAAGTAAAATTCTGAAACATCGCTTTCGTCATGGACCACTTCTATGGCCACTCCAGGCGGTGGGTAGATGCCTGACACCATGGTCTCTATTTCTTCCCGAGCCAGCTCCAGGAGGGAACTTGAATCTTCGATATCCGACTCGAACCGGTAGGTCACTGTGACCTGCTTTTCCTGATTCGTCCGGATGATCCGGCTGTAGCCTGCCGAGTACAGGAGTTGGGAAATCTGGGTGATAGGGACCATGCCTTCTGTATCGGCCGGAATCTCGAGCCTGCGGAGGTCATCCGCGGTTTTTTCCTCTTCTTCTTCGGTCTTCAAGATGATGTCCACCTCTTCCGGGCCGTCCATATATTTAACGGTGGAAGAAATCTCTTTCTGGAAGGTGTTCAGCTCGTTCATGACGGTCTGGAGCTCCACATTGAAGTGTTTGAGTGCCGCTTTGTCAAGGAGGAGATCGATGCTGGGCCGTTGGCTGGAAACGTTCAGATTGACAGATCTAACCGTGTCGAGGTTTTCGATGTTGTACTGGATGTCCTCGGCGATAGCCCTCAGAATTTCCAGGTCCTGACCGCTGAGTATGACCTTCTCCTGGCTGGCCCCCATACCGAGAAGCCGCTGGAAATCCTGGCTCCGTCCGCTTCCTCCCTGGAAGCCGACACTCTGGGTGGGTACTTCATAGGAAAAATCGATACGGGGGAAGTTGTCATCCAGCATCTCCTCGATGGAGTCCTTTATTTCCTCAAGGGAGCTTCCAGCGATTTTTTCATAATTCTCCTTCAGTTGAAATGTCAGGACAATATTGTCTTCCTGGATGGAGGATGTCCTTTCCTTGATTTCCTGAATATCTTTCAGCCGTTCGTCCATCTTCAGGGCCTGTTCGTCTGCCGTCTCCAGGGTAGTTCCGGAAGGGAGGATGGCATACAGATTGAATGTGTCGAGCGGAACCTCCTGGGGAACGTTGATACTGAGCCCCAGACAGATGGCCAGCGTGAGAAAAAAGGAGACCACACATACGGCTAACGTTCCTGCCGGAAAGCGCAGGCCTGTTTTGAGGAGCACGGTGTAAATCTGCATGGGACGCTGTTTTGGGCTGAGCACGGGTGGAGAGGTTGGCTGTTTTTTTCCGGAAAGGATCCGGTAGGCGATGGTGGGGATCAAAAGGAAGGCCACAACCAGCGAAACGAGAAGAGTGGCGATGATGGACACGCCGATCTGCCAACCCAGCATTTTTACAAGAGGATTAGTTGAGAACAGAAAAGGCACGAAAATGCAGATAGTGGTCAGTGTCGCGGCAAAGATGGCCCGCAGCACCTCATTGGTTCCGTCCACTACGGCATGGCCTGCATCTGGATTTCTGCTCAAGTGGCGGTTGATATTTTCCAGCACCACAATGCTGCTGTCCAGCAGCATCCCCACGGCGATGGCGATCCCCACAAGCGTCAATGTGTTGATGGTGATCCCCAGCGCGTAAAAAAGATTCATGGATATCAGGACAGAGATGGGGATGTTGAGAGCGATGATAAAAACAAATTTGAGGCGTCGTATAAAAATCCAGAGAACAGCTATGGCCAGAAGGCTTCCCACAAGGCCTAACATAAGGATGGACTGGATGTTGTCTTCAATCACCCGGGCTTCATCCACCTGGATGACCAGCTCGATTCCGTCAGAACTGATCTGGCGGTTTATATCCTTGATGGCCTTCCGGGTTTTGGCGGCCAGGGAAAGGAGGTTTGTGTCCCAGCTGCGCACCAGTGAGACTGTGACGGCCTCCATCCCGTTAATCCGCGAGATGGATTCCTCTTCCGCTCCGCCTTCCCTGATTTCAGCAATCTGGCCCAGTGTTATAGGGCCTTGGCTTTTGACCACGACATCAACCAGGTCAGGAATATCCGTGTACTCGCTGACCAGATTGACGAAATACCTCTGGCGGCCCTCCCTGGCGACCCCCAGGTACTGTTTTAGCCCGCCCTGCTGGTTGATACGGGAGGCGACCTGGTTGACCGTCAATCCGAACTCGGCCAGCTGCTTGCTGTCCAGCAGGACTTCGATGGACCGTCTGCGGCCTCCGTAAACGTTGACGTTGGCCACCCCATCAATGGCTTCCAACTGAGGAGTGACCTTTTCATCGATAACGCTGCGGATCTGATCCAGGCCACCCTCTCCCCGCGCTTGAAAAGAGAGAAACTGGTTGGAGAGCTGCTCCGGATCGGTCTTGACGACAAGCGCCTGGAAGGAATCACCCAGCTGGGCCGCAGCGGCTGCAACCCTGTCCTGGAGCTTCAGATAATCGTATTTCTGACGGCTGGATGTGTCGTAGTAGACAAATATGGTGGCTTGTCTGTTGCTCACAAAGGATTCAATCTTTTCGATGTTTTCCAGCCCGGCGATGGCGCCTTCCAGCGCGATCACCGCATATCGCTCCACATAGGCAGGATCGGCGTTCGACGGTCCGGATATATAGATGATCAGTTGAGGAAGCTCCGTGTTCGGGAAGAGTTCGATCGGCAGCTGTTGGACGGATACGGCTCCCAGCAGGCAGAGTCCGATGATAAACATGAAAACCGTTACCGGCCGTCTGATGATCCGTCGAATCATGGGCTACACTTTCTCCGTTCTCGTCTTCATACGGCCGCCCAGAATCCGGTAAACGGAGGGAATGACCACCAAGGTCAGGAGGGTGGATGTGACCAGACCACCGATGACGGCAACAGCCAGCGGGGCTCTGAGTGCCACCCCTTCTCCAATCCCCAATGTTAGAGGGAAGAGAGCCAGGATGGTGGTGGCGGATGTCATGAAGATGGGCCTGATTCGCAGCTGCCCGGCTTTAATGATGGCGGCTTCTATATCCATTCCGCTGCGCCGTTGTTGATTGATCAGGTCCACCAGGATGATGGAATCATTGACAGCGATCCCGGCCAGCATGATCATACCGATAAAGGACATGATATTCAGAGGAAGCCCAAGAATAACGAGCAACCCCACGGCTCCCACCATAGCCAGAGGAATGGTCAGGAGGATAACAAAGGGATGGCGAAGGGATTCGAACTGGGAGGCCATAACCATGTAGACCAGGATAACAGCCAGAAGCAGGGCGAACCATAGATGGCTGAAAGATTCTCTCCGCAATTTTTCCTCACCCGTGACAGCAAATGAATAATCCTGAGGCAGGCTGACTCCAGCCAGCGCCTTTTCCACGCGGGCTACGATTTTATCAAAGGCCTCCTCCCCACTGAGCTGGGCCGTTACCTCGGCCGTCCGGACCTGGTTGTTTCTCAGTATTTCCCTGGGGGACACCGAACGCCTCAGGACCGCCACATCGTCCAGCCTCAGCTTCTTTCCTCCGGACGAGTCCAACAGAAGTCCTTCCAGCTCCTTGAGAGTTGGTTCGGGCGAGCGGAGCACGATGCTGAT
>Ga0209636_10005515_pt1 | contig 12917 bp, 8 predicted proteins | sample DeeMarSWOR152_54_FD_187464 | JGI IMG/M metagenome (GOLD analysis project Ga0209636, IMG submission 187464) | Marine sediment microbial communities from White Oak River estuary, North Carolina - WOR-1-52-54 (SPAdes) (version 2) | ecosystem: Environmental > Aquatic > Marine > Intertidal zone >...
GTGGATGGAAAGATGTGGGAAATAGTTAAGTCGATTTTGCTGGATAAGCGGCTGGTTTCAGTGGGGTGTTTGCTCTTAGTCTTGGTTTTCATAGATCACCAATTGCCCTGCGGAATACACCCTATTATTTCAGAGCTTGATACTCTTGAGCATTTCGTGTTTGGCTTTCTTCTATCCGACTTCGCAAGCAACATTGCCAACTCGACAGGGTTCCATGAGAAGCTAAACAAGAAATTCGGGCAAGGAAAATCAAGGAAGAGAGATTTGCTCATCAGACTAGGCGGGTTCCTTGTGATCGGTGCTCTGTTGTGGGAGTTGAGTGAGCTATTCATCTTCCCCCTGCTCGGGGGCCCCTCACCAGACTCTTTCTTCAGCTTTCCAATAACTCCAAAGAACATCGACGGAACCATTGACGTGACAGTTGGAATCATAGGCTGTCTCACAGCATGGTACCTAACAAAGTAACAATCGCGCCCAACTGCGCGCTCTTGTAAAAGAGTTTCTTACCATCCATCTCTGTGGCGTACTCGAAGCCTCCTTCTCGACTTCACGCGCGCGCTCTGCTGATTTGATAAATTGTTAAGTATCTAGCTTAGTGTCCTATGCTTCTCATGAGCGGTTGCCAATTCTGGTTGGCGTGAACTGATAATAGAGGAATGATGTGCCTTTCGACATGGCTACTCCTTCTTTCTTTCCATTTAGGTTTGAATGGATGATGTGGTTGTTTGTCGGGTTGAAGCCGAACAGATGACCAATGTTAAAGAGGACCACTACTAAAAGTAGCAGTGTTACCTTGACTTCGTTCTGCTTCAACCCTTCACCTATTTCCAAACTGGTTCAAACCAGACTATACAACTTAAGATAGAAGAATTTTCTATTCTTGGTGACTAGAAGATCTTTTCATAACGCATAAGAGTAAACAGTCTACAAAGAGTTTTCTGAGGGGAGAATCGGAGAGGAGGAGGTAGGGAGCAAATCCTCTATATATAGCAATACTTTGTCACCCAACATATAGCAATACTTTGTCACCCAACATTCGTAACTCTACCTTCCTTCTCTCACCCTTCTCTAACCTGTGTCATAAAAGCTTCCTCTGTACCCGCTTCACTTGAGGTTTTCTCATACTCGTCTTGGGAGAAGGGAAGGCTTTCACATTCGCAAAATGAAGGCCATTGTTCTCGCATAGAGGTCGTCGCAGACATCTTGGAGTTTGCTCGTGGCGGAGCTACGAAAACTCGTTTGACGTATCATTATAACTTGAGTTTTGCACAGCCCGAATACATGAATTGGATTCTAGGGACAGAACTTATATACATATGAAGAGCGTCAAAAAACTGTCGATGTAATTCATAAGTTATAAAAGCTGAACTAGAAGAATTACAAGAGACTTGACATGATTGGAAAACTTGTCTTCGTTCTTCTCATGACGTATGGAATTTCAAACATTGAGACTGTTAACTTTTCAGGAGAGACTATGAAGATTGACCTTTACACACAATATTCACAGCCGTGGGGAGGGCAAGGTCTACACATGGCCAGTGACGCCTTTCCACCAGACAAGGTTGTGGAACTGAGAACGAATGTAACGGTTCAAGGTGAAGGCGTTCCTGGAAAACCGGTTTCCTACGCGATACGAGCGCCAAATGGAGAAAAACTTTCCGCGACCAATCTCACTCAAACAGACGGCATTGCAGTCTTCAAGTATTTGCTACCATGCCCAGAGGACTGCTTCGGACAGTGGACTGTTAGGGCGAGCGTAGATCTTGCCGGGACAGAGGTTTCAGATACCTTGTACTTCCTGGTGGGCTGGCTTGTAGAAGTAATGGAGGTTGAAGCACCGCCGATTGCTTATAAGAGCGAGACGATGGGGGTCAATGTAACGCTGACAAGAATCTGCATGCAAGACCCAGGGGACATTATGAACATATTACTCAAATGTCCAAGTGGAGACCCTGTAACTGATAACGATTTGCTGTTGTACATTACTGTAACAGACGAACTTAACCAATTTGTTGCAACATCAAAATTGAATACGGCAATCACTGAGCTAAGCATCTACGATTCAAATGAGTTCATGGATACCATAAGTGAACAGTGGATGAATCATTCGCATGTGATCCTGACAGAATATCCAGCAATGGCAGAGATAGCAACGAGTAAGATTCTAATTCCTTCGTGGTCTTTCACTGGCAATGCAACCATACATGCAAACTTAGTCACTAGCTGTCCTGGAATACCATACTGTCCTCAGTGCTGTGGTTACGTCTGGATAAAGAGGAACTCGTGAAGAATGGACCAATAAGCCTTAGAGTGGAGATGTCTCCCGCAAAATCCCTCTTTTCTTTATTTCTGGAATGATGTGTGTTAGCATGGTATTACACTGGAAAGCGCTTACAAAAACTCAAGAGAATCTATAAGAAAGCTCGCGCGCGCGCTTTTTCCGTCTTCACGATTACCCTAACGCTAATTAAAGACAGCAAATAGAGTGTATACTCGATTAAGGACTGATCTTTTCTAATGTTACAGCCGCAGGCTATGCGACGGCAGACAAGTGCCCAGTGAGGTATAGCCTGGATTGCATGGAACATTTTTGCATAAAATTTAACTAGAACGTCACTACAATTCTATTTTGAAGCCTGTTGTGAGAAAGAATGCAAAAGAAAATTGTTCTTGCCTTGACTTGGATGCTATTGCTACCACTAGTCCCCATCGGTTTTATGGGTGCATCAGCATCTCCATCGACTACTATTTACGTTGATCCTCCAGAGATAACCACACCACCCTCCGAGAATTTCACAGTCAACATAAACATCCACAATGTCATAGACCTCTTCGCATGGCAGATTAAGCTAAAATGGAATCCACAGATCTTGGATTTTGCAGATGCGACGGAAGGCAACTTCCTTAAGACTGGTGGTTCCACTACATGGGAATATGATGTAAACGAAACTGAAGGCTGGATTTTTATTCGTTCCTATTACGAAATAGATTGGGGTACATGGCCTCTCCCTACAGTGAGTGGCAATGGAACATTATCAAAAATCACAGTCCATGGAGCTAGTCTGGGAGAATGCGACGTAGAACTGTGTCACACATGGCTGATCGCCGCAACACCTGCTCCTGCTCCTGGCGAAACATACGGTGACCTTAACGGTGATTCGACAGTCAACATAATAGACGCGGCTATAATATCCGCGGCATGGGGAACTTCTGAGGGTGATCCCCGTTACAACCCGGTTGCCGACGTCAACAACGACGGCTTCGTCGACCTCCTCGACCTCACATATGTTATCTTCAATTGGGGGAAAGTGTATCCGGGCGACGACGCATCTAAACCTGTAGAGATTAGCCACGAAGTAAGCGATGGACACGTTACCATTGCGTGCAACATCACGGTGGGCGTGGACGTCACGGTTGACCCAACAAGCGATCTCAGACTGACCTTCTCTAACGTTACAGTCGCAGGCTACGTGACGGTAAACAAAACGTCAACGGTTGAGGCACCTCTCCTAGTCGACCTTGTGGGACAGTACTACGACATTAGGGTGACGGCAAGCTATTCTGGCAACGTAACGGTCAGTCTGGCCTATGACGATGCGAACATGACGCAACAGCAAGAAATCAACCTGACGATGATGCAGTACACTCCCATACTAGGGGACATCGTTGAATATGGTCAGGTCAACATATTGGACCTGTACTTCATTGCAAAATGCTTCGGAACGACTCCTGCCAGCCCCCGCTGGAACGCAGCCGCCGACATAAATGGAGATGAAAAGATCGGCATTCTAGACTTATACTTATGCGCCGGGGACTTTGGCAAGACTGCCGAGTGGACGAACATTACGACTTACGTTGATACGGGACTCAACATCGTCCGGGGAGAGACCATACACTTCTCAATCATAGGAATACATTGAACGGACAGCCTCAACACACCGAGCATGAGAAGAAACGGTAACGCTAGTTTTTGCGCGAGCGCGAGCGACTCAGAATGATTTCCTGACAGGAGGTTCAAAAAATGCTGAACAGGAGGTGAAGCCATGACCACGAGTCAAAAGTGTCCAAAGTGTCCAAAATGCGGAACACAGATGAAACTGCGGAATGGTCTGTGTAAGTGTCCCGAATGCAAGAGTACTTTCATTCCGGGCAATTGTGCAGGCATTTTCATTCCGCTAAGTATTATCGGCATACACGAGCCATGATCGGCATACACTAGCCAGTCATCTGCCACGGTGAAGACTATATATTAGGGCTTGGTTCAAGAGGCTTTCTCGGAAGTTTCCATGAAGAAGCCTGGATGATTTCGACTTTCACTGGCCCCTCAGCCAGCCGCGGATTCCCATTTCTCTGATACTGACGGTCAATTGTTCAAGCTCGCAGACTTTGCTTTTGCCAGCCTCGTCCACGAACTCGACCGCTGGTGAGAAAGTGAATCTGCCTTTCTTTGATGACTTGAGCTTTAAAGTGATTTCAGTGGTTTCAAGAGGCTGCAGTCTCCTTCCCTTCAGATCGAGTAGTCCATCTTTTGTTGCACATTTCTCGGGCTTTTCGACCAGAACAAATTCGTCTGGAATCAGATCTTTCGCTCTCAACAAGAAAGCGGAGTCTTTTCCCAGGTTCAGCAATTGAATCTGTACGCTGAAACTCTCACCGACCAGAATCTCTCTCTCTTGAACGATCAGCTTTCCCTGAAGGAATGCGTGTTCAAACTTGAGCAGGCCCACGGGTTGCTCAACCGTCAAACGAGGTGCCGAGATCGCTTGGGGACTTAATGCATCGATTGGAGCAGTCAGCAGATCGCGGAGGGAAACCGTGAACTCCCGCTTTTCCTCCACGTTGCTCCGCGTCTTCAGAACCTCTTCTCGTTTTCCAGTGTATCCCGCTCTTTCAAAGAGTCTCGCCGACCGTTCCAGACACTTTTCCGCGAGAAGGTACATCTTCGTCCTCTTCCCAATGTCGGATTCTATCTCCGCGCTGATCATGTAGTTGTATGCGTCGAAAAGCAATTCCGTAGCGTTTGTCCAGATCGATGCGTTTTCAAACCCAGCTTTCAGGTAGTAGCTTGCCGCACTCTCAAGGTACTGTTTCGTCTTGGAAAAGTGTTCTCTTTCTCTAGTTGACTCGAATTCGCTTCCGTTCTCCAGAGCCATGCAGAAGGCGCTGTTGCCGGAAGCCAACAATATCGATTTGTTTCTAGTGGTGTACTCTTTCGCCTTGAGAAAGAGTTCGGACGCTTCCCGGTAAAGCTCTGGCGAATTGGCTTTGTCCGCCATCTTCTTTTTTTGCCAGGCACGGCACATGTATGATATCGGTTCTATCTCTCTCCGATCGACTTCAGTGTCCAGTGTTTCAGCTATTCTTTCAAAGAGTTGGGCGGCTGATTCGTAGCTCTTGGCGCTCTCCTCATGATTTCCTTTGCGGTCGGATATCCTTGCTTCTTCAAGAGCTATCCTTGCCAAGCAATAGTTCATTCTTCGAACAGAGGCCTTGCTGAGCTCGATCGCTAATTCCTTTTCGTCGAGGTTCTGAATCTTACCGATCTCTGTCTCCGCGCTTTTCGCTTCGTTGAAGCAGTCCGCTGCCTTCCGAAAAGTCTCAATCGATTCGGTGCTGTTTAGTCTTCTGCTGAGGTCTTCCGCATGTTCCAGAAGTGAGCACGCAGAGAAGTTTGGAGAGAGGTATGACCATGACTTCGTCTGTTGAAGAAGATCGACTGCTTTCTCGTAATGTTTCGTTGCGTCCAAGTACCTTTCTGACTCATGAGCGACGCTGGCTCGTTCGATTTCACTCCACGCTTTCATGTAAGACGCATAATCATCATAGAATTCCGCGAACTTCGGGTTGTTCTTGGCAGCTAGAGTGTAGTCCTCTGAAGCCTTCTCGAAATTCTCCGCTGCCTTCAGAACTTCTCCTAAGCGGTGTTGGTTTCTCGCCATCTTCCAGCGGGATTCTGCCGCTCTGTTTGGCAACCCGGCTTTTCTGAACTGCTCGGCTGCATCTTCGTGTACCTCGACTGCTTTGCTCAACGTTGCTCTGTCTTTGGTCAACGCGTACATGTCATAGAGAATTGCTCCGAATCTGTCTTCGTATGAGCCGAGAGTTGTGATGTGCGACGGGACAGGTCTAATCGCTACCCATCTTCCGCAGTGTGATATTCCGTCTTTCATGTCACGGGCTGCGCTTTCAAGAAGCATTCTCTTCTTGACCTGGTCTTTCTCAGTTCTCTCCAAGTCTTGCTTTATTAATCCCTGATAGCTCTTGTTGACGCCGCTGAGCCAATCGTTGGACGGAAACGCCTTTTGTACGACTTTTCCGAATTCCTCTCTGCAACCCAGTGCTTCTTGAAGCAGCCTTGTCTTTTCACCGTCCCGCGTCTCAATTGTTGAAAGCGAATGCAACGCCTTGCTCAAGGCGTGGAGCGCTGAGCCCACTGCGTCCGGAGAACCCGAACGGGTCGCGTGTTCAACCGCTTTGCGGCCTACGCTCGCTGCCTTTTCTAGTATCCTGCGCTTTTCTTCTGGGCCTTTTTCGACGTAACGTCCGAGGTTGAAGAGGCTTTCGGCGTAGAACAGAAAAGTTTCTGCAATGTAGAAATCCTGACCAAGTGGCTGGAGACACTTTGCGGCTTCTTCGGCGTAGCGGATGATGTTTCTGTAACCCTCTCTTTGCATGTCAGGATCGGTCTCGCGCAACATCATCCAGTCCGTTACGAACGCAAGAAGATAGAACGCAACACCCTTGAGGTAGTGATCCCTGACAATCGTTCCTTGTTCTAACATTTTTTCCGCGTAATCGCAGGCAAGTTCAGCGTTTTCCGTGAAGACAAGCGTGCAGAGACTTGCTGCCCAATTTGACATGGCTCCGTGGTGGGGGTCATCCACTTCTTTGGAAAGCTCAAGGGCCTTCTCCGAGTAGCTCAGGCTTTTCTTCACGAGCTCTTCCCGATCTTCCAGTTCAGAGAAGTTTGCCGCGTACCAACCTAGGAGACTTGCGGTGAAATAGGCGCGTAGGAGTTCGTTCTTGTCGCCGGACTTGGACAGAATCGCGATGGCTTGGTCGGAAAAGTGTATTCCCTCTTGGGCCACGTTCTTAATTTCTTCGGAGTCGGATGCGACATACAATCTCTCATTTAAGTAGGTTTGGATGTCGTTGCAGGCTCTTCCGCGGTCAAGCTCCTCGCATACAACGTTGTAGGCCTCGAGGCTCCTTTTCCCGAACTCGCAGGACCTGATGATGTCCTCCCGCTTCTCTGAAGGATTCGGTGCAAACCAGGAGCGAACGTATTCAGCGAGCCCGTATTGTTGTAGGCATCTGCCCCTGCTTTTCGTTCGATCATCTTTCTTCCAGAGTTCTCCAGCGGTGTTGTAGGCGTCCACGGCGAGTTGTGCAAGTGTCTTGAATTCGTCGACATTCTCTGCTTGTCTGGAAGCCATCTGATAACAGCGGCCTATCCTTTCCCAGGTCTCCGGGATAAAAGCTCCTTCAGCGCCGGCGCCCAATGTTTGTCGGTAGGAATCAACCGCCTCAAGCCACGCGTACGTCTTTTCTTGGTCCATTGCCTTTTTCAGAATGGCCTGAACACTTTGCTCCGGAGACATCAATTATCCATATTTATCTAACTCTCTCGCGTATGAAAGACTTTCGGAGGTTCATCCCGCGCGCGCTCTAAAGAGCGTTTTCTCCCTTGAAATGAAACATAGCTTTCACTTCTAGACAAATTAAAATCTTAATTCCGCGCGCGCTAATATCGACTTTGAGGCTTAATCCTAGTCTGTGCATCGGTGATTAGTGGTTGGAAGCCTTCTGACTTTGTCCTTAAGATTTTGTTATGCGTTTTTTGGGTTTGTATAAGCTGATTGAATGCGCCGATCTCTTTTCCAAGTCGTATTCCAATCTCGAATTCTGCGAACCCTTCAACATTTCTTGTGTATTGACAAGGTTCAGGTGAGTGTGTGCGCCCTGTTCTGAGGTGTTCATTCTCTATCAAGAGTTTCCGATTCTTCGCACATTCGATGAAGTATAGGTAGAGGAGGTCGTCTCTTTCTCTCGCAGCTTTCACAAGAGCAAGAACAACCAAAACGCAGCTTTGTAGCAATGAATGATATCTGTGCATGTACGCCTCAGCGACTTGTGCTGCCAGCATCACTTTAGTTGGCTTGAATCTTCTGATGTTTTGTTGGTTCTGGCTCACGCTTGAAGACATAAGTCTAGGTTGGTGCGCGTGCGCGTCATTTTCAACGAATCGCCATTTGACTTCTCTCTCCTTCCCCCTGTAATAGGCAAGCCGTCTCCTTCCCCTCTCCGTGATCATGTAGAGGTACTCGCTGACCCTGCCGTGCTTGAACCGAGTCCTATCGAGCAACCTCTGCCTCTTACATTTGAGCATGGTCATGGAAACGTTCTTGTGGGAAACTCCCAAAGCCCCCCAGTTTCGCCCATCCTGTCTACTGCTGGCTATTCCCTTCTCTAAGACACATTGCAGCACGATCTTCTTGAACTCGTTCCTTCGAAACATAAGCATCCAACAGAAAGTGTTTTACCTCTCCCTTATATGGGTTGACGGGTAAATGCTAGCCAACGAACACTGGTCAACACCGGTGAAGCCCCTCTAGAAATTAAAGGGAAAAGCGTGACCTTGAGCATCACCAAGAATACATTGTAACACAGCGCGCGCGAAATAACGAAATTGCGAACATTTAATTAAGACCTATAACTACTGGTTTTTTGGTCTTCAAGTGATCTGCAGACACCTGGTCAAGATTCTTCCATTATATTTCGTAGCGTGTTTCAGTTCTGCACTTTTGGTTAATGCAGGTGGGACCTACCATGTATCTTGCTGGGATGAGGAGATAGTGATAAATGAAGACGCTTCTCTCACCATAAGTGAAAAGGTAACTTTCCGCTTTGTCACGGGGGACTTCGGGTACGCGTATAGAACCATACCTCACAAAGGCTTTGATGATCTGATCTCTGTCAGCGTCACGGATGATGAAGGCAACTCCTTAGAATACAGCCTCAAGAAGGGGAACAATTATGAAGTTCGATGGGAATGGGAGAGAATCTACATCGGTGCTAAACCGGTCGAGAAAACCTTCATCCTTAACTATACGCTTACAAACGCAATGAATTATGAGAATGCCAATCCAGATAAAGACAGATTGTACTTGAACATTGTGACCGATTATGATGTCGACATTTATGACGTAAATATAGAGGTTATCCTGCCCGGCCTATACAACCTGAGTAGCATATCTGCGACTTCCTACTACTCTGTTTCAACCACCAGTCCACCAGAAATAGCCAACTCCACAATACATACAATCTTAAGTTATCACCATCCAATGAGCAGGCTCGAAGCTGGAGAAGCGTATACGTTGGACATATACTTCCCAGCAACGGTTGAAAGACCTCCTCCTACACTAGCTGGGATAATCAAAGCATATCTCGACTTGCTAGCACCTTGGTACTCTCTTGGAATGATAGTGCTTGGAAGCATGGCCATAGTCATGGTTAGATCGTTCAAAAGGAGATTTAGAGATCCTGAAGTTTCTACTGGTAGATGTTCTTGGATATCAGCCTCCTGCAGATGCTAGAGCCCCGGAAGCGGGTGTTTTGTCAGACATGAAAGTTTTGAGAAAACACTTTGACTCAGCCTTACTCGACCTGGCTCAACGTGGCTATCTTGATATGTACGTCGAATCAAAGGAGGTCGGTTTTCTCAGAAAATCTGTCGCTGTGAAAAGTTTTGAAGTGAGGCTAAGCGCGAAAGGAAAGAGTGTTTTGCAGTCTATGGATGCAGATTTGAAGAGATACGAACGGACCTTACTGAATACCATAGGAATCAGACCGATAGACAAGGAAGAACTTTCTAGAATTAGAGACAATCAGGGACGAGCTCATAGAGAAAGGTTTGGTCGATCCTAAAGGCTTTGAGAAGAAGGGAACAAACCAAATGATTTTTGGTGTGTTTCTAGCAATGTTAGGAGTCTCAATCATAATCTCTTGTCTTTTCGTGGGATCCTCGAGCTGGTGGATGGGCCTAACAACGTTCTTCCCCGCAATCGTCTTTGGATTAGCTAGAACAACTGGGCCTCGGACAGTTCAAGGTGCAAAACTTTACCAGCAAACAAGAGATTTTCTAGAGAGGAAGATGAGAGAACTAAAGGAAGAAGCCGAATTGTCCCCCGTATTGACTATACAACGAATCAACGAACTCACCCCATGGTTAGTTTTACACCCAACCTTCTATTCCGTGGTCGAAGCACCAGACAAAGCGATGAAGAATCTTCATGCCTCAGACAAGCAACATAGAGACATTCTGCCGAGTTACACTAGGGTGATTAGCTCAAACCGCCAGACTATGTCCCCTTACTACTATAATTATTTGTTATGGTGTAACTTCTACGCTACGGCATCACCTTCAACTGGTGCGCCTCCAAGCGGAGGAAGCGCTGGTGGAGGAGCAGGAGGAGGAGCTGGTGGCGGTGGTGCAGGCTAGCGCGCGCGCTCGCTATCAAGACGATGTCTATTATGTTTACTATGTTGTCTTTGTTCATGTCCGCTGCGGAATCCCATCTTGGGTGTCCAGCGTAAGATCCGAAGGCTTTCCCAGCTACAAACAAGTCAGATATGTCTACGATTCCATCATTATTCAAATCGCCTATGATTGGTGGTGGCGGACTCCAAGGCTCCACTAGTGGATAGTTGTCTTTGTTCTTCTCATCAATAATATATGGTGTATCTCCTATTCCATCACCACCAGTCTCATTCTGGTAAGGGCCACCAAGCGAGTCAACGATAGTATAATCACTCCAATAGTTGCCGCCAGAAGGATAGCCGTTGTGCCATGTGGTATTTAAAGCGTAACATGTCGCCTGATACATGTTATTGATAAAATTATTGTGGTAGATAACGTTGAAGGTTGAATTACCCGTATTGATGTATATTCCTGTGAAATTATCTGTCACGTTGTTACTTCTTATCTTATTCCTGCTGGAATCGACTAGATCAATGCCGTCCTCTTCGTTGTTAACTATTTCATTGTTTGTGATTTCATTGTCATTTGAATCGGCTTCCACGCTTACTCCATTCAATCTATTGTTTGAGATGGTGTTGCCATTGATACGGTTATAATTGGAATTGTATTTCAGGTGGATGCCGTTCCAAGCGTTGTCTGTTATCTGGTTTCGGGATATAATGTTGTCGGAAGATGAGTCGAAATATAATCCGTCCGAACTGCTGTTTGTTACACAGTTTCTTGAGATGCTATTATTTGAAGATTCCCAGAGATTGATGCCCACTTCGTTGCTTGTTATGTGATTTTCAGAAATAGTGATGTTTGGAGAAGACTCAACCAGGACGCCAACCGAGTTGTCTGTCATATTGTTCCCAGAAATGGTGTTAGTTGAAGAAGACTTCACCAAGACGCCGAACTCGTCGTTTCCGATCATGTTGTTTCCAGAAATGGTGTTGGTTTTTGAAGACTCGTAGAGTGCTATACCAGATGCTTTGTTGTTCGTTATGTTGTTCCCAGAAATGGTGTTGTTTGAAGAAGCCCCAATCCTGATAGCAAATGTGTTGTTGATGAAAGTGTTCCTGGAAATGGTGTTGTTTAAGCTCTTATAGATTGCAATGCCGTCGTAGTCGTTATGTATCATGTTGTTTCCACAGATCAGGTTGCTTGTAGACTCATGGAGTAGAAAGCCATCGTGATTGTTTGTGATGTTGTTTCCAGAGATCAGGTTGTGTTCAGAGCGGTAGATCGCGATGCCCAGATGAAACGATTTGATTTCTATATTAGTGATTGTGATGGTGGTTCTATTCGATAAGGTTATTCCATTTCCCGTTTCAGTTCCCTCTCCCTGAACCGTGTAACCTGCCCCATCAACCACAACGTTGTCCCTCTCAACCACAATACTGTCGTAAATGTTGTCAGTGAAAGTATACGTAATGTTGTCAGTAGTTGAGATAGGTGCCGTGTCAGGTTCAACACTTCCATCAGCCCTTATGTAGATTGTCCTTGATGCTTTGACCGGTTGAATGTTGAATGCCAACGTTAACATGCTCATAAACAACAACGTTAACGTTATTCCAGAAACTGTTCTCTTTGACAATCCCTTTCTCCTAATCCAGAATAGTTTAATTTGATATTAACAATTGCGGAAGAATCTTCTATAACTTGAACCTAGTCCAGGGAATTCGAAGGAAGGAAGATTAGAATTTAATCCCACACACAGAGGAGACATCATAAGATGTTACAGAAAGCGCGCCACGGCTAATTTCCTTACACCTAATCCAGATTGGTCGTATTAATAAATAAGACTTGTGAAACAATCTTCTAGCGCACACTTACAGTATAGGCAAAAAACATAAAGCAAACAAAAACACGATGAGTCAGCTTAAAGGTGCGCTACACCTTGAAGGAAGAAAAAGAGGATGGTTGTGCAGTATTATCTGCAGTTTAGGTACCGCAACGCGATGGAGAAGCATGTACAAACTATGCGCGCTGCTACTAAGCGGTTTTTCCAAATTCCTTCGCTGCTGTTGCTAAGTCATTGATGTTAACGATGCCGTTGTTGTCGATGTCTGCTATCTCGTTCCATCTTGGATGCCCAGGATATGAGCCGAACGCTTTTGCTATGATAAAAAGGTCTGCGATGTTGACGATTCCATCGTGGTTTAGGTCGCCGTGGAGCCCAGCTTGTTTCCAGAGGTGATAGACGTAGTTGCCTGGATAGGCTGGATTGTAGTACCAGCCTTGCACCCAAGTGCGCTCCCAGTGGCGTCCAAGCGGTTGAACCGTGGGAATGCTGGGGCACTCGTCGTGATAGATCTGTTGAAGCTGATAGTAAATTTCTCTTCTTTCCGTTGCGTCAACTGTGTGGAGACCGTCCTCGATGAGGGCGTCAACGGTG
>Ga0209636_10005516_pt1 | contig 12908 bp, 8 predicted proteins | sample DeeMarSWOR152_54_FD_187464 | JGI IMG/M metagenome (GOLD analysis project Ga0209636, IMG submission 187464) | Marine sediment microbial communities from White Oak River estuary, North Carolina - WOR-1-52-54 (SPAdes) (version 2) | ecosystem: Environmental > Aquatic > Marine > Intertidal zone >...
CATCGTCGTCAATGAAGACATAAACGGGTCTATCTGATTTGCCCTGAATCACCACCCCGTCGTAGCCGGCGAACTTGAGCTGTCCTCCCCATCGGCCGCCTAGATTGCAATATGAGAACTCTTGGGGAGTCATGGCGGGAGCCTTGCCGCACACTTGCCATCTGGAGCCGGAGAGTCCGCTGAACCCTGCCAGAGGCCCGGTTGTGAATATCAGCCGGTTTTCGGGATCGTAGGCGCTGACATCGGCGGGCACCTCATCCCAATATATCTTAGCGGCGATTCCTCTCCCACCAAGGAACCTGTCGGCATAGGCCATCGTTGGTATTTGAGTTATAGTTCCCGAAGATAGGTCTACCCTCAGGATTTTGCCCGCATATCCATATCGCTCAGTCACTTTCAGCCCCTTATCAAACTCGTCTTGGCTCTGCTACGCCTTTTTCAACCTGCACCAGGCAAGTATTGGAGGTGAAGGCCCCGCCCGGCGAGTGCGCGTCCCAGGTGAGGACGTTGGCACAGCCCCCGCGGTCAACCCCCTGCTCGTCTGGGTCATACCAGGCGCCCTCAGGCACATCAACAACCCCCGGCATGATCCTTTGGGTCACCCTGGCCGGGATAATCATCTCACCCCTGTCGTTGAATACCCTGACAGGCTCTCCATCCTCGATTCCTCTGGGCTTGGCATCTTTTGGATTGATTTGCACTGCCTGTGGCTCAAGTTCCCTCAACCAGGGTATGTTATCGAACTGACTGTGTGCTCGCCGTTTGAAGTGGGTACTGATCATCTGGAGAGGATATTTCTCGGCGAGCGGGTCGTTGACGCTTTCCCAGGTCTCGATGTACTTGGGAATGGGGGGCATCAGCGGATTCTCGATATCGGCGATCTGCTGGCTGTAGATCTCGATCTTCCCTGAGGGTGTGGGGAAGGGATTGCTTTTCGGGTCCTCGATCTCCTTCTTAAAGGGGACGGTGGGTTCCAAGTAGAACTTCTCAACCCCTGTCTCCTTGAAGCGCTCGTAGTCAGTAACGGCGGGCTTCATAATCTGCTCAAGCCATTCTTCGTCGGTCTTATCGTTGTAGTCGGCGATGCCCATCTTCTCGGCGAGGCCCATGCAGATATCGAGGTGGGAGCGTGATTCACCCAGAGGCTCGATGATCTTTCTCTGGTAGGCGAGATGTGGGCCGGCACCCCAGACGGCATCGTTGCGCTCAAAGAAGGTGCAGGTAGGCAGCAGGATATCGGCGAACTTAGCTGTGGGGGTGATAAACTGCTCCTGAATAGCGATGAACTCCAGCGATTTCAGGGCCTTCACAGCTTTGTTCACATTGGGGTACTGATTGAGGTAGTTGGTGTTGGCGGTGTAGACCATCTTGTAGTCGCTGTAGTAGCCGCCAGCCTTACCCTTGAGGATTGCATCCATCACCTCAGAGTTGTGTAGCCGGGCTACTAATCCAGGCCCTTTAGAGATCGCAGTAGGCAGGGCATCTTGTCTTCTCGGGGAGCCGGCATCGACCGGGTTGCCACCGGTTCTCATCGCCGGCCCCATGGGGGAAGGTGTATCGCCGCGCTGGGTGATCTCGCACCCAGGGCTGCCACCGTGGATGCCGATGTTGCCGGTCATTGCAGCCAGAGTGAAGGCTGCGCGGTGATACTGCTCACCATAGGCAGTACGCCCTGGTGCAATGCCAGCCTTGAGCGCTGCAGGCCTAATAGTAGCATATTCTCTGGCCAGATTCTCAATCGTGTCTGCCGGCACCCCAGTTATCCTTTCCGCCCAGGCTGGCGTCTTGGCCTCTCCATCCTCTACACCCACAACATAATCCCTGAAACGCTCAAAGCCGAGCGTATATTTCCCTAGAAACGACTGATCTTGAAGGCTCTCCTCTAGTATAGTGTAGGCCATGGCTATCAGCATGGCAGCATCCGTGCCAGGTCTGATCGGTATCCATTGGTCAGCAAGGATTGCCGCAGTATCAGTGTACCGAGGGTCGACAACAACCACTTTAGCCCCTGACTCCCTGGCTTGGGCCAGGTACCAGCACGTATTGGTTCCGCCCACGGTGCTTGCCGGGTTCCATCCCCACAAGATGATCAGGCGAGAATTCAAGAGGTCATCTCTAGAATTATCGGTACGCCAGGTGCCGTATGTGGCCTGTACGGCGGATATGCCTCCCTGGTAGGAAGGCACGCCCCAGCCTCTCGTAAAGCCGCCGGCGCGGCAAAGCAATTTATGCAACTGCCGGAGGTTGTGGATCTGGCATATGTCACCTGCTCCCCATATATACAGGATACTGGATGGGCCGTAAGTCTCCCTTACCCGTGAGAGTTCCCTGGCTACCGTATCCAGGGCTTCCTCCCAGGTGATCCGTTCAAACTTCCCCTCTCCTCGAGTTCCTGTCCTCTTCATGGGAAATTTAAGACGATCAGGGGCATATACCCTCTGACGATAGGCACGCCCTCTCCAGCAAGCCCTTGCCTGGGGCTCCGGTCCATCATCGGTCTCGATTCTAGTAATCAGCCCTTCTTTCACATGAACCTTGAGCACACATGTGCCCCCGCAGTGACTGGCACAGGTCGTGGTAATCACCTTTTCCCTCTGTTCATTCAACTCCGCTACCTCACCAGACTTCAATCCACCCCCACCGGCTTTCCCGTTATTTTATCTTCTTTTTTCGCACTCTTTTTTTAAAAAGTCTGTGATTTCACTGATCTTGGTTCCTGGTCGAAAGATTCCCCTGACTCCCATTTTATGAAGGGCCTCGTCATCTTCCTTCGGTATGATACCCCCTACGAAAACCACTACATCATCGAGCCCTAGATTTGACATCTCCCTGCAGAGCTGTTCCATGTGTACTAGATGGGCCCCGACCATGCTGCTTACACCAACGGCATCCACATCTTCCTGAAGCGCTGCCCGTGCTACTTTTTTGGCTGTTTGACGGATACCAGTATAGATCACTTCGAGACCTCTATCCCGGAGACCTGCAGAAATAACACGAACCCCACGATTGTGACCATCTAACCCTAACTTGGCAATGATTACCCTTATCCGGCGATCCCCCATATCAGTAAGCCTCCCTATAGATGCTCAAAGCCTTCTTCAAATGACCCAAGAACCTCACGAAGAACATCGAACATCTCACCCATGGTTGCGTACTCCTCTACACACTCTATGAGAACAGGAATTGTATTCCCGCCTGATTGCACCACATCCTTCAACCGTCTTAAACATGCCTTCACTGTTTCATTGTCTCTGTTTTTCCGTAACTCCTTTAATCCTTTCACGCGCCTTTTATGAAGATCGGGATCGCTGGTGAAGGATTCAATCTGAATCTCTTCCTCAGGGTCCTCGAAACAGTTCAAACCTATTATGAGACGACTCCGCTCTTCGATCTCCTTTTGGTAACGAGAGGCTGCCTCGCGACTAAGGCGCTGATAAAAGCCCTGGGAAATTGCACTCTCGGCTCCACCCCTTTCCTCAATCTTATCCATAATCTTATTGGCCTCCTCCTCGATTCGACTCGTCAAACCTTCTATAAAATAGGAACCCCCTAAGGGATCTACCACATCGGCAACACCCGACTCCTGTGCAATGATATGCTGGGTCATCAAGGCAACATGGGCAGCCTTTCTGGTAGGCAGACACAATACCTCATCCATGGCGCTGCAACTGAGCGATTGACAACCGCCGAGGATCGCCGCCAGTGCTTCTATCGTGACCCTGATGACATTCAGAATCGGCTGCTGGGCAGTCATTGTGTACCCTGTCGTATACACACGAATGAAGGCTTGCTGACTCTCTGGCTTCTTAGCCCCAAATTGATCCCTCATCATACGGGCCCACATCCGTCGAAGGGCACGATACTTGGCTATCTCCTCTAAGAGGTTCATCGGAACCGAAAGCTGAACCTCCATCGAAGGTGCAAAAGAGTCGATATCAAGGCCCCTGGAAAGGATAGCTTTGATATAGGCTCTCGCATTGGCGAGGAGAAATGCGAGCTCCATAGTTGCCGTCGCACCACCCTGACGCATATGAGATCCACACACCACGATAGGCTTAAAATGAGGATGGTGCCGAGTACAATACTCAACGGCATCAACGTTAAACCTGATTGATTCATTCGGAGGGAAAATATAGGTTCCTCGCGCTACATACTCTTTAAGGATATCATTTTGCAACACAACCTTAAAATCCCTGGGATCAATACCTTGTTTCTTTCCCAGGATTAAAAACATTGCCAGTATAACGGGGCTGATTGCATTGGCAGTGGTAAAAACTTGCCTTGCTCGACTCAACGGTATTCCATCGAAAATCTCTTCCAGGTCTCGAAAGGAACTGATAGCCACACCCGCCTTTCCTACCTCCCCCAATGCCAACTCATGGTCGCTATCGAGACCAAGCTGCGTGGGCAGGTCTAACGCTATGGCCAAACCCGTCTGCCCCTGCTCCAGTAAATACTTGAAGCGCTGATTGGTATCCTCCGGGGCTCCAAAACCCGCATACTGCCCCATAATCCAAAATTCAGCACGGGACATTCCAGGATAAATGCCTCGAGCATAGGGAAATTGACCTGGTAAACCTAAATCCTTGCTTTCGTCAAAGCCGATTCTGTCTAAATAATCAGATGTATAAACATCATCGATCTCAATTTCACTCTCAGTCTTAAATTGATTTTTCCTGCGCCCCCTTTCCTCATAGTCTCCTGCCAAATCAGTTTTTTTCCAATCTTCAATACCATCCATCTGGATTTTGCCCATTAGTCTTCCTCCCTGTGAAACGGCTTGGTCAACCTTTCAAAAATTTCGCCCGCCTGCCCTTCAGCACCCTGTAATTTGATGATGATCTTATCTCTGTCTTCTTTTCCTAAATATCCCTCTGCTTCCCGGTGAAACTTCTCCGCAGTCTCATCAAATGAAACAGGTAATTCCGGCTCACCTCTGGGTAATGGCTGAAACGCGGTAAGACTCTCTCCACGCTTCAATGTTAACACTACCCTCGCACCTCTCTTTTTCGGATAGGCTTTCTCAATCTCTTCATCGATGAAAACTTTGACCTTGTTGATGAGTCCTCTTACTTTGGGATTCTCCAGGTGTCTCACATCAAAGGCATCCCAGTCAGCCCGGCCCAGGGCGATTCGAACGGACAAAGCATAGGGCAGGTTAAAATAGGCATCGCCTCGCGATCTTACCTCATGGATCTCCGTCTCGATAGCCACACGATATGTCTCCACCCTAATAGAATCGATTTCTCGATATCTTATGTCATGTTGCCTCAATAATTGATCCATCGCATCTAAAGCAGGGTGGAGGTGTCGGCAGCCCGGATAGGGTTTCAAATAGGCATTTTCAATAGCCCATCCATCGCCAAAGTAGTGATAATCGGCAATAGTATCTGAAGGGGTATGACCCAGGTACGCGGGGAAGAATCCCCTCTCAAGGATTGACGTATCCCCAGAAAATCCCTGGTTAGCCATTAAGGCGGCAATGATACCGGCTCGAACTGCATGGGATACATGCAATGGCTGAGTGGTTTCTTCTTGAAAGGCGTGCATCAAACCACAACTGCCTGAGGCTGCCAGGGTCAAAGCGCCGACCATCTTCTCTTTGTCAAATCTCAAAAGAATTCCTGCCGCAGCAGCTGCTCCAAATGGGGCACAGAGTCCTGTTGGATGAAATCCCCTCTGGGTAAATGATGGATTTCCCAAAGATGCAATACATACCATCGCCTCATATCCACCTACCATAGCCGGGATCAGTTCAAACAAAGAGGCTTTTTGACCCAGTGCCCAAAGTGCCGGGAAAACCCCTGCCGCCGGGTGACACGCTCCGTATCGAGACCCATCTTCATAGACAGATGAATTCGTTTGATACGCAACAATTGAGCCGGCATCAAGCAGTGAGAATTTCATAGGCGTACCCGGTATTGGTACCGAGCCACGTTCAGCGAGGAGGGATTGCCTTAGAGCTTCATATGATCCCACGCGAATACCAACAATGATAGCGGCCACGGTATCGAGAAGATGTTGAGATGCACATACGCATAGACTATTACCTCTCTGGACCGCTTCCCTTGCCAATAGAACCCTTTCAGACATTACCTCTGCTAGATTCGGCATTTTTTCTCCGCTCTTTTCAGTTTCCATGCTATGCTTACCAGGTTTTCGCTCAATACCCTGAGCTCTCCGAAACTTTTCACCTTCGCCACCGATCTCCATTTCCCCTGATGCCACAACGGATTTTCCATTGAAACCGGAGGGCACACACTAAATCCTTCCCGTTGGAAAATGAATGAGCTCATTAATAGCTCAGCCATTACAGGCAACCGTAGGTAACCATTCTTTCACCCTACGAGTCCTTCTTTCCGAACCTCACCCTCAGTCCAGAACTATCATCTAAAGGAGCGAGATAAATCTTTTTCCTCATTTAGCCGCTGAAGCGCTCTTTGAGCTCTCTCTGCAAAATCTTGCCGTAAGCATTCTTGGGGAGGCTCTCGAGGATATGGACCTTTTTGGGGGTCTTATAAGATGCTATCTTGCTCTTACAGAATTCAATCAATTCCTGCTCAGGGGCGTCTGCACCCGATCTAAGGGTAACTGCTGCCGTCACCGCTTCTCCCCATTTTGGATCGGGAACACCAAAAACTGAGACCTCTGCAACTGCCTTATGTTGCGCCAAGACTTCTTCCACCTCTCGCGGATAGACATTCAATCCTCCTGAGATTATTTTTCCATGTTTTCTATCCATCAAGTAGAGGTAGCCTTTCTCATCCTGATAGCCCAAGTCGCCGGTATAGAGCCACCCATCCTTCAATGCCTCCGCTGTCTGTTCTGGACGATTCCAGTAGCCTTCCATTACTAAATCCGATCTTGTGATCACCTCGCCTATTTCACCGGGAGCACATTGCTTGTCCTTTTCGTTAACCACCTTTATTTGTACACCTGGGTATTCTCTGCCGACTGATGCGAGGCGTTTCTCGCGTTCAGGATCATTCTTAGTTATATGTTCATGTCTTGGAAGGTGTGTTATGGTGATGATCGATTCGGCTTGCCCAAAGCTCTGGTCCAAAATCGGACCAAATATGTTGACCGCTTCTTTAATTCGTTCAACGGGGGTTGGTGCTCCTGCATAGGTAATTGTCTTTAAAGAACTGAGATCATAATTTCCACGTTCGGGATGATCCATTAAGGCCAATAACATGGTTGGGACCGTTGAAATATCGGTGATCTTTTCTTTCTCTATGGTTTTAAAGATCTCTCCTGGATCAAAGCTCTTATGTAAGACATTCAGTGCCCCTCTTAACACAAATGGCAAAACCCTTACCGAGCCTGCATGACTTAGCGCACCAACAGTGAGCAGCTTATCCTCTTCCGTTATCCAATAAACATCGGACAACAGGAACTGAACACAGGTTACTATGTTTCGATGGGTAATCATAATCCCTTTGGGCTCACCTGTTGTTCCAGAGGTATACCATATATCGCTTAAATCCTCTTCACTCACTTCAATTGGCGGCTCTTCTTTGCTTGCAGAGGAAAGCAACTCTTCATATGCCAGCCCTGGACCCTCCCCTTGATGAATCCTCAGCTTCACTGCTGAAACACTATGACATATCTCGTCTGCCACCTTTCCGAATTCAGGACCATGGATAATGGCGGATGCCTGGGAATCTCTCATCATATTTGTCAACTCTGAGGGACTGAGCCTATAATTTAACCGAACCCAGACCAAACCTGCCTTATACAAGGCCAAATAGCTCTCAAAATAAGCTAAGGAATTATAAAACAGCAGGCCGACACGATCTCCCTTTTTCAGCCCTTGAGCCAGCAGGGAGTTTGCCAGTTGATTGACTCTCTCATTTATTTCCTTGAAAGTTAACCGACGTCCATCTACGACTAACCCCTCACGTCCCGGAAAGTTCTGAGCCGTTCTGGTAAGAATATACCCGACGTTCATGGTCTTAACTCCTTGTAATAATGCGCTATTTACTTACCTATTCACGTACAAGTATGTGAACTGCAACAGCCGCTGTCTCTCCAGCCACGTTTCCTCCCCCATTTTCAGCAAGTGCAACCTTTGGAATTGGCTCAGTCTGGCGCTCCCCTGCTTCTCCACGGAGATGCCAGACCAGTTCTGTAATCTGTGCCAACCCTGTTGCCCCCGCAGGATGGCCTTTCGAAGACAGGCCTCCAGAAGGATTGACAGGGAGGCTCCCCCCTATCCAGGTGACGCCTTCATCAATCCAATGTCCTGATTCCCCGGGCTTACAAAACCCGAGCTGTTCGTAAAGGAGCAACTCTACTGGGGCAACGGCGTCATGGACCTCGGCAACACTCACCTCCTTTGGGCCGATTCCCGCCTCGTCGTATGCCTCTTTTGCTGTTCGCTCAACAATACTCCTGTCACCTATTGTGGATATCTTGGCAGTTTGTAAAACCGTTGCGGCAACCCGCACTGCTGGCTGTTTAATGCGTGAAAGAACGTCTTCGCTTCCCACAATGACCGCAGCTGCGCCATCGCCCATCGGGCATGTCATAAGTAACGTGATTGGATCAGCAATCATTCTCGATTCTAACACCTCATCGACACTTACACGGTTGCGGTACTGGGCGTAGGGATTTAGTGCGCCATGGTCATGGTTTTTTACAGCGACTTTTGCAAGCTGCTCTCTCGTTACTCCATATCTTTCCATATGATTCCGCACTCTCATAGAGTATATACCAGCAAACAACATCCCCATCCGGCCCTCTATCTCTAAATCTGACGAAGTAGACAGGGCATGCAGACTTTTATTGAGGTCGCCACAGAATAACTTCTCTGCTCCAAGGGCGAGTGCAACCTCAACCTTGCCCGAGGCAACAGCTAGATGGGCCAAATGAAAGGCCGAGGAACCCGATGCACAGGCATTCTCGATATTAAAGATCGGGATACCCATGAGTCCAATTTCTCGGAATACAGTTTGCCCCCGTATGGACTCCTGGCCAGTTATTAAACCGGCATACGCATTTGCAAAAAAAGCCATCTCAACTTCACTTGGTCTAACTCCAGAATCATGTATGGCATTCCATGTTGCTTCAAAACTGAGCTCCTTGAGGGACTTTTCAATATATTTCCCGAATTTAGTCATACCGACGCCTAGCACATAAACAGGCCTCATCTCTAATCCTCCTCAAAAATCGGACGGAAACAATAGTTCAGCCGTTTCTTGCCTTCGTCGTTTTCTCCAACCTCTCCTATTACTAATTTCACCGGAAGCCCTGCTCGTAATTTTTTCACATCTCCATATTTAACGAGTAATGTAAAGAGCCTCACTCCTTCTTCGAGATCAACATATGCCTGCACATGGGGAACCTTAAAGCCTGGGGGAGCAACTTGTGCAACCGAAAAGCTATAAATCCTTCCACTATCGCTTAAGATCTTTGTTTTCATCGGACGGTTATCATCTAAACAGTCCGGACATATCTTCCTTGCTGGAAAATAGACCCGCCTACATAAGGGACATTCTGAACCGATTAAGCGAATCTCACCCTGATTTACCCCTAATGTATCAGGAACCTCCGGAACCCATTCCTTCATATAAACCCCTTTCTCTTACCATGATTACTATATCGAACTTTGCTAGTATTGCGTTTCATAAAAACCTTTACACTGTCATTGCGAGGAGCGAAGCGACGAAGCAATCTCAACAAGGCTCACAAACTACACCGCGAGATTGCTTCGCTAACGCTCGCAATGACAACTTTTTAATGAAACGCTATACTAGATAGCTTTCTCCTGTAATTTTAGATACAGCAAGAAACCTGATTTCCAAGAAACAACGAATAAGACTAGAATTGCGAATCCTATGGTATCGGCGATCCAATGAGGGTACAAGAGCAAAAAACCAGACATGAAAGTAGGCACTCGGAGGAATACTGAGAGGTTCCCAAAGAGATATAGATATCCCTCTAAGGAAGCGGCAAGGAGCACGCACCCTACAATCGCTGTTGAAATAGCCAAGATTACTTCGCTAAATGGTCCACTTAAGATCATAGAGGGCTTTAGAACAAAAAGAAAGGGCAAGATATATTTGGCTGATCCCAGTCTCATTGAAAGAAACCCCGTCTTCATGCTATTTGCTCCGGCAATCGTTGCGGCAGTAATAGCCCCCAGTGCAACGGGTGGTGTTATATAAGACATAACGCCCCAATAGAGAACAAATAGATGCGATGCCATAGGATCCAATCCCGCCTTCGTTAATGCGGGAACGAGCACAATAGCCAGAAATACGTAACAGGCAGTAACAGTCATGCCTATCCCTAAAATAAAACTGGTAATGGCACCAAGGAAGAGTAGGAGAATCCACCGACCATGGGCGGCTACTACCAGCTCCCTCGAGAAGGCATTCGCTACCCCAGTTCCGGAAAGAGCTCCCACAATTAGGCCAATTCCAGCGAGGATCGCGGCAATCTGCCCCATAAGTTTGCCTGTTTCAATTAAAAAACCCACAAATCTTCCCCATGAATAGCGCGTTTCCTTGCGTATCATGGCACAGGAAAATAGAAATATCATGGTGTAGAAGGGGGCCTGAGGCTCCATTCGCATGTACACCAATATGAAAATCAAAATAACAAGGGTGCCGAGAAAAAACCATCCACCTTTCAAGGTATCCAATAGTCTTGGAATTTCCTTTTTGGGTAAACCACCTATCCCTATTCGGGCAGCGTGGTAGTCTACCTGCAAAATAAGCGTTAAATAATAGAGGCTCGCCGGGAAAAACGCCGCATAAATAACATTTGCATAAGAGGTGTTTAGAAACGAGGCGATCAAAAATCCCGCTGCTCCCATTATAGGTGGCATGATAGTCCCACCCGTTGAAGCACAAGCCTCGATTGCCGCCGCATAGGTTGGGCTATATCCGGTCTTCTTCATAGCAGGAATCGTCATTGAACCTGTGGTGACGACATTGGAAATAACGCTCCCACTGAGGCTGGCCATAAAGGCACTTGAAAAAACTGAGACCTTCGCTGCTCCACCCCTTGTATGGCCCAGCAAAGATAAAGCAAAATCCATGAAAAATTTTCCTCCCCCGGAAGACACAAGCGCTACCCCAAAGATCATAAAACCCAACAATAAATTGCCAAGAACTCTGGTTGTAATACCAATGATACTTTCCACTCCCATGGAGTGGTAACGTACCGCCTCCAGCAAGGAAAATGTGTTTCCCCAAAGAAAACCGGGCATATACCCGGCATAGAGCGGGTAAAGCGAAAAGACAAGGCATATAACGAAAAGGCTGGCCCCAGTTGCACGTCTTACCCCCTCCAGAGCTAACAACCACAGAAGTGCTCCGGCCAAAGTTGGGATAAATGGTGCATCATACTCCCATCCTTTGGTCAATATGTTGAAGGCATTAAGGCCTAAATAGATAGTGGTTAAAAGGCAGATGAGAAACAACGTCCAATCGTACCATGGTATTCTATTCTTATCCCTTTTACGCCCTGGGAATATTAAAAAGCTTATCGATAAATAGCATGTCAGGATGTAGTAGTAATAAGCGTTGGCAACAGGCATAAACCCGGCAATCCTCAAAAGAAATATCTGATTGATACATACGATGATCCCAAGAGCAGACAAAATGGCCGTTACGAGGTATGAGATACCTTTCAATCTAGTTCCTTGTTCAGTGCCTTTCTGGTAGTCCCTATCGTTAGCTGACATAGGAGCAATTCCTTTCATTAAGAACGCACATAAGATGACAGAGGTTATAAGAGTACCGCCAGATTTCTCTTATAACCCTGTCATCGGCTCTTCAAGCGAGAATTAGATATCTCTCTCTTAAACTAACCCTGATCTTAACAAAGCTATCTATATCCTTATCTCTATTAATCTCCCAATGCCTCTTTCCTCTTTTTTAACCAGAACTCGGGGAAATTCTTCGACTTCATTTTCTTCGCTTCTGCCTCACTTACTGCCTCTTCCCACGCCTTTTGCACTTTCTTCATATGCTCCAGGCGAGCGGTATTCCATGCATCATGTTCGGCCTTCCACACGCCTTTTTCCCTTAAATATCGTATCGCACCCTCATGAAAGGGAGCATCTGCTGGAGGTAGGCCAGAAATTTCTATTTTCCAGTCAGGCATGACTGGAAATGAATCCTTATACATCTGGAAAGTCTCATCTATAGCCTTTATATAGGTATACACCCAATCAGGATCCGCGTCCGAATACACGGTGATCATGGGATAGCGAACATGAGCAAGCCAAACAGGACTGTCTTTGGAGACACCCGGACCCCTTGTTTCTTGGGCAGGAAACATAAAGGGCGCTATTTTTTGAGCTCTTTTCCAGGCCTCCTTATCATCAGGGAGGAATTCTACCACCTGAAACCCTTTAGGTGTGCTCGCAAGCTCATAAATGATTGGTGCAGTCAGAGTACCAGTTGCAATATCTGTCTTGCCTTCTATCAAGGCCCGGAGATTAGAGGCATAGCTGGGAAATTCAACCTTAATTACATCGTCCCACGTCAAGCCTGCAAAAGCAAGTTGTGCCTCCGCTTTCACATACATACTTGGGTTTCCAACAATCCAGGAAACCCGTTTACCCTTCATGTCTTTCGGAGTTTTTATGCCTGATACCTTTGTTGTGAGCATAGAGGTACTTGATGGGTGGGCCAGTATGACCCTCAGATCCTGCGGGCCCCATTCTAGTGTAGAGAAATCAAACATACCTTCGGTAGCAAAGTAAACCTCATTGGCCAAATATCCACACTGCACTCTTTTTGTTGCGAGCGGTATCAATCTTCCGATTCCGGTGCCTGAAGGTACTAACCTGACCCTTGTTCCAAACTCTTTCAAAAGGGCGTCGGCTATTGCCGAGGCCTGTACATATCCGGATGAACCTACATCGTAACAGCTCCAAATCATGGTTTTAG
>Ga0209636_10005517_pt1 | contig 12908 bp, 12 predicted proteins | sample DeeMarSWOR152_54_FD_187464 | JGI IMG/M metagenome (GOLD analysis project Ga0209636, IMG submission 187464) | Marine sediment microbial communities from White Oak River estuary, North Carolina - WOR-1-52-54 (SPAdes) (version 2) | ecosystem: Environmental > Aquatic > Marine > Intertidal zone >...
GCCTTCACCTTCCTTCGAAGGTTCGCGGTCCTCTCCAAATAATTGGCTAGTTGGGCAAGGGTTTGATCCAACCTTCCACTCACCTCTCCGGCCTTGACCATGTTAACGAAGAGCTTGCTGAATATCTTAGGATGTTTGGATAGGGCATCGAAAAAGGTACTCCCCTCCTCGACATCAATGCTTACGGAATCGATCGCCCTCTTGAACTGCGGGTTTTCCATCTCTTTGCCGAAGCTCGTCAGACACCGAAGCAGCGGTAGGCCGGATTCAACCATGGCCGACATTTGGCTAGCAAAGAGCAGAACTTCATCGTGTTTAACACCACCTCCGAGAAGTGGAGCTCTCATTGAGAACCGGCTCTCGAGGCCTTTTTCCGGAGCCTTCTTCTTCTCCACGATGTCGAGGACGGCGAGGTTCCGTCCATGTAATGCTTCTATAACCTCCAGCTCGCTGATTGCCTCCAGGTCGCCCCTTATGTTTCTTCCATCGACTCTCTTAGCCGTATAGGAATACAGTGGCATCTTAATCTTCCTCGATAGTCGCCCTTAAGACCTCCTCCGGAGTCGTAATCCCATCTCTGACCTTCTGCAAGCCATTTTCCCTGAGGGTAGTCATTCCCATTTCAATGGCCACCTGCCGAATCCCATCGATATCGGCCCCATTGAGGATGGAGTTTCGGACCAGACCCTTCATCTCCAACATCTCGCAGATGGCAGTCCTGCCGAAATACCCTGTATCCTTGCACCTGCGGCAACCCTTGCCGTGGTAAAAGAGAAGGCCTTTTTGCATCGGCTTACCATCTATTCCGAGACTCCGCAGTACCTCCTTGCTGGGTTTATAGGACTCCTTGCATTGAGGGCAGATCCTTCGCACCAGGCGCTGGGCGACGGCCAAATGCAACGATGAACAGACGAGGTATGGTTCCACCCCCATGTTTATCAGCCGGACAATGGTTCCCACGGCATCATTAGTATGCAGCGTGCTGAATACCAGATGCCCTGTAAGGGCAGAGCGAATAGCCATCTCCGCTGTCTCCAAGTCCCGAATCTCGCCCACCATAATGATATCCGGATCCTGACGAAGGATATACCGCAGGCCGTTGGCGAAGGTGAGGCCGATCTTGGGATTGGCCTGGACCTGGTATATTCCCTTTATCTGATACTCCACGGGATCCTCAACCGTAACGATATTGGTCTGAGAGGATTTGATCTCCGTGAGGGCTGAGTACAGGGTGGTCGTCTTTCCACTTCCCGTGGGTCCCGTGAGGAGAACCATTCCATGGGGGTTTTTTATGTACCTTCGAAAAATTCCCAGTTGGTCATCAGCGAATCCCAGGCTGTCTAAATCCAGGGAAAGGGCCCCTTTTTCCAGGAGCCTCATCACTACCTTTTCGCCAAAGACGGTGGGAAGCGTTGAGACCCTCAGATCAACCTCACGGAAGCCCTGTTTTATGGTAAAACGGCCATCCTGGGGAAGGCGTCTCTCGGCGATATCCATGTTGGACATGATCTTGATTCGGGAGCAGATAGCCATTTGTAGGGCTTTCCCCGGAGAGATGATATCGTGGAGCACCCCGTCGATTCGATAGCGGATGTTCAATCGCTTTTCCTGAGGCTCGATGTGGATATCGCTGGCCCGCTCATTGATGGCGTTCGAGATGATGTAATCCACCAATTTGACAATAGGGGCCTCCTCCACCTGCTCCCGAAGCCTCTCCAGGTTAACCTCGCGCTCCTCGTCGAGCTCCCTCTTGAGCTCAAGGTGGGTCTCCGATACATCCTTTAAGACATCCTCCAGGCTCGACTCCGGGCCGCCGGTACCATAAAATCGATTGAGCAAGGTTTCTAATCCCGATTTGGATATGATGGCCGTATTGATCTTATACTTGGTAATGGTCCGGAGATCGTCGATGGCGATGATATCGAAGGGGTTCACCATGGCCACGGTTAAGGTATTATCCCTGATGGAGAGGGGTATGGCCATACATTGCCGCGCTATACGATCGGGGACGAGCCTGATGACCTCTGGGTCGATAAAGATAACTTCATCGGGGGTTAGGTGCGGAATGTTGAGCTGTTGGGCAAGGGCGCCGAGGACCTGAACTTCGGAGGCAAGCCCCATTTCGACGATGACATCCCCTAAAAGCCCCCCCTTCTCCCTCTGTCGGTCCAGGGCCTGGTTGAGCTGTTCCTGGGTGATCACCTTGTTGTCGACTAACAAGGCGCCGAGGGATTTATAACTCAAGGTATAGCTTTTTGGAAGGGGCATTGTGCAGTCTACCCTCATTGCGGGGGTTTTTCCTCATCATCTCCCCACATTACGTGACAATTTGGGGCGTAATGAAGATTATCAGCTCCCGGTACTCCGAAATATCTTCCTTGCTCTTGAAGATAAGGCCTACAATGGGAACCTTGGACAGAAAGGGGACACGGTCTCGATTGGCTTCCTTTCGGGTGCTCAAAAGGCCCCCGATGACCACGGTATCCCCATCACTCACGAGGACCTGTGTTGACGCCCTCTTCGTTCCGAGGGTGTCAAAGGGTTGTCCCTGGATTACGGTTTGACCCGAAATTTCGCTTTTTTCCACGTCCACCAACATAAAGATTGAGCCATCCCGGGTGATTTGAGGGGTGATCTTCAACTTCGTGCCCACGTCTTCCAGGCGAATGCTCACCTGGGCCGTCTCGGCATCATACCCCTCGGCAACGGGGACTTTTTCACCCACGAATATCTCCGCACCTTGATTTTGGACCACGAGGACTGACGGCTTGGAGACGATCTTCACATCCCCTATCGCCTCCAGGGCCGAGAGCTCGATATCCAAGCTTCGAAGCCCCGCGGCCGTCGAGAGCCAGCCCAGGCTGAAGATGCCCGTGGGATTTATCACGGGCAAATCCACCACATCTCCACCCGCAGCGCCCCCAAAGGTTATGGTACCCTTCGGTCTTTCCCTCCTGCCAGGTAGTTTTACCGCCTGGCCCCCCCATCTGATGCCCAATTCCTGAGAGAAATCGCGATTCGTCTCCACGATCCTCGCATCGATCTTCACCTGCCCCGTTGGCAGATCCAACTGTTTAGCCATTTCCGTAATTTCGCGAACATTTTCCTCAACGTCGGTGATGACCAGGGTATTGGTCTTCTTGATGATACTAACGTTGGCCCCCCTATCAATCCCTTTCTCCTTCTTATGGCTCAACAACTTCTCCATGGCATCCTGTAAATCGGTGGTCTCTCCCCCCTTCTCCTTGGAAAGGGTTGTTCCGATATAGTTGAGATTGACATAGGCCGTCTCCAGCGGCTCCTCCAATTTCTCCGCCTCTCTCAGCTCTTGGCGTGCTTTATAAATATCCAGCTCGGTCCTCAGCTTTTTCCTCAATTCTGCCTGTTCGTCTACCCTGATGATATTCCCGTCGATGACGTACGTTAAACCGCTACTCCTAAGTATGGCGTTAAACCCGTCTCTCAGGGAGGTGTTCTCGATATCATAGGTGATTCTGCCCGAAACCGCAGGCGATAGGATGAGGTTTAAGCCATACTCTTGGGCAATAATAGTCAGGATATCCCGAATATCCACATCTCTTACCCTCAAGGAGAAGGGTTTGTCACTTTCCAAGGGATCTGTGGATTGGGGAGATTGACTTAATCCCCTGGACGAGATGGCCAGAATAAATATCAGACAGAGAAAAATGGGAAACGCAGCCCTTTTCATAAGCACTTACCCCTTTTTAGTTTTGACCAAGTCCTCTATCTTGAGGACCCGTTCTTTCCCCCGATATTCCAGGATTACCTTATCATCGTCAATCCTGACGATGCGGTGTTTCGCGATCCAATCCCCTTCCCTGAGGACCATGTCGTTTATGATAGCCACGTTCGTACCCCCGATATGGATAATGCCGTTCAGTTTCAGCCGAGGCAGCCTCTGTTGCCTTCTCTTGGAGATGGCCGCGGTTGCAATCTTCTCCTCCCTCTCCAACTCCTTCTCCAGAAAGGGATCCCTTTTCACCGCGATATCATCCCTCACTATCACTTGGATGGGGAAATCCTCTCCCTCCTCCCTTTTTTCAGGGGGTGAGGATTCCGGTCTCTTCAATTCGAATGTACTGACGGTGAATTTAAGGCGGTGCCAGAGGGGCTCTTTGGGATCATTCTCAATCTGAAGCTCGTCTAAATTGAGCCCAAAACTGTTCTCGAGGCTATCGACGAATTTGACGATTTCTTCATATTTGGACTTAGCTTCAACTAAAAAGGGGTACCGAATATAATCGGGGGACTCCTCTTGAGGCATGGGTTTCACCATAATCGTTTTGATCCCCAATCGATTAACCACGTCATTTACTTTGGCGAGAAAGGTGGGTGTTCGCTGGTCCGGTGGTATTTGATGTCTTTTGAAATAGTCGACATTTACCTCCTCTTTGTCGAATCCCTCGATCTTCTTCTGAATTTCCTTAATCTTCTGAATAGTCTCTTCAACTCTCCGCTCAAGGGAATCTATCGCCCTCCTATCCTTTCTTTCCTTATTCAATCGTGGCATATATAGAAAGAACAAGAGGAGCAATGATACTCCGATGAAAAAGATCATCAAAGTAATTACCATACCCTTTATGGAAACAGTCGATCTCATTGCGAAGCCTTCTCCTTGCTCATTCCAAGCCCATCCTTAAACTTGCTGGAGATTTCAAATTCCATGAGTTCTCGATCTTTTTCCCGGGAAAGGTGGGTATAGACGAGTGTGGCCGCGTTGAAATCTCGCTGATAGGAATCCAAGCTATTCAATGAGGATATGAGATGAGCAATGCTATCGAGGGGTTCCCTCCCCGGCATGGGCACGGTGACCCCCTTGATGATCAGATAGGTCTCCTCCTCGACCTCTCTCGATCCCTTCTTCCTTTTCTCAGTGGTCTTTATAGACAGATTAGTGAGCCATAAATTATCAGGCATGGTCTTGCTGAGATCCACCAATTTTGGGAACCATTCAACCTTTTTTACCTGCAGCTTAGAAATGAGGGCCCACTCTTCAGTCACCTTTTCCAAATCCTTTTCCAGTTGGCCCACCTGGCCGTTCAGGTAGTTCTTTTCGCGACGATTCGTTTGCATCCTTCTATCAAGGGATGAAGAGGCTTTTATGTAGGCAAAGCTGATTCCGAGGAGCAGGAGGATCATCACGGGAATGAGGATTGCTATGGAAATACGTCTCTCCTCACCTTTCGGCTTAGGGACTTTTTTCGGCCCTCTTCCAGGCCTATATATATTGATCTGAAATCTCACCTCTTTATCCCCTTATCGCTAGGCCAACGGCCAAGGACAATTTACAAAGGTCATTCTCAAATGGGGCCAACATGGAAGCCTGCTGCACGTCGATTTTCCGAAAAGGATTGAGTATCTCTACGGGTAGCCCAAGTTCAGCGCTCAAATAACCATCTAAACCCTTTAGGGGTGCACTCCCCCCCGTGAGAATGATTGTGCTAAACCCCCTTATTTTCGTCTGATTCTCATAAAAGGTCAAGGACCTTCGAACTTCCCTGACGAGATTATCTAAGGACGGTTTGATAGTTTCAATTAAGTCAACGGAATCCTGGTTCTTCTTGAACTTCTCGGCATCTGCATAGGATAGTCCGTTTCCCCTCATAATGTCATCGGTAAAATCATTGCCGGATATCATAATATTCCGCACGAAATACTGACCCTCCTCACCGTGGATACTAAGGGTGGTATTCTTATCCCCAATGTCCATCAGCACAACGAATTCATCTCTGTCGATGTCTTCATTGAACATGACAGCATTCACCAGGGCCAATGGATTGACATCAATGATGTGGGGCTCGATGGGGATTTCACGAAGCAGTTCGACGTGATATCGCACAAAGTCCTTGATGACAGATACAAGGATAATATCCAATTTTTTGCTGGTCTTGGATGTATTGATGATTTGGTAATCCAGTTCGACATCGTTGATATCGAAGGGGATATAATTTCGCGCCTCCCATTTTATGGCCGAGGACAACTCCTTTTCCGTCATAAAGGGGAGTTCAATCTGCCTGATGGCAGTGGATACTCCGCCAATAGCGGTGATAATCGCCGTCTTTTTAAGATTTATTCCTTCGATGGTTTTTTTGATGGCCGATACGGTGATCTTTTTCGGATCCTCCTCAATGTCTATCCCCTCCGGCGCAATCTCGGAGGCCCCGACCGCAAGTAACCGATAAGCTCCCGTTCCCTTTTTTTCTAATTGGACGCATTTTACCGAGTGAGATCCGATATCCAGTCCCAGGGTCTTCCTGGAAAGGAGGCCGAAGGAATTTCGGGTCTTCTTCTTTTCAGGAATTGGCAACCTCTCAGGTCTCACCCCCTCCTGCTGGGGAGTCTCGGAATCCACAGGGGATGATTCGAAATCCCCCTTACCTCGAATCACCTCAAGTAACCTATTGGTTGCAGCAATATCCTTCTCCTTTTCGCTCAAATCTGATCCCCTCTTGCTTTTGCCGTTATCCGGATAATTTCTCCGTCAATAATCTCCCTTTCCTTTATCAGAAGAGTAAGAAGGGCGTGATGGCAGAGGTTGATAATCTTTCTCGGATAGCCAAGGGTCTGCGTATAGATTGCCATATAGGCATCATCCGTGAATAAGGACCTTCCGCTGTTGAGGCCGGCAATTTTTAACCTAAATTCTATCATTTTCCTCGTATCTCGTTCATTTAATGGGTTAAATACATATTTCATATTTATCCTGTCGAGGAAATTCTCTACCCCCCGCACTCGATTGGAAAACTCCATCTGGGCAAAAATGAGGAGCTGAAGCAATTTGTATTCGTTGGTTTCATAATTGAGGAGGTTTCTCAATATTTCCAGATGGGGTATGGACATTTTTTGACCTTCGTCAATGAGCAATACTATGGTCTTTTTCTCCTCAACCCCTTTCTGGAAGAGGTAATTCTGGATGGCCTCCTTGTATTCAAAGGTTGAGCGCCCAGATGGCGTTATGTCGAATAATTTCACCAAGCTGTTGAAGAACTGGAATTCCGTGGGAAAACTGGGATCGAGGATGAAAAGGAAAATAAAATCCCTGCTTTCCCTCTGAAATATTCGGTATAAAACCCTGGAAAGGGTTGTCTTGCCCGTGCCCACTTGACCTAAGATGATATTTAACCCTCGTCTCAGACGGATTGAGATTTCCAACCTCTGAAGGCATTCACGATAATCATCCGAAAGGTAGAAGAAGGCGGGATCCGGCGCACTAGAAAACGGTTCCCTTTCAAGTCCTAATATCTCATAGTAGTGCATCTACCATCTCTCAATTGGTATAGATAACTAATTATTGACAAATAACCGATATTTGTCAACTATTTTCGCTCGAATCTCGGCAGGTACTTTCGCCATTTGATTCAAGAAACATGCCACAATTGGGCTTACCGGAGGGGATTAAACTTACCGAAAGGGGTTAAACCTTGACAATTTCCCCTTTGATCTCTTTTCCCAGGGAAAGGAGGCCAATGGTATTACGCCCAGTAAAGGATTGGGTTGGCGAACCAGGGTTAAAAAAGAGGAACCCTCCCCTTTTGTGGTTGGCAGGATAATGGGTATGGCCATAAACCAGGCAATCCAAGGGTGGAAATTGGGCCTTAATGCGTTTTTCCAATCCAATGGGGGGCCCCCAACCATGAATGAGACCTATCGTAAAACCTGAAACATCGATGGTCCTCTTATCAGGGAGCGAAGATCTCACTTCCCCCGTGTCCATATTTCCACAAACGGCGACCAGATTCCATTGCTGGAAAAAATCAACGATACGCTGGCCAACGAAGTCCCCCGCATGCAAAATCATATCCACGTCACTGAAATGGACCAGGACGATCCTTTCCAGCTCCTCGGATGGCTCTATGAGATGGGTATCCGAAATGACGCCGACCTTCATCTCCATCACCTATAAGCAGAATTCCCCCTATCATAAAGCACTCTGAGATGTCAAGGGGGTTGCCCTTTTCGGCTCTATTGATTTAGGGGACAAAAAATGCTATTTACTGGACTAAGGAGCTTATGGATTTTGCATGACCGGCATTATCTTAGCAGGCGGAAGAAGCAAAAGAATGGGTGAAAATAAGGCCTTCATCGATGCCGCGGGAATCCCCCTTTTTGAGAGAGTCTATCGCGTATTTGAGGAAATTTTTTCGGAAATCATCATCGTGACTAATGACACCCGCCCATTTAAAAGATATGAGGCCCGTCTCCAAAAGGACGTTATTTTGAACAAGGGGGCCCTCGGAGGTCTATACACAGGGCTCCTCCATTCATCCAGCTATCATACCTTTTGTAGCGCATGCGATATGCCCCTTTTGAATCCATTGTTGATCAAATACATGACAAAAGAGAAGGACGATTACGATGTCATCGTCCCCAAAACCCCCGATGGACTCCATCCCTTACACGCCATTTATTCCAAGCAATGCTTAATCCCAATAAAGCATTTGCTTAACCGAGATGACTTAAAAATTGTCAATTTCTTTCGCCATGTTAGGGTGAGATATATCGAGGAAATGGAGATAAGGGAATTCGATCCTCACATGATGTCAATCATCAACGTCAATACCGGAGAAGAAATGGAGGCGGTTCGGAATCTCTTGATAAAAACCGAACAACAGTAATCCATGCCATCGAAAATACTTTCACTCGTATTCCTCTTTGCTTGCTTCCATTATCCCGTTCAATGGAGTGTCACCTCAGCTTCATCTACATCCAGGGAGAAACTGTTAACCATTGCCATCGGTGCCTTTAACGATGAATTGTATGATTTTGCGGAGGATCAGTTCGAGAAATACATCGAATCCTATCCCCATAGCCCCAATATTGATCGGGTCTACTATCTCCTGGGAAGGACCTATTATCTCCAAGGAAAGCTTGTTGAGGCCAAGGAGGTTTTTCACAAGGTCGTTCATGAATTTTCCTCCTTTGGACAGATGGGGAACGCCCTCTTCTGGCTCGGAAGGACATGGCTCGAATTGGGGAACCAAGAGGAGGCGGTGAAATATTATAGGAAATTGGTCCTCCGGTACCATGAAAATGAACATCTGGGGAAGGCATATTTTGATCTGGGGTACATCTACATGCAGTGGAACCGCTTTGTAGAGGCGGAATACTATTTGAAGGAGTTGATCTCCCACCCCATAACCGACGATGACGATAGCCTAATCCAAGTCCAATACTGGCTCGGCGTCATTTTCTTTAACCAAGGGCGATATAGTGAGGCGGAAAACCAGCTGGACAAGCTGGTAAGTAACCCGACTTCTTCTCGAAAACCCTTTTTTCGAGAGGCCCTCTTTTTACTCGCGGAAATTCGGTTGAGGCTCAGTCGTTATGAACAAGCAAAGCACGTCTATCTCAGGTTTAACCGATTATTTGCGAATGACACCTTATCCCCGGATGTGCTCTATGGATTAGGCTGGTCCCAATATCGATCAGGGGATCCACAAGGAGCCATGCAGACTTACTTGCAGTTCAAAAAGAGATTCCCCGACTCGAAATTGCTCCCGGAAGTTCGATTTCGTCTGGGGGAGATCTACCTCCAACTGGAGGACTATACCAAGGCCCTTGAGGAGTTTAAAGGCGTGGTCCAGGATTTTCCCCAAAATCCCTCATTCGGTCAATCGCTTCTCTACATGGGATGGTGCTATCTTAACTTGGGACAATTCGAAGAAGCCGCCAAAATTTCCCATGAAATCCTAAAACTTCCCGCCCATGAAAAGGAGAAGAGCCTGTCCCAACTTCTCCTGGGTGAAGTCTATTTTCACGAAAATAGGTATCCGGAGGCCCTCCCCTATTATTTTAACCTGATTAATATTCCCGAATATCGAGAAAATGCCCTATTCAAAATGGCGAAATGCTATTTCTATGAGGGAAAATTCAAAGATGCTTTAACGAATATTGAAATTCTAACCCTCGAATACCCCGATTTTGAAAACATGGAGGAACTTCTCTTCATCAAGGGAGAGGCATCATCAAAATTAGAGGATTTCGATCTCGCTATCAGCAGCTACCAACAGATAATAAAGGCCAACAAGACCAGGAAGTGGACCGCCCATGCACTGTTCAATCTCGGTAACATTTATGTATTACGGAGAGATCTGGAAAAGGTGAAGGAGGTCTTTCACCGGATCACCGAGGATTTTCCGGGCAGTCCTTTAAGCCCTATAGCCTCCTTTCGCCTTGGAATCATTTACTTTGACGAGGGGAATTTTGAAAAGGCATTGGACGCCTTTGCCCTCGCCTTGAACGCAGATGACAAACGGGTCTTGGCCGAGGCCTATTTTCGCCGTGGCGAGATTTATTTCAAGCAAGCCAATTACGCAAAAGCCATGGAAAACTTCAAGACGATCGAAGGGCAATTAAAGGACCAAATGCCATGGTATGAACTCGCACAATTCGAACTGGGAAATATTCAGAGGCAATTAGGAAAGATCGGAGAGGCAAAGACCGCTTACAAAAAGGTACTAGACGACTCGAAGGATCCGGAGTTGAGGGATATCACCCAGAAGATGCTAGATGAGCTGGAAATGGAGGAAAGGGGACAGTAGTGGATACCAATCGGCTCAGGATTTCAGAAATGACCGAAGTTGATCTGAGGGATGTGGTAACGATCGAAAGGAGCTCCTTCTCCATTCCATGGAATGAGGAGATGTTCAAATCGGGATTTTCCCTCGATTTTTCCCACAATTTCACCGCAAGGCTGAGCCTCAACGGAACCAGGGACATCCTCGTAGCTTACCTCTGTTTCTGGCTCTTTCACGGTGAAGCCCACCTACTGAACATCGCCGTACAACCGGATTATCGTCGAATGGGTTATGGTACACATTTGATGCGATTCTTCATCGACTTCTGCCGCACCAGGAAGGTGAGAATCCTCACCTTAGACGTTCGCCCATCAAACCATCCTGCCATAGAGATGTATCGGAAAATGGGTTTCCGAAAAGAGGGATTGAGGCCCCATTATTATGCCGATAACGGCGAAGATGCCCTCATTATGGGATTGAAGTTGAACAAAAGATGACGGCTTCGAAAAAAATTCATCTGCCATTCGATAACCCGTTCGACAAGCTCACGGTCCTGAGCAAAATCGAAGGACTCACGGTCCTGAGCAAGGTCGTAGGACTCATGGCATTCGGAGCTTTTTACCCTGCCGTCTGATTTATGACCGGCAAGTACCTCGCAAACCCCGCCTTGTAGGCGGGTTCAAGGGGCCCAATGGGTTCAAGGGGCACAATGGGTCGAGGGGCATAATGGAAAATGAGATTTCGTTGGCTCGCATTCTGCTCGCCACTGCGTGCCCGGGAAGATCCGCCCTGTGTGCGGGAAGCTTCACTTCTTAGAGACCATCAAAGGTAGATCCATGAATGTTTCTCCATCAGGAGCCACGGCGAGAGGGGGTCCCTATCTGGTGTGTGGAACTCTTCTGGAGAATCCTGAGGTTGCCCCCTCTTATCATAAGATGAGAATACGGACTCCCATACCATATGGGGATATTGAGCCCGGCCAATTCTTGATGGTCAGGATATCAGAGGAACCCTTCCCCCTTTTGAGGAGGCCATTTAGCATACATTCCCTCAGGGATTTGGGGGTAAGGAACGGCAGCGATATCGAAATTCTCTATAAGGTAGTGGGAAAGGGGACGAATCTCATGGCCAGTTGGAAAAGGGGAAAGAGGCTCGATATCCTGGGCCCCCTCGGGAACGGTTTCTCCTTGTCTAACAAGATGGGAACCCAGTTTTTGATAGCGGGGGGAATAGGTGTGGCTGGCCTTTTTGCCCTGAGCCAAAGGTTGAAAGCCCATGGACATAAATATTTGGTCTTTATCGGTGGCAAAACGAAGGAGCACATACTCTGTGTGAACGAGTTCCAAGGGCTGGGAGCGGATGTCTATGTTGCTACGGAGGATGGAGGTAGAGGGTATCGTGGTATGATTACGGACATGGTCAAATCATTTCTCCATAATCACCCTAATCCCTCGGGATTCTTCGCTTGTGGTCCAGTGGATATGTTGAGGGCAATAGCTGAAATAGCAAAGTCTCAATCTATCCCCTGCCAAGTTTCCTTGGAGTCCAGGATGGCCTGCGGATTGGGAGCATGTCTTGGGTGTGTAATCAGGACACAAGGGAAACACCCCCTCAGATCTAAGGAGGTAACCTGCCATGGATGGGACTTCTCCTTTAAGCGAGTCTGTAAGGAGGGGCCCGTCTTCGATTCAGAAGAAGTGGACTGGGAGAGAATATGAGGAACGAAGGGCCGAAGAGCCCCCCACATCGCCCCAGCATGTCAGTTACTATAGCGGGAATCACATTAAAGAACCCCGTTATGGCGGCCTCGGGGACCTTCGGCTACGGTGAGGAGTTTGCCCCTATGGTAGACCTCAATCGGTTAGGGGCGCTCATTACCAAGGGCATCTCACTCAAGCCAATGGAAGGGAATCCCCCGCCCCGCATTGTGGAAACGGTGGGTGGCATGATCAACTCAATCGGTCTTCAAAATGTTGGCATGAAAGCCTTTATCAGGGATAAGTTGCCCTTTCTAAGGCAGTTCAAAACGCCCGTCATAGCCAATATCTTTGGGGGGACTGTTCGAGAGTACGGGGAGTTGGCCAAGAGATTGGACGACATCCCCGGAATTGCCGGCCTGGAGGTAAATATCTCCTGTCCTAATGTGGCGAAGGGAGGAGTGCTATTCGGAACAGATCCGAAAATGGCCCACAACGTCGTCCGATCGGTAAAGCGGTCCACCCAACGGCCGATCCTCGTTAAGCTTCCCCCCAATGTCACGGACATCACCCTCATAGCCAAAGCCGTAGAGGAGGCCGGGGGCGATGCCATCTCCCTCATTAATACCCTTATGGCCATGGCCATCGACCCACAATCCCGAAGGCCCTTGTT
>Ga0209636_10005518_pt1 | contig 12907 bp, 10 predicted proteins | sample DeeMarSWOR152_54_FD_187464 | JGI IMG/M metagenome (GOLD analysis project Ga0209636, IMG submission 187464) | Marine sediment microbial communities from White Oak River estuary, North Carolina - WOR-1-52-54 (SPAdes) (version 2) | ecosystem: Environmental > Aquatic > Marine > Intertidal zone >...
GATATACGTGAGGAATAATCCTAAAAAGCAAGTCTCCTTCTTACAGGTAGTGAGGCAGGCCTTTTATGGGCTCGGGCGACCTATCTATGGTCACGGCAGCTGGGGTTTCCCAGGGGCTGAGGTAGCGGATTTCTCTAAGGGGTATGCTGAGCACTTCACACCATCATTTAGTTTTGTGGCACAGGCTGTGGAGTTAGAGGTGGATCCAGAGACGGGAAAGGTGAAGCTGCTTAACTCTGTGGCTGCCGATGACTGTGGCCAGCCCATTAATCCATTGTTGGTAGAAGGCCAGATGGATGGCGGATCTGCGCATATGATTGGGCAAGGGCTATACGAAATAAGCCTGTATAATGATAAAGGGGAGGCACTTAGCTCATCTTTGAGGGATTATAAAATGCCCACAGCTATGGATGTACCCAAGTTGACCGACTACCATGTTGAAGTCCATGATCCGGTAGGGCCATTCGGTGCCAAGGGCGCGGGGGAGACCTGCACCACAGCAATCATGGCCGCTATCAGAAATGCCATTGAGGATGCTGTAGATGTAAGGATAACCAACCCGCCCTTTACCCCGGAGAGGATTCTCAAGGCACTGAAAGAGAGGAAGGAGGCAAAGTAGCCATGAAATATCCATCTGTAAAGAGACTGCCAAAGTTTGAATACCTAGCACCAAAGACCATAGGTGAGGCCCTATCTCTTCTCTCGTTACACAATGGAAAAGCTCGGGTAATCGCCGGCGGCACCGATCTCTTGCATAAGATGAAGAGGAGAGAGGAAATCCCTCAATACTTAGTAGGTCTTAAGAATATCCCAGGATTAAATCAAGTTGACCATGATGAAGCACAGGGACTGAAATTTGGTCCATTGGTTACCATTCATACTGTGGAGATCTCCCCCTTGGTTAGAGAAAGATTTCCTATTCTCTCCCAGGCCGCTTCGACAATGGCCTCAGCACAGGTAAGGAATTTAGGCACTATAGTTGGCAATTTGTGTAGTGCTTTGCCTTCAGCAGACATGGCCCCGGGATTAATTGTTCTGGGAGCCAATCTGAAGATAGCCAATAGCAAGGGTGAGAGGACTATTGCTGTTCAAGATTTCTTCACTGGGCCCTCAGAGTCAGCTTTGGCTCACAATGAACTAGTGCTAGAGGTGCAGGTGCCCAATCCGCTACCTCATAGTGGAATGGTGTACATAAAGCATACTGTCAGGGCAGCTATGGAGTTAGCCATCGCTGGTGTAGCTACCATTGTTACCTTGCAGGACGGGGTCTGCAGTGACGCTAAGATTGCTCTGGGGGCTGTTGCTCCAACACCAATGAGGGCAACTGAGGCTGAGAACCTGCTTAGGGGAAAGCCGTTCAGTGCTGGGTTAGTAAGAGAAGCAGCAGAGGCGGCATCGGAGGCGGCTCGTCCTATCTCTGACATACGAGCCTCTGCCGAGTATAGAAAAGAGATGGTGAGGATATTAACCGCACGGGCACTGAACGCAGCTAAGGAACAGATAAAGTAAAAGGTCTCTCTAAAATAAGATAGGAACAGGATTTGAAATGACACGTAAGATTAAGGTGCGTACCTTAGGGAGCAGGGAAATCAGGGAAGTAACGATTCAGGAGGCAGAAAAGATTCTGGAGGAGACCTATAATGACCCTGTGGGAGGGCTTGTGGCAGACGCAAGAACAGGTGAAGTGATCTATAAGATAAACCCAAACATTGAACAGATCGTTATTATGGAGCAAATGTTAGGTGGGGGCTAGACTTTTGCTGAAGGGAGGATAGATATGAAACAGCCAATGACGTTTACCATTAACGGCGAGATTTATGAAGATGAAATAGATGTCCGAAGAACTTTACTGGAAGTTCTCAGGGAAAACTTTGGTTTGACCGGAACTAAAAGGGGCTGTAATGAGGGTGAATGTGGTACTTGCACCGTCCTGCTGGATGGGAAACCCGTTGCCTCATGTTTAGTCCTGGCAGTGGAGGCTCAGGGAAAAAGTATTGAAACCGTAGAAAGGCTGGCACAGAATGGCGAGCTGCACCCCTTGCAACAAGCCTTTATGGAACATGGAGCGTTTCAGTGCGGATTCTGTACACCTGGAGTGCTGATGGCGGCAAAGGGGCTGCTCAATGAGAACCCAAAGCCGAGCGAGGAGGAGGTTAGGAGGGCCATAGTGGGCAACCTGTGTCGGTGTACAGGTTATAACAAGTATGTTGAAGCCATACTAGATGCAGCCACAAAGCTCAGTAAGTGAACAGAAGCGGGGATCTACCAACCCCATAAAGGATCAATCTGGGTAAGAAAGGTCCTGCTGAGGTCAGGATTCGAAGATTTATCGGTAATGATATGAAATGAGGTTCAAAAATCGGACACGAGCAAATGACTTAGGCAAAAAAAGGAGATGGAAGTTATGCTTGAAGGGTTTGTAGGTTGGCCCAGGGAATTTGTGGATAAATATCGGCAGGCTGGATATTGGCACGGACATCCTTTGGGGGACATTGTGGACGATGCAGTTAAGGAGGATCCCGATCGGGTGGCCATAAGCTTTGAGGGAAAGCACATCACCTACCGGGAGCTGGGCCAGAACGTGGATCGACTGGCCTTGCATCTGCTGGACGTGGGACACAAGCCCATGGATCGACTGATTGTGCAGCTTCCCAACGTTCCTGAGACCGTTTATCTCTATTTTGCAGCGGTCAAGATTGGGGTTATCCCCATTATGACCTTACCCGCACACCGTCAGGCAGAGATTGGCTACTTCGCTCAGTTTGCCAACGCAACCTCTTACGCCATCCCTAAAGAGATCCGGGGATTTGAATACATCAAGATGGCCCAGGATATCCGTTCCCAGACTCCCTCCCTGAAACATATCCTGGTATTGGGAGATGGTGTTCCGGCCGGGATGATCTCCCTATCAAGGCTTCTCGAAGACCCAATTGAAAAGCGCTTAGAGGCGGAGCGGATCCTGAAGGAGGTGCGTCCCAATCCAATGTGGCCGGCCGTTTTTCAACTCTCAGGCGGAACTACCGGTATCCCTAAACTGATTCCCAGAACCCATAATGATTACTATTACAACAGCTTACGTTGCAAGGAATTATCCCGATTTGGGCGGGATACTTCATGCCTCATAGGAATTCCCATAACGCATAATTTCTCCACAACATCCCCCGGCTTTCAAGGGGTATTCATGGGCGGAGGTAAACTGGTGATCGCACCGAGTCCGGCTCCCAACGTGGTGCTGCCGCTTATTGAAAGCGAACGGGTGACGGCCATGCCAGCAGTGCCAACCATGATTATCAGTTATATGAGTGATTCAGACCTAGGGCATTACGATCTCAGCTCCCTTGAGCTTTGCCTGGTGGGCGGGTCCAGGCTTCTCCCGGAAGTAGCCCAGGAGATCGGGCCAAGGCTTGGTGCGGATGTACAACAAACATTGGGTATGGCGGAAGGGCCTAACTTCTTAACCCGTCTGGATGACCCGGAGGAGGTCAAGTTTTGTACCCAAGGACGGTCTATCTCACCGGGAGATGAAATCAAAATAGTAAACGGAGATGGTAAAGAAGTACCACCAGGTGAGGTGGGTGAACTCTTGGTCCGCGGACCATACACTATTCGTGGCTATTTTAACTTTCCAGAACACAATGCGGTTGCTTTTACCTCTGATGGTTTTTACAAATCCGGGGACCTCGTTCGTATGCACCCCAGTGGCAACCTTATCGTGGAGGGACGTATCAAGGACACCATTAATCGTGGAGGAGAAAAGATCAGCGCAGAGGAGATGGAAAACCACATCCTAGCCTATCCAAAAGTGCTGAACTGTGCCTACGTGGCCATGCCAGATCCTTTACTGGGTGAAAAACCTTGCCTGTTTGCAGTGGCGAAAGGCGGAGAGACGTTTTCGCTGAAAGAACTCAGTGATTTTTTGGTTAATGAAAGAAAAATCGCCAAGTACAAACTCCCCGAGCGTCTGGAGCTTCTTGATCAACTCCCTTTAACCCATGTAGGAAAAGTTAACAAAAAAGAACTGAGGAGAATTATAGCCGAGAGGTTAAAGGAAGAAGGAAAGCTTTAGGCTACAGGCAAGGAGAAAATGGCACATGGGGCCTCAGAGCTCTTCTCCGATCTTCTCAAATGCCAGGAATACCGCTTGAGCGAATTCAGGGTCATTGATATATGCGTCCGACTCTATCACGGGAATGCGGGGGTGAAGATGTCTTTTAAGGGCTTTAAGAAGCGCCATATCAGCCTCTGGATCCCAAAATGGCCTTCCTTTGCGATCCAGTGTGGAAAGTCCCTTTTTAGGCCAGAGGACAACAGCATGACCTCGAGATTGATTTAATTTATCTGCTATTGTTCTGCCGAGGAGCTTATTATCTGGTATATTGGTTCGGATCAAGGTTGCCTGCGGATTATGGCTATGTATCTTCCTGCGTTTATATCTGGGTGGAACTGTTTCTGGGCCAAGAAAATTGATAAAATCAGCGCTTCCCGGCACCACTATCTGGGGCACTCCCCGATTCCCTGCTGCCGTGAGGCGATCGGGGCCAGCAGAGGCAAGCCCGCCCATGATTTCGTTGGTGATCTCGTTCACTCCAAGTTCGATTACCCCTATCACTTCATTGGATTTCACATATTCCTCAAGTGCCTCGCCTCCTGTGCCTATTGTGTGGAACACTAAAACTTCGTAGCCTTTCTTCTCCAACATAGCCTTTACCGCAAGCCCACAGTCGGTGACTGTCCCATTCATGCTCATTACCACGAGAGGCTTATCCTCAACTCCCGGTTGCTCAATCTCCACCATGCCTGATATAGCACCTGCTGCATTTGTTAGTATGGTTCTGGTAAGACGATTAATGCCCGCCAGATCTGCAACAGGAGGCAAGATGAGAACGTCTTTAGAACCAACAAAGGGCCGTGCCCCTGCCTGGGTTACCTTTGTTGAGACCAGCATTTTGGGAAACCCGAATGGTAGGGATTTAAGGGTAGGGGCCACTATGATAGAGCCCTGACCGCCCCCGATTGCGAGAAGACCCTGAATTTCTTTTGATTCAACAAGGGAAAGGATAATTTCTTCCAAACCAGCAGCCATTATCCTCTGGGCGAAGGCCTCGTCGCCCTTCTTTTTCAGGGTATCAATTTTCGCTCCTCCGGCGCTTGCAATCTCGCCGCGGGAGATATCTGCTTGGAGATCTGGTTTGCCCAGGATACCAGTATCTGCAATGATGACCCTGTGTCCCCTTGCCAGAATCAGGGACCTCAGGAAATCTATTTCCTCTCCCTTGGTATCCAGAGTCCCTACTAAGGCAACTGTCTTAGCCATTTATGAGCCCCAGTTTTCCAGATTTTCGGACAAAAAACTGAGTTTAATAAATGTGGAGGGAAAAAATAGCTTCCACATCCCTCTTTTTCTCCTTATCTTTTCTCAACCCAGATTCTCCCCTCTAGTAGCTGATTAAAGAAGGCAGAAAGGTCGAAATCTGGGGAAAAATTATTAAGAAAAGGATCAATGCAATGATTGCCATAAAAAAGGGCAATATTCCCTTGAAGATAGTCTCGAGCGGGACATCAAGCGCAATTCCTTTGACTACGAACACATTTACTCCAACAGGCGGTGTAATTGTCCCAGTCTCTACAAAAAGCACAACGAGTACGCCAAACCAAACCAAGTTGAGTTGAAGATAGTCAAGTATCGGAAGAAAAATAGGGACGAGAAGCATGAGCATAGCCATTGAATCCATAAACATGCCGCCAATAACGAATATGAGAGCCATGAGGGCCACAATCACCGTAGGTGGCAAATTGATTCCCATCACCCAGTCCACCAGTGTGAACGGTATGGTTGTCACAGCCATGAAATGTCCAAAAATCGTACCACCGGCAATAAGGAGGAAAATCATACAAGACATTCGCACGCCATCCTCACATGCCTCCATGAATTTTTTCCAGTTAAGCTCTCTTCTGATTAATCCAATGACCAATGCTCCACCTGCTCCGATTCCTCCCGCTTGAGTGGGGCTGAACCAACCAACAAGTAACCCGCCAACAACGAATAAGAAAAGAACGAGAGTTTCAATGACGAGAGTGAGCGCACGTGCTTTCTCTTTCCAGCCGGTTCGAGGGCCGGATGGGGCAACGGAGGGATTACGCCGGCACAAAATAGAAACTGTCACCATAAAAAGCAGGGTAAGAAGCACACCCGGCAATATTCCGGCAGCAAAAAGTTTACCGATGGATTCCTCTACCAATATCCCGTAAATGATCAATACAGTGCTCGGGGGGATAAGGATACCCAGCGAACCAGCAGCAGCAATGGCTCCAGTAGATATCGCGTCATCATAGTGATATTTTTTCATCTCCGGAAGGGCTATCCTCCCCATAGTAGCTGCTGCAGCCGGACTTGACCCACAAATAGCACTAAACCCTGCGCTGGCGAGAACCGTAGCTATGACTAGACCGCCGCCCAGTTGTCCTACCCAAACATAGGCGGCCTTATAAAGCCTCGTCCCCATTCCCGAAGCGAAGGCAAAGGTACCCATGAGAACAAACATGGTGACGACACTTAGAGGATAGGATGAGAATACCTCGAAGATATCCATGGCAAGTGTATAAAATGCCGCCCGGAAGTTGTTCAAATACGCAAGACCCAGAAATCCGACAAAGGCCATTGCAAAGGCAATTGGCATCCTGAGGAACAACAACAGAAGAAGGACACCGATCCCAATGAAACCTATGACGACTGGATTCATTTCTTTACCACCTTAATCACCGAAATGAGGAACTTAAGCAGAAATATTATACACACCGGAATACACCCGAGGGCTATCGCGAAGACAAAAGGATAGAGAGGTACGAAGAGGGTTGCGCTGACCTCCCCCGCGGTCTCCAATGAACGACCGAGCACATATGTCCGCCAAGCAATGAGAGCGAACAGTATGAACTGAAAAAGGTAAACAAAGCTATCGATGACCGCTTGTGAGGTCTCTGCCAGCTTGGAGACAAAAAGCTCCACTCGGACATGCCTACCTGCAATTTGAGCAATGGCAATGGTAAAAGCAATGGTTACCACTTGGGAAAGCATGACGATGTCAATGGCTCCGTGAATTGGGCTGCGAAAGCACTTGGTCCCAAACACGTCGACACACGTGACACCCAACATAACCAGGAGCCCAACTATTCCTATCCGCTCAAACCAGGCACTAACCGAATGGTTTATCCTTTCAAGTCTTCTCAACATGCTGAATCAGTTACCTTTCTGTTTTTAATAAGCGTTATTTGCCTCAACACCCTCCACAATCATGCGCGATACAGGTGGCAGGCGTGAATGTAATCTGCATGGGTCAGTGTGGTACCACTGCCGCATGTACCTCGCCCTGTCCTCTGTCAACTAAGTGAAGCTCCCCGCGCTTTGCCACCCTCCGCAGCTGCCTACTGCGAAGGGTGGGCTACTGACACCGTCGGCCATAGCCTATGGCGTCGGACGAGGACGGGCGCACGGGGCAACCAGCTCCGCCGAAGGAGCCGCTTCGGCTACGAAGATCGAGTCCTGGCCACGGCGAGCGACTGGTCTTTGCCCCGCTCATCGCAAACACACAACAAGGGGAATTCAAACAAACGAAATTCTGCAGCGCCCCTTGATTACTCTCACTTTGTAATCTCTGCAGGCCCTGTTGCAGACTTGATCCCTAATTCCGCTTGCTTTTTAGTCCAGTAGTCAATTCGCTCTTGGAGAAAATCAATCCAGCTTCTAATTTCCTTTTTTGAAAACCCCTTGGCAACCATCTCCGTTTCATATTCATCTATTACAGGGCTAACAGCTTCCCTCCACCTGGCTGCTTCTTGTTGAGACAATTCAATGAATTCTACGTTATGCTCCGTGCCGAATTTTTTTCCTCTTACCTCGCTCATGTTCCACATCGTGGCGAATTTTTCCTTATACTCCACAATAGCCTTAGTGAAAATCTCTTGAACATCTGCAGGCAACTTGTTCCAACTGTCCGGATTCATCACCACATAGAACGGATAAACACTCCCGACCTGCCAACTGAGAGTGGTATAATCAGCAACTTCAGCAAAGCGCCAGTCCTTAAGTCCCATAACGCCGGTGTAAACTCCGTGAATAACACCTTTAGACAACGCATCATAGACTTCCGACATGATTGTAGGAGCAGGGGTTCCACCGAGTGCTTTAATGGTCTTACCGATACGCCCCGGTGCTCTTATGATCATTCCCTTAAGGTCGTCCAACCGGCGCGCCGGCCTCTTAGTCATCAAGATGGTGACACCGGAGGCATGCATCCAGAGCATACGCACCTGATCCCACTCTTTTGGTCTGAATTTCTCATAGAAGTCATTAAGAACGTAGAGACCTACCCAGGGGCTGGGGTAGCCTAGGGGCAGGCTGCAAACCTCTGTAACCGGCATGCGACCTGGAGTGTATAAACAGTGGGCAAAGCCTATATCAGCGGCTCCTTCAACCACTCCCATAAACATTGCCGGGGCTTTAAGCAATGAGCCACCGGGATAGTACGTGATTTTCACCCTTCCATCGGTGCGTTTGTCTATGTCCTCGATGAACTCTTTGCAGATTTTACTTGGAGCGGCTGCGGGTGGAAAGAAATTGGCGAATTTCAACCTTATTGTCTGGTTTGCTATTGCAGGACTGGGGGCAATTGAGTGTGCTATTAGCATTAAGACTAAACAAATACCACCAACTAGGACTACTATTCTCTTCTTTTTCATTTGAAACCTCCTCTTATGCTGTGTGAATCCTGATAAGTTACCTCCTATTCCCTTTCTATGGCTATCCTTATTATCCTCCTTTCTCCTTTCATTGATTATTGGTTGAACTAGTAATAAAGCTGTAGGTAATATTGAAAATGTGCGATACGGCTCGCTGAGTTTCTTTTAGGTCTCCCCGTCTCATCAATGGAGCATAAAATACGCGCTGCCTTCATTATACTCACCTTGATAGCCTGTCCGTTTTCCACATGGGCTATTATGCCACAACCAATTGAGCAAAGGCCGCACGTAGTGTTTATTTTTTCAATCATGGGCACACCAATTAATTAAACCTATGTTGTCGGCTACAGCTAATTTAATGATTGATAAGAACTCGCTTTTTGTGAGAAGGAGTGCAGAGGTTTTATTGTGGTGTATCAATTTTAAACCGTATCCTTGATATTGTGGAATTCTACCTGCTAAAACCAGCTTCTACTTGAGTTCGTCTATGGTAGACACAAGGATGCCCCCCTAACCCTACCATCCTATACATCTTTAAAGAGCTCTGCCCATTTGGTGAGCACCTTTTCCCGCAGTTCCGGGCCTGCCACATTAACGGGTGGAAATTTATCCTTCCAGTGGTACGGTTTACAGGCGTTGATAAACACCTTTGCTGTGGTGAAATCCTTTCTTGCACGCTTTTCTGGATTGAGCATGGGATCCAGGGGACTTGTAAGGAATCCAGGAACAATATCAATGTAGTGTTCCGGATCACATCTCGTGCACACAGCCCACAGCACTTCGTCAAGATTGGAAGGATCTATATCCTCATCCACCGTGATAATATACCTACCGGTGCAGGCCCCACCCTGCAAAAAGGCCCCTGCCAAGGTGGCTACCTGTTTGGCATGACCCAGGTATCTCTGTTTAAGGGATATAGCAGCAATGATCCGGTTTCCCGGGCCATGCACATACACACCTTTGATATCCATCATGTTCGCCTTTTCCAACTCATTCCAGAGGAAGGTCGCTGTGTGGATGGGGATAGGAAACCATGTATTGACCGGCGGCTTGACTGGAGGTTGGCCAAAGAGAATTGGATCGTTGCGGTGATACAGGGTCTTAATATGGACCACCGGCTCATTTCTGGTTCCCGAGGCATAATACCCCTGCCACTCACCAAAGGGACCTTCTTGTCGGCTATCCTCTTCTGGCGGAGGAGAGAAGCCACACGCTACAATTTCTGCCGTGGCCGGTATAGGCAGCCCAGTTTCCTCATCAATAATAACGTCCACCCCTTTTCCCTTAATATAACCCACCATATCGTATTCAGATGTGCCCCAGGGTAAAGCTATGGTGGATATGGCAAACAGAAGGGGATCTTCACCGAAGCACATGGCCACCGGACAGGGTTTACCCATGGCCCAGTATTTCTCACGCATGATGGTAGCGTGTTTGCCAGGTGAGGCATAGAAGGCCAGGGTGGTTTTATCTTGTATCATGACACGATAAGTCCCGAAGTTAACCCACCCTTTCTCAGGATCCCTGGTAATGGTAATAACCCCGGTGCCGATATAGCGGCCACCGTCATGGGTATGCCATTTGGGGGTGGGGAACTTATAAATATCAATGTCATCTCCCTTCAGAATATTTTCCCTGATAGGTCCGTCTTTTACCTTTACTGCCGTGACTGGCTCAAACTTCTTCCATTTATCCTTCCAATCAGCTACGCATTCCAGGTCACTCATTTCTTCTGAAAAACCAAATGCCAATTTTTGGCCAATTCTGTGGTGCATCAAATTGGTGGCCACCCGGAAGCCCTGATGATAACCTTTGATATTATCAAACAGCAAACCAGGCCCTTGTCTCTCAGCCATCAATTCGTTGATGGTGCCGATTTCAAGGTCCCAATCGGCGTTATTGACCACGTGCAATTTTCCTCTTTCTTTCAAAGCATCTAAAAAACCTCTTAAGTCATCAATCATGGAAAACCCTCCTTTTGCGAAAGTTTCATATCGTGAAAATAAGTTTCAAAATCTTATTGACCTGTATATCAGGGTTTTGTTAATGTCAAGAAAAAATGATACAGAAAAAAATGATACACGGATGGTAGGTATCTGAACATCTCGGTTTTGCAATATGAAATCCAAGAAGCCTCATACAAAAGAGTTGTACCGGGTTCAAGCATTGGACCGGGCACTGAATATTCTCGATTGTTTCACCTTCCGGGACCGAGAAATGAGCTTATCGGAGATAATACAAGGAACCGGACTGAACAAGACCACGGCGAAAAGGCTCGTTTGGAATCTTACTTACAGAGGGTATCTAAAACAGGACCCCGATTCCAAACGTTATCAATTGGGTTTGCGACTCTTTGAATTGGGGGGGGTTGTTTTCTCTTCATTTTCGCTGAGGAAAGCCGCTGCGCCTTACATCTCCCGGCTTCAAAATGAAACAGGAGCCACCTCTTTATTAGGCACAATGATGGAAGATCACTTGGTTTATATAGATAAACGTGAGGGAAGCGGGATGATCAAGATCTCCTCTGATATAGGTTGGCGAAGAAAACTGCACTACGGCATGTTGGGCATGACATTAATGGCACATAGTTCCCCTGAAAGGATTAGACACATACTGAAGGCGTATCCCCTTGAACCCTATACACCCTTTTCTGTTACCAGTGAGGATGCCTATATTCTTCGTCTGGAAAAGATTAGAAGAGACGGTTTCATAGTGGAACGGGAAGAAGCGGTTGAGGGGATAATGGGGATTGCAGCACCCATCAGAGATTATTCGCGTCGAGTAGTGGCGGCATTAGGCGTGGCATTGCCTGTTGTGCAGGGCGGCAAAGATGATGAGATTCAACGTATTGTAAGTCTGGTGAGAAAAGCGTGTGATGATATTTCGAATGATTTGGGATACTTAAAGATATAACCAGAAATAGATGCTCACAACGCTAACGCTATCTGAGTTATACCGATGCTATTGTTACGATGCGGTCTGTTCGCAAACATTCGCAGCCGGAACAAAATTCATTCTATGATTAACGGCCTGAAGGAGAAACTATGAGCCAGAATACCGCGATTGCAATTGTAGGTACCTTCGATTCAAAAGGTGAAGAGCATCTCTTCCTTAAGGAGCGCATTGAGCAGAGGGGCTTTAGAACCCTGACCATCAATGTTGGCACGAAAGGTCCCTCCGCTTTCCCACCTGATAGGGACTTTTATGGGGAGGTACTGGAGAATAGCAGAGGGGGTCCGAAGAGCAGGGATGAGGCCGTCAAGGCTGTAATCGTAGAAGCACAGAAACTGGTTCGGCGGCTTCATTCAGAGGGAAAGATCTGCGGGATCATTTCCTCAGGTGGAGGTACTGGAACGCACCTGGGTACCAGTATCATGAGTGTGCTCCCTTTGGGGGTACCTAAGGTAATGGTTTCGACGGTGGCGTCCCGTAATATGGCGAAGATTGTTGGAACGATAGACATCACCATGATGCACAGCGTGGTGGACATCCTGGGTGTGAACAGCATTCTGGGAGAGATCCTTGACAGGGCGGCAGGGGCTATTTGCGGAATGGTCGAAAGCCAGTGGAAGCCCCAGCGCGAAAGGAACCGCATCGCCCTTACGATGTTCGGGTTTATCACTAGGGCCGCAGAAGGCATCAAGCAGTCTTTGGAGGGCATGGGATACGAGGTTATCCCCTTCCACGCCAACGGCACCGGCGGCATGGCCATGGAAAACCTGGCAGGTGAGGGGCTCTTTCATGGTATTCTGGATTTGGCCACCCATGAACTGGCAGATGCGATGATGGGCGGTTATTGTGGGGGGATTGGCCCTGAGAGGCTGGAACCGATACCAGGGAGAAATATCCCTCGTCTGGTAGTACCAGGGGGTTTGGATTGTGCGGTGCTGGAGTTCACCCGCCAAAATGTCCCGGATCAGTTCAAGGATCGAAAGGTTTTCTTCTACGATTTTCGCTCGGCCATTCGGCTTAACGAGAGGGAATCCCTGATGCTGGCTCAAAACCTGGCGGATAAGCTAAATCGTAATCCCTCCCTCACAAAGGTAGTCATTCCAATGGGAGGGTGGTCAGAGGCCGACTGTAAAGATGGGGCCCTATATGATCCTGCGACTAGCGCAATATTCATCAAAGAATTGAAGCAGGATCTGGACCCCCGGATCGAGATCAGAGAGGT
>Ga0209636_10005520_pt1 | contig 12904 bp, 7 predicted proteins | sample DeeMarSWOR152_54_FD_187464 | JGI IMG/M metagenome (GOLD analysis project Ga0209636, IMG submission 187464) | Marine sediment microbial communities from White Oak River estuary, North Carolina - WOR-1-52-54 (SPAdes) (version 2) | ecosystem: Environmental > Aquatic > Marine > Intertidal zone >...
TCGCACTCACCGTGTAAAATCCCGGAAACACACCAGTAGTGTCCCAATTAAACGTCAAAGTCTCATTCTGACCCGGATCCAAAACAACCGTCTGCTTTGGCGCAGAAAGATTTCCGTCGTAGAAGGCGTAGACATCAACAGATTCTACATATTCACCCTCATTTACAACAGTCACACTAATAGGATCCACCTGCCCCTGATACACCCAAGAATACAAAGAAGAAACATCAAGAACAGCCACATCATGAACTTTTTCCTTAACAATTATGTCTATAGCCACTTCTTCAATGTGCCACTGGGAGACATCTCCAGTATCTAAGTTCATTAAGTCAATTATGTCGCAGAAGCTTAGAATGCCGTTACAGTTGTCATCCCAGCCCACAAGTTCGTAGAGCAGGGAAAACTCTGGATACACTTCATGCCAAATACTGGATGAAGGCTTCGTCTTAGCATCATACATATCTTCAAAGTAGCCTTCAAATTCAATGTACATTGACCCAGGACCAGTCAGATTTGACACAAGAAGGGTGAGTGTCATGTTTTCGATATGGTACCCTTCAGTCGGGCCTCCTGGTTGAAGTGTCATATTCATTTGATCCAGAGGAGTGAACAGTCCATCTCCGTTGTCTTCCCAGCCAACGACGTGATATCTGTCACCGAAGTTTGGGTAAAGCTCATGCCAGTAAGTGCAAACCGGATCCGTAATCTTCTTGTTAAGGATAAGGTCATAACATATGTCTTCAACATGATATCGCTTCTCCACAGGTTCAATTTCCGAACAATTTAGCAACCAAATATAGTCGCAAGCATCAAGAACTCCGTTGCAGTTGTCGTCTTCCCACCAGTCCCACCCTGTCAGACTGTAAACATTACAGTAGCTGGGATAAACTTCGTGCCACCGAGTGCCATTCGGATGTTTAAAGGCTTCATACATCTCTTCAAAGAAGAGCGTCTCTAACTCGATTTTCATCCATTCGGTTGGCTCAAGCTCTGATGTAACATTTAGAGCGACGGTCATTCTGTCAACGTGATAACAGGTTCTATTTCCGGTTTCTGCGTCAATCATATCGATTTGATCGTTGGGGCTGAGTTGATCAAATGGCAAACCAGTGTCTTCCCAACTGTCAAGATGATGCCACTTGCAATAGTCCGGATAAATCTCATGCCACCAAGTAGAAATCGGGTTCATCATCTTCCGCCTTAAGATGAGGTCGTTGGATACGTAATTAACGTGATACCAAGCAGTGTATCCCGGCAATGTTCCTCTTGTCATGTTCAATTGGATGTCATCAGAGTAGTCTACAACAGTATTGTTATTGTTGTCTGACCAGTTTATAACATGGAAGACGTTGCTATAGGACTCAGGATCAATCTCATGCCAGTATGTGCAAATGGGATGGTAAAGAGATTCATTGAGCATTTCAGGCGGGCCTTTGAACTCAGCGAAAATTGTTTCGGAATATTCATAGGATGACAGGTTGATAGTGATTGGCAGCCTGTCCACGTGGAACCATGTTACATTTCCGTATTCATCGGTCATGTCGATTTGGTCATTGGGGCTTAGTTCTCCATAAGGTTCACCAGTGTCGTTCCAGCTCGTAAGATGCCAATAAGTGCAGTAGTTTGGATAAAGTTCGTGCCAATCAGTGGATATAGGCTCATTTATATGCTCCTGAAATGGGAGTAGTGAGTGCATGTGAATAGGCGTAAGGGTTAGGTTCGAGTTCATGTGTATAGGCTCCAGTGATTCTTCAGAATGTAGGTAAATGAGCTGCTCGGAATCTGTTTGATAACCAACCTGCACCAGATTCCATGCAAAAATAAGCGAGAACAGTAGAATAATTAATGCATGAATGTAAAGTGTTTTCAAAAAATTCTTGGATGTCAAGAGATTTTTCCATCCATTAGTGCAGCTATTGTTTAGCTATATAATAACATACAGGAAGCTAACTCTTAAGAATTCTGGAAGCATTTTCTATAGTTTCCTACAATGGAATACCAGAGCTTCACTGCAAGAAAATAAAAAAAATGTTAGAGAGTTCTTCCGAAGTTGCGTGCGATTAGAGCTATGTCTATCAGGTCAACTTTTTGGTTAAGATTTACGTCAGCGTCCGCGTTCCAATTCTGATGTTCAGGATATGATCCGAAGGCTTTTCCCGCAATGCCTATATCTTTCATGTCAACCTTGCCGTCGCCGTTTATGTCTCCTATGATTTCAGGCGGGGGCTCAGTTGTGAATACAACGTGAAGAGTGTGATTAGCGTTCATAGTTACGGTGATGGGAGTTATTATGTAATTTACTCCGTCAAGTTCCCAATGATCAAAATAGTATCCTGCATCAGGTATTGCAGTAACAACAACAGCAGTTCCTTCAGCATAAGTGTAGGTGTCGGGCGAGGGATCAGTCGTCCCTCCAACTGCGGATGTTATTGTGAGCGTGTACTCTATTGGTGGAGCCGGAACATTACTGAAGTAGCCGTTTTCCATCTCAGCTGAGATTTCGTCTAGATTGCTGTCCAGTATATAAGTGTCCTCTCCGTATGGTTCAGAATAGTTAAATCCGCTCTTGCCAATGCTCTTTACATCGAACTCTATTTGACACAAAGTTCCGCCACCTTCGAAGCCTGCTACAGCGCCCATCAGTGAACAACCATACAACACGTAGCCAACTGAATTGTCTATTATTGGAACCACAGGAACAAATGTTTTACCGACGAAGACATGGTCAGATGGGTACCATGCTCCAGTGCAGTTGAGTGTTATTGGATCAAAGAAGAGTTTGATTTGCCACACAAACAAGTCGATAACGTTCTCAACACTGCAATTTATTATTAACGTGTTGTCAGGTGTTAAGGAAGGGTCTATGATAGTTGGAGGTTTTACAGAAAGAGTTGAAGTAGTAGCTACAACTCGTCGAATGTTGAAGGCAAATGCTGACAAGCTTGTTAGCAGTAGCATAAGCATTATTCCGGAAATCGTTCTCTTCATAAATCTCCTTTCTCCCTACCTATCTGAAAATCTCTTTTCATAGATAAGTTTTGTGAAAATCCATTCTACTTCGATCGTATCAGACTAGTTCACTTTTTCTACTGCTCGCATTAAATACAAATAGAGACGTGACAAAACAGGTGATAGTAAAAAAGGAGAGGGTGGTAGGCTATTTACGATTTTTATAAACAATAGCTGTGGCTGTCGCTAGCATGTATAGCAGGATTAGGATTATTCCTGACTGGAGTTCGGGTATGATGTGGATAGCGTTGTCTCCAACCGTGTCCATGGTTACTGTGTCTATGTCGAAATCGAGTACGAATGTGTCTTCACCATACGGTACAGAGAAATTCATTGTTAAATACTGGCATACGGGCGGCTCCGCTTTTAGCTCAAGTTCAACCCATATCAGGCTTCCGACCGTTCCTGCTGGAACGTATTCAGCGCCCATACATGACTCGCCATGCAGAACGAAGCCGTTGACATTGTCTATTGTTGGAGATACTGGGACAGTCATCCCGCCAGTACGATGGCTCATATACTCGCTTGTTGCTCCCGCGGTGTAACCTGTTCCAGTCGCGTTGAGATACGTCGCGTTGAAGTAGACCTTCACCTGCCATGTAAATCCATCGACTGTGAGGTTTGTCCAAACAGTGATGTTGAATTTATATCCAGGGTCTACCGCTCCAATGTCCAGTGTCATTGTGGAAGGCTCTATCCATAAGGCATTCGCCTGATGGGGTTCAGTCGGTTCAGACGCTTGGACTCTTGAGAAGCAAGTGTAACTGACAATCATTAACATTATCAGACCTGCCATAAATGTCGTGGATATCTTTCTAATTTTATGTTTCTCCATGATGTGTCACCTTGAAGAGTATGTTTTGTGGCTGGAGTTTTTAAGTTTTTCTGGTTAAAGTCCCAAGGATTTGTTATTAGATTAAGAAAAGGAGGGTTAGCAGGTTTTTCCGAAGTTACGTGCAATTATGGCTATGTCCCGTAAGTTAATTTTGAAGTCTGGATTGACATCAGCCATAGGGTTCCAACGCGGGTCGCTTGTGAATGTTCCAAATGCTTCTTGTGCTATAGCTATATCAAGCATGTCTACCTTGTAATCGTCGTTTAAGTCGCCTAAGAGTTTGATTTTGAATACCGTATCAACGACATAAATGTTATTTGATGCGTTGTATTCGTATGGAACTTGAGTTGCCTCTGCTGTTATCGTGTAGTTAGTACACGCTTGAAGAGCTGATATATCCCAAGTGTACGTGAAGTTTGTTTCTTGTCCTGCTAGTAGATTCATAATGTAGTGACTGTACATCAGTTGCGTATCATAGAAGAGCTTGACATCGAATGTTTCGCTGAAGTTCCCTTCGTTCGCTACATTCACACTGATGTTAACATGCCATCCTTGGTAAGCCCAGCTGTAAGGCAAGGTTATGACGTTTGTCACGGCCACATCATGAACAAGCTCCATTATCTGTACCTTGCCGTCGATTAAAACATTGTTAGTTATATCGTATTCATACGGCACCTCGGTGGCGAGTGCTTTTATTGTGTAGTTGCCCTCAGAAACTCCGGAGGTATCCCAGATTATGGTGACGTTGACTTCAGCTTCTGGAGAGAGATCTGTCACGGTGATTACGTCAATGAGCTGGTCATCGTAGTAGGCTTCCACTTCAAAGCTTTCGGTTAGGTTGCCAAGATTCTTGACTGTAACGGTGATGTTTAGTTTCCAACTTGCGTATGCCCAGTCTCGGGAGGGGACGACGTGTGTTATAGATACGTCTCGAATGAGGCTGAAGAAGTACCCGTCAACTGTCTCATGGGGTATGGGATTACCGTTTTCGTCGAGTAGTTGGGTATCATGAAGATCTAGAATTGAAGCTCCGAATGAGTCAACATGGAATATGACCATGAATAATGCTTTTGGTGTGAGGGTGGTTACGGGAATGGGGTATGTGATGTTTAAGTATACATATCCTATCTCATCATTCATTATTGCGTTGGTGGTTGGTGTTACGTTTTCTACATTGAAAACCTTCACACCTATCCAGCTTAGAATGTTAGTCTCATATGAGAGGTTCAAGTAGCATGTGAGCAGATTTTCTACATAGTTGATTGATATATTTACACTGAATGTTGATGAAGGCACCAAAGTGGGGTCGACAATTTCTGAAGGATCCACATAAACAGTGGTTTCTGGCGCGATCGAGAAGACAGCGTGAAGAGTGTAGTTTGCATCCATTGTTACCGTGATAGGATTTAATGTGTAATTGACTCCGTCAAGTTCCCAATGATCGAAACTGTACCCAGCATCCGGCATCGCCAAAACAGAGACAAGGGTTCCTTCAGAATAAGAATAGGAACCAGGCAACGGATCAGTCGTTCCCCCAACCGTACTAGTTATCAAAAGAGTATACTCAGAAGGCACAGGTCTATTGCTAAAGTAGCCGTCTTGCACTTCGGCTGTTATTTCCTCCAGATCATAGTTTAGGAGATATGTATCTACACCGTATGGTTTAGAGTAGTTTAAGTCGCTTTCGCCAACGTCCTTTATCTTGAACGTCATTTGGAACAGAGTTCCGCTTCCAGATATGCCCTCTGGAGCACCCATCAATGAACAACCATACAAGACGTAGCCAGCAGAATTGTCTATTATTGGAGCTACTGGCACAAATAGTTGACCTGCAAATACATGGTCAGATGGGTACCATACTTCAGTGCAGTTCAGTATTGTCGGATCGAAGAACAACTTTACTTGCCAAGTATAAAAGTCAACGACATCACTTACGCTACAGTTGATTATGAATGTATCGTCAGGAATGAGTGAAGGATCTACAATGCTCGAAGGTTTCACAGAAAGTGTTGTGGCAGTTTGAATAATTCCTAACAGTTGACTGTGAGTGGCCGTCAATGCTGACAGTAAAATTGCTGTGACAAGAATAGTTTGGTATGTCTTGTTCATTTTCATCAATAATCACATCTTCCTTTATTGTAAAACATGTTTTCGCATGGTTTAAACTTTCTGAAACTAACTTCTATCTATTCTTGGTCTCACAAAGTTTTTCTTAAACATAAATTGAGAAGCATTTACATTTTGTTATTCAGTTTAGCCAGAGTCCACCAAAGTTTTTGGCTATTATTGTAATGTCTTTCATGTCAACCTTTCTGTCTCTATGTACATCTGCCCTCGGATCCCATCTTTGATCTTCTGGAATGGTTCCAAAGGCTCTAGCGGCTATGGAAATGTCTCTCATGTCAACCTTTCTATCTCCATTCAGATCTCCAACGATTGTGGTTATGACTTGGATATCTGAATTTTCGAAACCCAGAATGAAATGTAAAAACTGATAGACTGGGTCCGAAGACATCGTGTACCATAAAGCCGTGTCATTCGCTAGAATTGCGAACGTACCATTCAACAAGGCTTTGGGGATGCCAACAGTACAGAAACTTGTGGAGTTAAGCCAGTTAGCTGCGACAAAGCTTATTTTTCGGGAGACTTGATTAAAGTCAAATTCAGTTATGTTTGAGCTAGTGTAGATTGTTACGTTATGGCTTGTCTGGTTCTGCACAACAGCAAATATGTATAATTGAAAATTTTCATCGACCACTTGAACGGTTCCACTGGAAGCTTCAAAAGGAATATTGCTCATCTCTGAATTCTGCAAGTATGTATCATCCGTGAACGCCAAGAATGAGAATCCTGGGCATGAGGTGTTGAATTTTATTTGGCAGAGGTTCCCAGAACCATTTACTCCATTTAACTCCCAAAGTCCGTTGAAAGCTGTCAAGAGGCCTAAGTTATTGTCTATTTTGCAACTCAATCCTGTTGTTTCATGGCCTGCAAATACATTGTCATCAGGAATGGTAACTTCAATGCAATTAATGATGAATGGATTAAAAGTAAGTTTTACCTGCCAAGCACTTAGGTCTGTTACGTTTGTGACGGTTGCATTCACAATGAAGTTTTCCTTGACTAACGGATAAGTGTGTTCAGGGGTTAGAGACAGTTTAGTATCCCCAGTTGATGAAAGTGCCATTGTGAGGCGTATTTCTAGTAATGTTATGAGTAGAATTAGGAAAACGGCGCGCTTTTTGAAGTTCATTCCTTCTACCATTCTAATATTTCCTCATTAATTTTTATAGTTTGCTTCGTTCATGTAATGTGCTTTTACATCCCGTAATGTGTTGTAATTAAAGCCACGTCTTTCATGTCTATCACACCATCTTCAACTACATCTGCCCTAGAATCCCAGTTTTCCTTCTCCTCTGAGATTCCGAAGAGTCGAGCAACTATGCCAATGTCCCACATGTCAGTTTTTCCATCATCATTCACGTCTGCTGGTAGAACGGGTTGCCCTTTTTGGTCTTTATTCCCCACAAATTTGACTGCAGAATCAACTATCTTGAGTTTCTCGGCAGATGTTATAGTGTTATTTGTGAATGTGGCTGGAAAGTTGGCGTAAATATCCCATTGTTGATTAAAGAGGAAATGGTTATATTTGATAGTTACATTGGTAATTGGCCATGACCCGTAGTAGCGGGAAATTCCAACTTTGCAGTTAGTAATATTGTTCGCCTCTATTTGAATGTCGTTTGAACCCACATCACCTGGTTGTGTGCCAAGATATATTCCGTAGTTGCTGCAGTTTTCTACATGGTTTCTTTTAACCAAGATATTTGAGACACATCTTGTGCCGATTCCGTATTCACCGTTAATTATGACATTGTTGATCAATGTGCCGTTCTCAGTGAAAGCCAAACCTATTTTCCCATTGTTGCTTCCGTTGATTAAAATGTTGTTTTTGATCGTGAACATTCTTATATTGCGACTGCCGGGGGATCCAAATAGACAGATTGTTGCTTTATCACAGTTTAGAAAGATGTTGTCCTCTATCGTAAAGTTTTCACAATCTTCAGTGATTCGGATAGCATTCCTTTTCACGTTTACAAACGTATTGTTAACTATATGAAACTGCTCACTTCCAGATATTAGAATTCCTGTTGCCTCCGGCACGCTTTGTCCGTCAAATGTTATGTTAGTTACTGAAAAAATTGATTTGCATTCAAAGGTTATGAACGGTGCTTCTGTATTGTTAGGACGTCTTATTATTGTCCCGTCTTTTCCTAATAAAGTGGTTCTTGACTTAGCGGTGAGGTTGCATGCCAACCATACTCCTTTGGAAACTACAACAACGGCGCCTTCAGGAGGAACGTCATCTAAAGCCTTTTGCAAGCGTTCAGTGTCTGTTTCACCTGTATATTGGCTTGAATTAATAGTCACATCATAAGTTCTCGTCTTGTCGGAGGAGAAACTGCTCTGCGGCGATAAACGAGCATCTGGAAAAAGGGATGACGGGATATTCGTTGTAATTATCGGCGTTGAAATCAATATAGCTAACAATAGCATCGACGTCGAAAATTTTACAGTCTTTATTTGAATCAAGTTTTGATATTCCTCTATTCCAGTTTAGGTTCTCTCCTTGAGATTACGAGTCTATCACTTGTGTACCGAAGGCCTTCGCTACAATGGCAATGTCCTTCATGTCAATCTTCCCATCTGGATTCAAATCTGCTTCTGGGTTCCAGTTGAGATCTCCTATAGTGCTTCCAAAAGCCTTAGCCACAATTGATATATCCTTCATATCTATTTTCCCGTCTGGAAATAGGTCGCCTAACAATCTTACTTGAAACGTGCTTTCATGATATGCAATGTATGGTTGATAGTACGTGCGTGCATAGATTGTATAGTTGCCTAATCTTATGTATGTCAAGGCTAATCCCACGGTTAGATTAAATGTTCCAGTCGAGCCTTCAAGTGAGACAATCATACTTGCAGAACCCGATGCTCCTGAGCCATGGCCAGTTATGCTGAAAGCTGCTGATTTTTCTGGAGAGTATGCAAAGCCTCCATCCCTTGGTAGCTTATTGTAAATATTTGCAAATGCCACCGCATCTCCGACAAAGGCGTCGCTGGGTATTGGTACTGGCCAGAAGCTATTAGTAATTACTTGGCCTGGATCCATTTGACCTTCGAAAAAGATGAATGCGTCGAAGGGAACCTCGTTTGCATAAAAGAGGTTAATGGTACTTATAACATTGTAGGAGGTTGCTGCGTTGTTTTTGATTTTTATCTTGAAACCGGCGTATCCACCCTGAGGAAAGCTGTTTTTGGGATTTCCATAAGCATCGCATGGAACAAGCTCTTGAATTTCGATAGGCCAAGGAGCTGAGCCACCTGATCCTATTATTAAAGTTCTAATGACGAAGGTCTCGTTCTTTGGATTGTCGATTTCTAAGGCTACCAAGGCATCGGAAACTGGTTCCTCATTCAAAGTAAGGTTTCCACTGATCAGAACTTTTTCGGAGACATCATAAACCTGCCCATCTGTAGCGAGACTCAACTTCAGATTGGAACCTGATGCGGAGGAAGTGAGCGCTATAACAAGAGTTATTATCAATACATTGACTATCGCGTGCACTGATGTGCCTTTGGACAAATTGATTTGCCTCAATTGAAAGACATTTATCTTTTCAGATAAGTCTTGTGGAATTAATTTCTAGTGTTGTCGGCATGACACACGTGCGCTCTGTTCTTCTAGGATCTTCTCTCTTACATATCTATTTTCAATCAAAATCGCTCAAGAGATTGATCATTCTGAGAAATTTAAAAAAGGGGATTTGGGAGTTCTAGCAGTATTTTATGTAGATCTTCGGTGGCGGATATTCTGGACACCAAGCTTGTCCACCATCGGTTGGATCTTTGTCGAAGCAGTTAACATGTATTGATGCAACGCCGGCAAAAGCGAACTTCGGAATGTAAATGCGTAGTGTTATTGTATCATTCTTGTACTGACAGTAGGATGCTCCTCCTACAGTGGTTTCGGCGGAGATGAATCCTATTGGCACATTCAGCTCGTCAAAGATTACGACGCCGAAGAGGGCTGGATAAGATTGCTGGGCGTGAGTTCCGTACTCAACAGTTATGTCGACGGTTTCATCATGACAGTATTTGTATTTATCGGTGGTGACTTTCCATAGCCGTACTAGATAGTCATAGTGGAACGTCAGTGTATCGTTAATTACCGTGGAAGCTACGTCAACAGTAGCAGTGACTTTCCATACTCCGAAATATGATTCGGCATCTGCGCATTGCCAAGGCATTCTGAACGTTGTCAAAGCAACTCCATATTCGTCTGTTATCGCTGTGGTTTTTAACAAGACCTCTGGTTCTCTGCCGCTGGGTGCGTTGAATGGACCTTCGACCTCGAAGGCCACGAGTTTATATTGGACAGGCCACAAGTTATATGTCACATTAGTGTAGAGATAAACTGTTTTTTGCGGCCAGACCATGTCCATGGGGTTATTTGGGCCTTGTCCACCATATGGAGCTGGAAATGGAGGACTAGGAATGCCCCAGTCGCTTGCGTCTACTCCGCCGTAGACATCAATCATTCTTCCCGGCAACATGTTATACAACATAACTTCGCCGTCTATCGGTGTGTCAAGAGTTACATCAACGGGGTTCTGGAGGGATGGGTCATCTAAGCCCACAGCGAGTTGATCAACTATGTTAAGCGGAATTACGGTTTCTTGTGGTGGAGCTGGATCATGCTTTATGAGGCGGAACGTGATGGTGGTAACTACTCCCTCACCTTCTGGCCAGGGCGGGTTCCACCAGCCCGTGCCGTTTGGAAAGATCATGTTCCCCACAAGGATGTGGGGTCCATAGACACCATTGCTCTGTACGAAGCTTTGGTAAAATGTGCCAAGTGATCCTGGTTGCTGATCTGCGAAATCTGGGAAGAACGGGCCTTCAGTTATGTTACCCACAACCTCCAAATAGTCTGGGTCATAGCTTAATCGGAACTCAACTCCAATCACGTACCAGAATGGATCTAGGTTTTTGATTGAGACTGTTATGTCAAACTCTTCTCCCACTGACGGCTCAGGTCCCAAGGTTACACTGGAGACTTCTAAGTATGGTAGTTCAAGTGTTTGAAGACAGTATATTCTTACCACGCCGTCAACTTCTGGGTCCACATCCACTTCCATGTAAAAGCCCATTAATAGATAATCATGTAGGTCTAGTGGACTTTCATCGTATTCACCAGCCGGTCTGGGCGGAGCTTCACATTGGCTTATCACTTCAAAGGTTACGGTGGCTACTAATACGTCGCCGCTCGGGATGGTGGTGGGATCTCCAGCGAAGAGTTCCAGATCTCCAGGCACAATGGCCTCTGTAGTCGTGGTCCAAAGCGGATCGAAAGTAACATCCATCACATTTATGAGTACGTCGTCAAATCCCAAATGCAATGAGACATTTTCCAAAGACCAACCAGATGACAAGCCCATGATGTAGATGTCGATGTCAAACTGCTTTCCTATTGAGGAAGGCGGAAATTGTGGAAACTCTGTGTAGGTGGGGTCTACTGCAAGGTGAGGTTTAGGCGGGACAGCGTATGCATACGCGTAATGTGCATTGTAAGGTGTAACGGTGATGGTTGCAAGATCTGGATCGAGGACGTAAGTGTCATCAGGATAGGTTGTCGTAATATCCAAGTCACTCTCAAGAGAACCGCCTGGAGGAGGCGAAGCAATAACTTCAAACTCGACCCAGATTAAGCTTCCTTGCCCAGGATCTCTCTGAACAAGGCCCATCAAGGACTCACCGTGTAGCACGTAGCCAGTTGCATGATCAATTATTGGGGCAACTGGCACTGTGATGCTGCCTGCAAAGTCGAAGAACTCGCTTTTACCAGGATGTGTATAACTTGTCCTAGTAGCCTTCAGCTGTGTGTTGTCGTAGAGCAACTTGACTTGCCATACAAAGCTTGCCGTGTCCATGTTTATCCATACTGTGACATTGAACTTGTCTCCCACTGAAAGGGTGTCAGTGTCAAAGGAAAGTGTTGAAGGTTCTATCCACATGGCTGGGGCGGTGTGCGGCTCACTTGGTTGAGCATACGCTGGTAAAATTGCTAGGAAAAGCATTGTAACAATGACTACATAGATAAATTTAGACAAATTACTCTTCATCTATTTTCTCCCTTCTCCTTTAGCATATTTAATTCATGCTCTTTTCGAATTTAAGCGTTCCGGAATTATCTTCTATACAGTCAAAGAAGAGCTAAATGACAGTTATATGTAAAAAATAAAAAAAAGAGGAAGATACTATTTCTAACAAGACCAGCCAAAGTTCTTGGCTATTCCACCGATGTCTTTCATGTCGACTTTGAAGTCGTCGTTCGTGTCAGCTGGTGGGTCCCATCTGAGGTGGGCAGGATAGCTTCCGAATGCTTTCGCGGCTCTTCCAATGTCTTTCATGTCAACTTTGAAGTTCAAGGATTCACCGGTGTATGTGTCAACATCTTCTCTAATTGTTGCAACCATGGTGTGGACGTATGTGTGAACTAGGGTTCCATCCTCATAGACTTCAACTGTTATGGTGTGTTCTCCGCATGCAAGAGAGCCTGTGGTGTAGGGTCCTAGATAAAGAACGTCGTACGGGTCTAAGGTTATGCCTGTTTCCTCGTGTGCAAGTACGTCATCTTCGTATACTTTGACGTCCACGGTTACCGAAGCCAACTCACTCGAGGTCTCCGTAACACTCTTGGCCATATAGTTCTGGACCAGCACCTCATATGGATAGGTTGTGTCTGGGTCGATTCGCCATTCGCCGACAACTGCGCCTAAAGTACCTGCGCTTACCCAGTAGTCATTGTATTTGACTACGCGACCATTGGCCAAGCTTCTGTCATATTTGTCGAACACGTAGGCGCCGCATCCAACATGCTGCTTCATGAACGGATACTCCGCTGGTGGGTCTTCTCCAGTAAGGTCCTTGTAAGAGTTGAAGCATGGGTCCCAATCTTCCCAGAGCAAGATCGTTCCATCTTCAACCCGTTGGTCA
>Ga0209636_10005522_pt1 | contig 12902 bp, 10 predicted proteins | sample DeeMarSWOR152_54_FD_187464 | JGI IMG/M metagenome (GOLD analysis project Ga0209636, IMG submission 187464) | Marine sediment microbial communities from White Oak River estuary, North Carolina - WOR-1-52-54 (SPAdes) (version 2) | ecosystem: Environmental > Aquatic > Marine > Intertidal zone >...
CGATGTTCTGAAGCCTGATTTTCCTTCGCTCTTTGTCGGTTAGAAGTGAAGTATTCTCGTTCTTGAAAAAGACTTTTCCTGAAGTCGGATGGTCATTTAATCCTATCAAGCTGAGAAGCGTAGTCTTCCCGGAACCGGAAGGCCCTACGATTGAAACGAAAGTAGCCTCCTTGATTTCCAGATTCACCCTGTTCACGGCCACGATGACAGACGCGCCAAGGCGGTACGTACGCGTCAATTCTTGGATCCTGACTATCAATATTCTGACCTCAAAACCTCTGAGATATTCATTTTTGACGCAGCTATGGCGGGTATGACGCCTGCAATGCAGCTTACGGCAACTGTGGATGCAAGAATTTTGATCATAAAAAGAGGGGAAACGATGTTGAAAAGGTCAAAGAAAAACATTGAGAGCGGAATGTTTGTGTAAATGCTGGCTATAAGTATCGCGGCGATTGAACCTAACAATATTCCAGCTAGGCCGCCGAGCAACCCTATTAATGTGGTTTCGGTGATGACCATGCGGAAGATTGCGCTTTTTGGAGCTCCAATTGCATCCAAGGTAGCGAAGTCCCTTCTCCTCTCGGATACGTTCATCATAGCAACCGTTATCACAAGGACCATGCTTAGGAGGTAAAGCACGCTACTTAGTCCTAGATTCCAGGTTTCTATGTCGTGAAGAAGCGGTTCAACAATTTCGTTTCTTCCATCAGTCGTTAAAGCCTCAACTCCCAGAATTTCAGCTTCAATTCTATCCGCCACCTCTTCCTCTTTTACCTCCTCTTCAAGCTCAACAACGACCATATTACCCATCCAACTCACCTTGGGATCGGGATAATACAGTCGCCGAGCCAACTCAAGTGGTAGGATTATCGATCGCGTAAGAAGAGCAGATCGTGAATCAAGAATCCCCGCAACCGTTAAATTCGTCTTTTCCAGTTTCACCTTTGAGCCTACAGTAAGGTCATACTGCTTGGCGATAGATGAACCGACAACAACCTCTTTTTTATCCAGATCCGGTGACGGCCAATTTCCACCCGGCTTGATGGGCGTGTGACCAACCAGAACAGACCAGTTTCCAGGAGGTATCCCGATGCTGACGTTTGATGGGGCAAGTTGAATAACGGCTTCAAATTGGTAACCGAATCTAACCAGCATAGGAACCGCTTTCTTAACGCCATTCACCTGCTGCACTTTTTCAACTACACTTTCTGGAATGTTTCCTCCCATAACGGGAAAAGCTTGAATGACCATAGCGCCTTCAGCTACGACAACGACATCTCCACTGAAAAATATGTTCATGTCTCTGATGACCGTCGTGTAATTTGTAGTGGTTGCGCCTATGGCTACGATGAAGATGGTGGCTAGAGAGACGCCGAATATGCAAAGTGAGGTTCTGAAGCGTCTTCGGAGGAGGTTTCTTAGACACATAATGGTGATTCGCGTAGCCTAATCCTTCCATTCACTTGATTTTGAGTTTTGAATCGGTTTTAATTCTATAACTATTGTCCGAAGAACATAAATAATTCTATCAATGATATGAATAGCTACAGGTGTGAAGATTATGAGGATTGGCAAAAGAATCTTATCAATCATGATAATGTCTCTTCTGATCTTTTCAACTATATCGATTTTCTGGGTGCCATTATCCCAAGTTAGTGCCCAAGGGGTAGGAAGTCTTACCGGCATTATCTATGACAGTGGAGTGGACACGGATACCGACGGAACCTTCGATTTCTTAGAGGTGGGCGTAGAGGTTAATGTCTCTACTTCAGGAATGTTTCGGGTGGAGGTATCTGGGCTTTATGATTCAACATACTTTCATATCAGCGTCTGGGGCGAGAATTTCACGTACCTCGACGTGGGTATACACGTTGTCTACGTTTCCTTAGACGGTCCAACTATCTATGCTTCAGGCCTTAATCCTGCCTCTGTTTCTAGCATCTATCTCTATGATGAAGACTACAACTGGCTTGACGATTTGCATGATGTTCCTTTGTCAAAGGAATATTCTTACACCGAGTTTGATCTGCCTCCTGCATTTCTCACCGGTACCATTTACGATAGTGGGGTTGACACGGACATTGACGGAACCTTCGATTATCTGAGGGTTGGGGTGGAGGTTAACGTCACTGCTCCAGGGACGTTTCGGGTAATGGTGCATTGGCTTCGGGATTCGGGGTACAACTATATCAGCGTCCAAGACCAAAATTCCACGTACCTAGATTTTGGCGTACACATCGTCTACCTTTTCTTGGATGGTCCAACGATCTACGTCTCAGGTTTAAATCCTGCCTACGTTCCTGACATCCATCTTGATGATGAATACGATAGCCAGCTCGATTACTTGTATGATGTCCCCTTGTCAAAGGAATATTCCTACACCGAATTCGATCTTCCCCCAGCGTTTCTTACTGGCACTATCTACGACATGGGACTGGATACCGATGGTGATGGAGCCTTTGATTACCTTGAGGTGGGTGTAGAGGTTAATGTCACTGATTCGGGGGATTATGGAGTCGATATTTGGGGTCTTCTAGATTCTGGTCACAATTATATAAGCGTCTCGGGTTATGAATCCAAGTACCTTGATGCTGGTATACAGGTTGTCAATGTTTTGCTTTACGGCCCTACAATCTACGTTTCAGGTTTAAACCCTGTGAACGTTTCTGAAATAGAACTCTCTTCCGTAGAGTACGCTCTTCCTTTTCAGCTCCCGCCGCCGCGCAATTGGTTTGGTTCCGTATATGATGTTCCTCTATCCCAAGAGTATTTGTACACAGAATTCGATTCGCCCTTCAGTGACATGGAAGCAATTTTTGTCGTATACCCAGATGGTCGAGTAGTCATGGGGGCAGCACTGAATTACACTAATATGGAGCCACCCTACACAGAGCCGCCAATGTATGGAATTGCTGAAATCAGAAAGAGCGACACCTTGACCCTGGTATCAGCGAACTTTACATTAATCATTCCACCGGAAGAAGCGTCTCAGTTCCCGTTCAACTCGTCAGCCTTCACATTGCTCTCAGAATATTCCGGTGGTCTTCTCACCACTACGATCGATGGCTCAACGATCTTTCCGCCCGGTATCGCATCCGAGTTTCCTTTTAACATTACGGACTTCACGGTGGTTGGGGAATACATAGGCAATATGGTAGATGGTAATATCATAGTTGACATATGGAACGGTTTTCCACTGGACGATATAGAAATAGACTTCCAAGGAAACAACACTTACGTACACCTCAATGGCTCTACAACAGTCATCTTCGGGGATTACCCCGATTTTGGGGAACTTAACGCAACGGTTCTTGAAGAACTGCTCCAAAATCTGACTAGCACCATCGGAGGGCAAGGCCCTGATTCCTTGTACAACATGACAGATGGGCTGTTGAAGTTCACGATGTTAAATAATGTGACCACGCTGCACAACGGTAACGCTACGGTTGATTTTGAGGCGAAGGTTGAGGGAGACCTCATTCAAACGCTTGGCAATATGACAGGTCAACCAGCTTCTATGTATGTTAAAATGTTAAATACTACGTTGTCTTCGGTTGAAAACGCTTCCTTCCTCTTAACGTATTCACACGCATTCAAAGAAGCCGATATGAATCTTGAGTTCGTTGCCAACATAACCGATCTCATTGATAAAACTGTTCTAATCTTGCCAGATATACCTGATATACCGCCTGAAATGGTAACGATCATAGAATATGTTCTAAATACCACCACCTATTGCTCAGTTGAATCAGCAGAGTTCTCATTATCTTATGAAGATTCCACGGCAATCCTTAATGCAACCGTAGTTATCGACGGTGATTTTGACGCTGAAATCAACTACATAAAAAGCCTGTTTCTGACCTACGGAGTACCGCAACCGTTAACATCGCAACTACAAACCCTCAACGAGACACAAATAGACTTAACCAATTTCAGAATCGGCTTCAATATAAACGAGACCGTAATGGAAGTCGATTTTAGCGGAGTTGCGGTTCGGCCACCGATAGATGTCATAAACGCTACAAGCTTCAAACTTTGGAGATTCTTCAACATCACTGCAAGCGAATATGAGCCTCCGGGAGAGGGAGAAAGATTAAAAGTAACGGTTGAAGGCGGCAGCAATGGAACCCATACTATCAGAATCTTTAGACCTCCAACCGTACCAGAACCGGACACAAGTGCCCCAGGCGGCATGGTCTGGAACAACCAATCCATCAGCGGCCTTAAGGACCTAATTTTCCAAATCGGATCGCCTGACAACACGCCTCCTAACATCGGCACTCCCATTCACACACCAGAAATTCCTGACGATGGTGAAGATGTAACCGTTTCAGTGAACGTGACCGACGATGACACCGGAGTCCGCCCTGATGGAGTAATCCTTTCCTACAGCACGGATGACGGTGAAACCTGGATTAACGTCACAATGAGCAAAGCGACCGGAGACACCTACGAAGGAATAATCCCAGGATTAGCCGCCGGAACCCAAGTGAAATATATGATCATTGCATATGATTATGCAGGAAATGGAGCCGTCGAAAACAACGCAGGAGCTTACTATGTTTACACGGTTATACCAGAGTTCCCGACTTGGCAAATAATTGCGTTTACGCTTCTATTGATCGGAATAATCGTGGTCCTCGCGAAAAAACGACAAAACATCGCTAAGAATCGCCTAAAGGTAAACCAGCTTTTCTCAATCTTCCGTTAGAAACAATATCTCACTAGTGTTAATTGCACGGCGAAAACTCAAATTCAGGACGGAATAGTTAAAACTGACTGTGACAAAAACAGTAAGCTTGATTTAGAAGCCTTGACAACGCTAGGCTTGCATCCCCATTTAGAGGCGAATCGCATGTCATTTCAGCTAACTCCCGAAGAAGGCAGATTTCTCGTTAGACTCGCTCGAAAGGCTGTAGAAGAATATCTCAAAAACGGAAAAATCATAGCTGTCCCCAAAGATGTTTCGCCAAAGCTTATGGAACGATGCGGAGTTTTCGTTACGTTAAACAGCATCCACCAAGGAAAAAAGAGGTTGAGAGGCTGTATCGGTTTCCCGTATCCAACCACACCTTTAACCCGGGCTGTAATCGAATCCGCCATCAACTCCGCAACCCAAGACCCTCGTTTCCCCCCAGTCTCCCTCGACGAACTTGACCACATAGTTTTCGAAGTAAGCGTCCTCACTCCCCCCCAACTTGTTGAAGTCGAGAAACCTACAGAATACCCCTCAAAAATCAAGATTGGACAAAATGGACTTATCGTTGAAAGAAGCTACTGCAAAGGTCTGCTTCTACCTCAAGTACCCATCGAATGGAACTGGGAAGAAGAAGAGTTCCTTTGCCAATGTTGCATGAAAGCCGGGTTGTCACCAGATTCCTGGCTGCTAAAAGACACGAAAATCTACAAGTTCCAAGCAATAATTTTTGAGGAGATGTCTCCAAAAGGCGAAATAGAACTGAAAAAACTCTAAGGAAACAGGGTTCATGCGGGTTCAATTCTCTCCATGCGGTGTCGGCTTAGGCCATGTTGGTCGTTGCGTTCCCATAGCCCAAAGACTGGAAAAGGAAGGAGCCCAAGTTCTGTTCTCCACCTACAAGAAAGGACTACGATATGTTCAACAGGAAGGATTTCCAGTTGTGGAAGCTCCACCCATCGGATTTGTCGTAAAACCTGACGGAACAGTTGATTTCAGGCAAACAACAGTCAACCCCGGACCCTTCTTCGCCTCCTTCACTTTCTTGAAGCAAGTTGACGCTGAAATCAAAATCATGAAGGCATTTAAACCCGACGTAGTTGTATCGGATTCGCGAGCTTCGCCTCTGGTAGCTGCAAAACTGTTAGAAATACCAGCACTTTGCATCCTTAACCAATTTCAAGTAATCATTCCCAGACAAAAACGATTTCTAAGACTCGCCAGACTGGCAGACGCCTTCACCCTCACAGTTATTGGAAAAATATGGACCACCGGAACACAAACCCTAATTCCAGATTTTCCTCCACCCTACACGCTTTCAACCGGAAATCTGCGAATTCCAAAGGCGTATCGAAAACGCGTAAAGCTTATAGGACCTGTGCTATCTGTGCGCCCCGATGACTTGCCAAGCCGAAAAGAAATTCGGAAAAAACTTGGTTTAGCAAGGGATAACCCTTTAATCTTTGCACCCATCAGCGGACCCGAGAAAGAAAGCGCCTATTTCATCGATATTCTTCGGCAAATCTTCAGAGAATTCCCAGATGACTATCAGATAGTTATGTCCCTTGGCTATCCAAACGCGTCAGCTGAACCTGTTAAGAGTGGAAACATGACCGTCTACGGATGGATTCCTAACCGCTTTGAATACCTAAAGGCATGCGATCTTGTAATCGCTAGGGCTGGCCATGGAACAGTAGCCCAGTCCATCTGTTACGGCAAGCCCCTAATTCTTGTGCCTACACCAAGCCACACCGAACAACTTAACAACGCCAAAAACGCTGTTGAATTAGGTATCGCCGAAATGATCGAACAAGACGATCTGAACAAACATATACTCCTCACAACCGTTGGAAAAATTTTGGAGAACAATCGATTTCAAGAAAGGGCAGAACAGATCCAGGAAGATGTTATAAAGTTGAATGGCTTAGAAACTGCCGTTCAAATGATAGTCGATGCCGCTGAAGGAGGAATTGCTGACGTTTCTTCCTAGAAAGATTTTGGAGGAAAAAATCCGCAAGTTTCTAGAGGAAGACCTTGGGCAAGGTGACATAACTACTCCTCTCACGGTTCCTTCTGGAACGATTGTTGAAGCAGAAATTGTCGCAAAGGAATCTGGGGTGATAGCTGGAATAGAAGAGGCGCTCACATTGTTGAAAAGTTTTGGTTTTCAAGTTAGAGTCATCGTGCCAGATGGGTCCAGAGTTGAGGAAAAAGCAACTGTATTGGAGATAGTTGGGGACGCTAGGACACTACTTTCAATTGAACGAACTCTCCTCAACCTCCTCATGAGGATGAGCGGCATAGCCACCGCAACCAGCCGACTGATCGAGAAGGTTCGTCGTGCCGGCTATAAAACTCGAATAGCTTGCACCCGAAAAGTGGCTCCGGGCCTCTCATATTTTGACAAAAGGGCAGTGATGCTCGGCGGAGGCGACACTCATCGTTTTCATTTAGATGACCTCATCATTGTGAAAGATAACCATCTGGTGGTTGTTGGAGATGTTGGTGAGGCTATAAAAAGGGTTAGGGATGCTGTTTCGTTTTCTAAGAAAATTGAAATTGAGGTTTCTACGGAAGACGAGGCGTTGGAGGCTGCGAAGGCAGGGGCTGACATAGTTATGCTTGACAATTTTTTTCCTCAACAAATAAAGGATACAATGGTGTTGCTTGATAGGAAGGGGCTTCGAGGCAAGGTTTTGATTGAAGCCGGCGGTGGAATAAACGAGCGAAACGTCCTTGAATTTGCCGCTACAGGAGTTGACATTCTTAGTCTCGGAGAAATAACCGACAGCGTAAAGGCCCTTGACATGAGCCTCGAAGTATTAAAAGTGAGAAAAAGCGAAACAAAAAAAGTTTAGAAATCGATGTCAAATCTTAGGGGTTATTTCTAACAATCTGAAGCCTCGTGCGCAAGGGTTAAGCATCTCTGACGTTTGAACTTTCCCTAAAATTCCTTTATCGTCTTTAGCATAGCCCACAACATCCTGTTCCGCTGGCACCAAAGACTGCAACGCTACAGTGTCGTCAAGGAATTTCGGTTGGCATTTCAATGGAAGTCCAAGCCTCAGCTTGGTGTTTTCTTTAACTGCCTTTTCCATGGAGTATAGAATGGCGTGGGCGCCTGAGGTTAGTTCAGCTATTCTTACTGGAATGCTTTCTTTTCCGAGGGCTAAAACGTCGATGCCGTAAATACGCTTGATGTCTGCAGCGATCTTTCTTATTTTTGGCAGAATCTTTATAACTTGTCTTCGTGCTTTGCTTGAAACCCTCAGTTTAGAAATTTCAACTACGGAGAGTTCCTCTAGGCTTATGCCGCCCAACGACAAATCCAGATGAACCACATCTGCCTTCGCTTCTTTCAAGAGTTTCCGACAAAGCTCGAGTTCGTGAACTACTAGGAGGTATCCTTTCTTCACGTCGGCGAAAATGGGCTCGGCTAGGTAAATGTCGGCTTCTCTGTAAGGAGGTTCTACTAGAACAACAACTGCGGCAACCACCGACAAGGGTTTGAAGCGATCGTTCAGGATGGCTGCACCCGAGTCCGCTGCAACTACTCTCAAGTTTCTTCACCGCATTTTACATTTTGAAGTGATTTCTTCTCTTATACTTTTTTAGCCTCGATATTAACCTGATTGCGTCTGATCCTAAACATCTGACCTGATCTCCTTTGCCCAGAATCTCTCTTTAGAATCGATTATAGGAAACTGATTTTCCACTACTCCTTCAAGAGTTTGTCTTGCTCTCTGATCTTGGCGACGAGCTGGTTTTTCACCGATAGCCAACTGAAGCATCTCCAAGATGTGATAAATAGGCATCTCGATCGGAGCAGCAATCTTTCCAACCGAAAGCATTTGGAGGCATCCAGCACAGTAGACAACTATAGCTTCAGCCCCTGTCTTTTCGGCTTCCCTCAAGCTTTTTTCAGTAGCAGCCGTGATATCGGCTGGATGGAATCCCGATTCGTGGCTGAAGCCTCCACCAATCCCACAGCAGAGGCCATGTTGACGGCAATGTTCCATCTCGACAACCTTGGCTCCGATGCTCTCCAAGATTTTCCTAGGCAAATCGAGGTAATTCTTCCCGAATACCTTACCATAGCAGGATTCTTGGATCGTTACCCTCATATTCACCTTCTTCCTGATTTTTATTCTTCTATCCTCTATCCTATCCCAAAGCCACGAGAGCAAAGGCTGAATTTCGAAATCGAAGTTCGCCCCAAACTTGGGCAAGACATTTGTAAACATGTTATAGCCAGCTGTGCACATAATCATCATCCTTTTTACACCTAACTTTTCGAAGTAATTTTCCATTCTCTTCGTCACCTGCTCGACCTGGTCAAAAAGCCCCATTCGGTAGTACATCTCCCCACAGCACTTATCCAAAGAGCCTCGAATATCCAAGCCTTCTAGAAGCTTGGTTTTGGTTAAATATGGGACAGTGATGACGTTGCATCCGGGATAGCACATTTCCTCGCAAGGGGACAGGTCATCCCAAGACGCGAGGATTTCCCTTTCATCTTGAGGAAGCTTATCAAGCACGTAGGTCCTGAAGTTAGGATAACTGTGAGGAATGAAATATCTCGCCCTAAGGGGCATTCCTTCTCGCAAATATCTCTCATGCCACCTATCTAACATTAACTGAGTTGGATTACTATGTTGGGGGCAAATGAAATTGCAGTCGAAGCAGCTTGTGCATTTTTGTAGAACATATTTGGTTTCGTTACCTTTAATGAGCCTTTTTATTTCTTCCTTTGCTTCGTCAGGAGGTAAAATCATTACGGGGCACTTGCTAAAGCATTCTCCGCAAAAATCACATGTCTCATGATCAAACGGTTTAAAAGGATCAGAATTGGACATCTTCATTTTTATCACCCGATTATTAGGTAAGACTTTAATAGAAAGCCATTTCCCATCTCTCTTCTACACATTTTTAGTCTTAATATCGACCCCAATGGGGTCCACCCAGTATCTTTCTGGAAGCCCCGCGAGATATTTCGGTGCCTCCTCCAGAGCGATTTTGAACATATTCTCTGCTCTTTCCATGTTTCTGTGTACGGGCTCTTCACCTATAGCTTTCTGAATCAGTTCTATTATGTGATAAATGGGCATTTTACCTCTGGAACCAATTTTTCCTACCGAGAGTACCCATAAACACCCACCACAATGAACTTCTAAAGCATCAGCACCAGTTTCTTCCGCTTCTTCGAATCTTTTTGTGGCAACATCCATTACGTCCATCATGTTTTGATCGATAGCAAAGGCGGCGATGCCGCAGCACAAAGCATTTTCTCGAGTATGCTTCATCTCCACGATTTCTGCGCCCAGCGTCTCCAAAATCTGGCGGGTCAAGTCAAAGAAATGACTTCCGAACGGCTTTGAGTGGCAATTATCGTGAACTGTTACCGTCATGTTTAATTTATTTTTAATTTTGATTTGTCCGCTTTTGATCTTCTTCCAGAGTAAATCTAACAAAGCTATGCTTTTGAAATCAAATCTAACACCAAACCTGTTAGGATACACATTTTTTATCATGTTGTAACAACCGAGGCAGGGAAAAACCATTTTTTTCACGCCCATGACTTTTAACTGTTTTTCTAATCGTTTCGCGATTTGTTCAGCTGTATCAAGCACTCCGATTCGATAGAAGGGCTCCCCGCAACAAAGCTTGTTTGTCATCATAACGGTAAAATCGTCAAATAATTTTGTATAGCTGAGATAAGGAGGAAAGCACATCATACATCCTGGATATAGAATCTCTTCTGATTTGGATAACTTGGACCACGACTGGAATGTTTTCTTTTCATCTTCTGGTAACACAATTGACCACAGATTTGGAGAAATTTGAAGGGGTGTTACGAAAAACTTGGCTTCAACCGATAAACCATTCTTTTTGTATTTCTCGTACCATCGATATAAGATTAATTCGTACGGAAGGCAGTCCTTAGGACAAATTATGTTGCAGGTCATGCAACTCGTACATTTCGCTAAAACGTGTTTGGTTTCCTTACCTTTAATCAGTCTCTTCATTTCTTCTTTTGCCTCTTCGATGGGAAGCTCTAACACAGGGCACTTATTAAGGCAAAGACCACATATATCGCACGATTCTTTATCAAAGAAGTAATATTTCATTTCCAGTTTTGTAGGTCTCTTTTTATTAATAAGTTTTGTGAGACAGAAGCCTGCAGAAAATTGTTCAAATTTCAAGTTCGAAATAGATAGATTTATCTTTGACTTCTTGAAGAGTTCAATTCGATGATGTCTCAGAGTTACTCTGAATCCGATTCGCGGAGATGATGACAACTCTAGACTGAATCAATTGACAACTCATAATTTGTGAAATCTTCGCGTGACCTCCAGAACGTCTTTCTTCACTTATGAGGGCTTAAGATTCATTCCAAGGACGTATAATTCTGAGCTCTTTGCTCTGCTAGCCTTTGGTTTGACCAATTTTACAAAACTGAAATGTTGTTTAACCTCCTTAACGAAGTCGTTGAGCATGTCTCCTTGAAAGACTTTTACGAAAAAGTTTCCTCTTGGCCTAAGAACAGAGGTGGCGATCCGTAGAGAATGTCTTGCGAGGTCAATTTGACGGGCATGGTCGAGCTCCCAAATCCCCGAAATGTTCGGTGAAACGTCTGAAATAACAACGTCGGCTGAGCGTGGCAAAAGCTCCCTGATATTTTGGGTTATCTGGGAATCTGTTATGTCACCAGTGACTGTGCGAACGTTGGGTAGGTCAATAGGCTCCACATGTTTAAGGTCTACCCCAAGCACGAAACCTGAACCGCCTACAATCCTTCTAGAAGCCTGCGTCCACCCGCCTGGAGCAGCCCCTAAATCCACCACCACATGGCCAGGTTTGATAAATCGATGTTTCTTTATCGCTTGAAGAAGCTTGTAAGCAGCGCGTGACCGAAATTTTTCCTCCTTTGCTTTCCGATAGTAATAGTCTCTTTTTCGTTCTTTGATCCATGTTTTCGGCAAAATTAGCCTTCACCAGAGGGGTTCATTTCCCTTTGCACGAGACTTAGAATCCACTCGGTTAATTTTTCGCATCCGTTGGGTGAAATGGTGCTCCAGGCTCCGCATTTTGGATCATCTGGGCACATTAAGCAGGGGCAATCGGCGATAGAGTTGATGGATGCTGGCTGTCTCTTAGTATATAGTCGATACGTCCATCTTCCACCGAAGAGTTCACGCTCGCGACGAATTAAACCCTTATTCTCCAGTTTTAGAGCTATTCGAGAACCCTCCCTACTGCTTGCATCTAACTTTCGCCACATTTCAGACTGAAGCACACCTCGGTGCCCAGTATTGGCAATCAGGTGTAAAGCTTTATATTCTAAGTCGTTACGTCTTGGCATATCCATCGGTTCCTTGGCATCTTCATAATAAATAGGCACTTTAAAACATAAAAAGATGTATGCTTTTTTCCGAATTACCGTGTTGCAGAGAGTGAAACACAACCGTACAAGCCAAACTACAAAATGCTTTAACACCCGAGATTACATAGACATCGTATGAAAATTGGACAAACATGTTCCATGTTTAATTTCCAATCGTAGCACTCGTTGCAGGGGAGTTAAGAACGTTGCCGATGCCTAATTCAGTTGCGTCCTATTGCCTAGGTATAGAGTCCACGGCAGACGATTTCGGCGTCGCAATTCTTTCTTTCGACGGCAAAGTTCTCTCCAACGCGAACAGCGCGTACGTGCCTGAGAAAGGAGGAATCCATCCAAGAGAGGCAGCTAGACACCACGCTGAAGTTGCTGAAAAGGTTTTGACAGAAGCCTTCGAAAAAGCAGGAATAAAGCCTCAAGACATTAGCCTCGTCGCCTTTTCTCAAGGACCCGGACTAGGACCCTGCCTCCGCACAGGCGCAACTGCAGCACGCGCCTTAGCCTCCTATCTTGGAGTTCCCTTGGTAGGAGTCAACCATTGTGTGGCACACATTGAAATAGGCAAACTCGTAACCGAGGCAGCTGATCCTGTTACTCTCTATGTTTCGGGGGGAAACACCATAGTTTCTGCCTTCGAAGCTGGAAGATATCGCGTTTTCGGAGAGACCTTGGATATTGCCGTGGGAAACTGCCTCGACGTTTTTGCTAGAGAAGCTGGTTTAAGCCAAAGACGGGGAGCGCCCTTCGGAGCCATTGTTGAAGAATTGGCGAGGAAAGGCAAAACCTTCGTTTCTCTTCCCTACA
>Ga0209636_10005523_pt1 | contig 12902 bp, 11 predicted proteins | sample DeeMarSWOR152_54_FD_187464 | JGI IMG/M metagenome (GOLD analysis project Ga0209636, IMG submission 187464) | Marine sediment microbial communities from White Oak River estuary, North Carolina - WOR-1-52-54 (SPAdes) (version 2) | ecosystem: Environmental > Aquatic > Marine > Intertidal zone >...
GACACCAAAGAAAAAATCTGAAAAGACTGAAACAGATGCCGAAGCAAAAGCTGGAGAAAAGACTAAACATGTGACATCAATCACTGATTTGCCTGGGATAGGGCCTTCTACCGCAGCAAAATTGGTAGAGGCAGGTTTTTCCACGTTAGAATCCATTGCGACAGTTTCGATTGGAGAGTTAACCTCAATTGCAAGTATGGGGGAAAAAACAGTCAAAAAAATTATTGAAACTGCACGAGAAGCACTTGATATTGACTTTGAGACCGCTAAATCGGTATTGGCCCGTCGTAAAGAATTGGCTAAAGTTACTACAGGTAGCCAAAAATTAGATGAATTATTTGGTGGTGGGGTCGAAACAGGCACTGTTACAGAGCTTTTTGGCGAATTTCGGACCGGAAAAACTCAGATAGCCCATCAGCTTTGTGTAACTGTTCAATTACCACGAGAAAAGGGGGGATTACGAGATGGTGATAAATACCCTAAAGTCGTATACGTTGATAGTGAGGGAACATTTCGTCCAGAACGCATTTTATCAATGGCCTCACGATGGAAGGATGATCTAGATGAAGATTTGTTATTAGAAAACATTCTGCATGGACGTGCCCATAATTCCGATCACCAAATGGTATTGGTAGAAAAAATGATTAAAGATTATTTACCCACAGAAAATGTTAAGTTGTTGGTAGTCGATTCAATGATTGCTCATTTCAGAGCAGAATATGTGGGTCGGGGAACATTAGCCACTCGCCAACAAAAACTCAATCAACACATTCATACCATTTTACGAGCTGCAGAGATCGGGAATCTTGTTGTTATAGTCACCAACCAAGTCCATGCCAAACCCGACCAATTTTTCGGTGACCCAACTCATCCTGTAGGAGGACATATCGTCGCTCATGCTGCTCAAACACGCGTATACCTTCGAAAATCAAAAGGTGAACGGCGTATTGCTCGAATAGTTGATAGCCCTCTTCTACCTGAAAATGAAGCTGTATTTGGATTGACAGAGATCGGGGTCGTAGATGTGACCTGAAAAAATTATTTATTAATTTCCAGTATCTTTCAAGGTAGAATTAAGACTTATATGATAATTTGCATATATTGATCAATATAGATTCAATTGAAATTCGAGAGTACATCGAAAAAGGACATTATGCGAAAACGCTCACAGTGATCGAAAATGAGCTTCTCAAAGTTATTATTAGCTTCTAAAGAAGAATCGGAAAGTAATATCTGTGTTGGGTTAGATTTAGCCTCTTATAAAAGTCGTAAAGAACAAACTCTTCAGATAAGCGAGAAAAAAGCAGATGTAATACTCAACCTCATTGATAGTCTTAGTCCTTATTGCTGTTCCTTTAAAGTAAATCGTCAATATATTTTAGATCTTTCATTGTCTCAAATACAGATGATAACTTCCAAAGCTCATGATTGCAATCGACCCGTAATTATTGACCATAAAATCTCAGATATTGGGGCTTCAAACGAACAAATGTTATATCACTGTAAACAGGAAGGATTTGATGCTTTCACAGCAAGCCCTTTTCCTGGGAATGTCAAAGAAATCTGTGATATATCTCATTCATACGGATTATCTTCAATAATCCTTGTTCTAATGTCCAATCCTGAAGCAGAATGGATGAAAAAAAGCTTCTTAGATGGACTACCTCTCTTTCAACATTTTGCAAAATTAACAAATAAATATGCCGACGGCGCTGTGGTTGGATCTACTGGATATATTGGGATGAAAGAATTAAAAATCATCGCAGAAGAGATTTCTGGGAAATTTATTTTATCTCCAGGTTTAGGAGCTCAAGGAGGAGAGATTGAAAAATTATTGATTGTATTCAAGGAAGATGTGATATTCAATGTTGGAAGGGCAATAATTTATCATAAAAATCCAGTAGAAGTGATAAAAAAGTATAACAATTCTGTTAAATCAGTTTACTATTCATTAGGTAAGTAAATTGCTCCTTAAAAATGCCTTAATCTGGTATCGTGAGCAAATTCTTCGTGGCCACATTCTTGTGAATGAAGAAACTGGACTTATAGAACGAATCTCTCTTTCAAAAATAATTGGAACTGGTTCAGATAATTTAGAAATTAATCTGAAAGGAAAGCTAGTCATTCCAAGTATGGTTGATATTCATAGCCATTTGAGGGATTTTGAAGAAAGTCATAAAGAAACTTATGAAACAGGGGCTCTTGCGGCGGCAGCAGGTGGATTTACAACTATCTTTGACATGCCTAATAAATTAAATCCAATCAATTCTCCGGAAAGCCTTACAAAAGCCGTAGAAAGAGCCAAGAGAATTCAATGGGCAAAGATCATCCCCTATGTCCTCCTGAATAGAGATACGGAATCATCCCTAATATCAAATTATCCATATTTGAAAGCCTATCGCGGTATTACGACTGGTAATTATCTAACCAGTATTTCAGAAATTAAGGAATTTTTAATCAGATCATCAGGAATATTAGTTGTCCATTGTGAAGATAATGCGAGAATCAGCGAGAATCTGAAGAAATTTCAAAAGACTCTAGAGAATCATTGGAAGATCCGAGATTCTCAAACGGAGTTACTTGCGATAAAAAATCTTCTAGAAAGCACAAAAGATATAGCAACTAGAGCAAAATTACACATAGCTCATGTAACTCTTATAGAATCGATAAAAATCTTACATTCGAGGAGTGTGTCCTTTGAAGTAACCCCACATCATCTCTTTTTAAATAATGATGATTTTTCTCAGCTTGGTGTGAAAGGTAAGATGAATCCCCCATTAAGATCAAAAGTAGAGCAACATTACTTATTGGAGGCATTTCTAAAGGGTCAAATCCGTATAATTAGTACTGACCATGCTCCTCATACAATACATGAGAAGAAAGATCTTGAGTTATCTGGAGTTCCCGGGCTCGAAACATGTTTACCACTTCTATTTAATTTTTGTAATCCAATAGATAAAAGGAAGTTAGCTCTTATAATAAATGCTTTAGCTCAAAATCCACGTTCTCTAATGAATTTATCTGAAAAAGGGATTATTGCTGTAAATGAACCCGCTAATTTGACTGTAATAGATCTTAAAAAGAGAAAGGTAGTTCGAGGAGACGATCTTAAAACAAAGTGTAAATGGAGTCCCTGGGAGGGGATTGAATTGCAAGGATGGCCAGTTCTTACAATAAGGGAAGGTAAAATCACGTATAATGATCTTTAGAAACATATGCATTAAGAGAAATAGATTCATTAAAGGATTAAAGTTAAAGAAGGTAAGCTCATTGCTTCTTTATAAAAAATCTAAAGACTACACCTTTATTTCATAATAATAGATTAAGTAAGTTGTTCTAGAATAGAAGACTCGGGTTCTTTATCAACAGATATTTCGGGTAATTTCTTTAATGAAAGGAATTTGAGACTAGTCCATAAAGCTAATATTGGAAGGGTAGGTATCTTTATCATTATCCCCAGTAGCAAAAATATACCATTTGATCCTCTACCAAAAGTTTCTATCATTTCTAAACTCCTCGCTGAGAAAATGTTACTCCCTAAAAGCATTAAAAGTATTCCAATCAGATTGAGAAAACCAAAAATAAATGCACGTCCTAACTTAACTGAGTCAGTATAACCTGTTTCCAGATTGATAGTTTCTAAATATTTTTCTTGAGAATAAAGAAAGTAAAGAAAACAAAATGCCCCAAAAATTTGGAGAATAAAGGCAAACGGATTATTGAGAAGACTAGTATAGAATTGATTATCTTCAAGAAACCAATAATCGGTTTGAGAAAAGCCCAAATCAATTTCCCCTGAAATAAAAAGGGGAATTCTCCATAAACAACTAAAAATTATCCATAAAAATCCAGATAGTGGAAGAAGGAAATTCTTTCTTGATAGAAGATTATCCTCTTTTCTTAAATGAGAGAAATATAATAGCGTACTTGTGCTAATAATTGATATAGAAACAAGATCGAGAAGAAGTGCTAAGGAGAAAATGACATTTAACCCCCTAGCAGCTACATTTTCTAGCTCTGAACGAACGAAATAAGAGAAAATACGTGAAGAAATAATTGGGATGAATGCTATAAAAGGAATCATTATTATGATGTTTTGAACTACCCACAATTTCCACCCTACTCTGTATAATCGATTTTTTTGCATCTCTGTCAGGATTCTACTCACCTTGCAATATTACTTTTATTTCTGCTAATAAAACATGGTCTGAAGGAGTAACTTTAATTCCTTCCAGTATATTCTAGTATTATAAATCTTTATTTTGAGGCAAAATTCTCCTTTAAAAATTAAAAGAGGATTCTCTTGAGAATATTTTGGCAAAAAATACTTTAAAATATAGATGATATTGATTAATGGTTACAATATTAATCAAAAATGAATTTTACATCACTAGTTGGTATCGATATCCAATTAACTGTTACTAGAGGTGTTTTATTTGCCAATGTTGGCAAAGGGATATTTTGAACCATCTGCTCCCCTACCAAATTTTCCAAAATCATCAACTCTAGCTATCACGTCTCCACGAAATACTGGGCCATCTTGACAAATGCTGAGTCCTAAATCATCTATGAAACATGATCCGCAGATCCCAAAACCACATCTAATATAACGATCTGCTAAGCAAATTTGAAGGTTTCTTTCTAAACTATGTTCCTGGGCAATTACAAGAATTTTCTTAAGCATTAATTCTGGCCCACATGTATAAATCTCCCAATTTAATGGTTTATCCAAGAGATTATCAAGAGTAGTTTCTATTTTTTCCGAAATCAGACCATGAAATCCATAAGATCCATCTTCGGTGCAAAAATCAGTTGAAATGGGTAATTTTTCGAACTCTTCCCTGAATAATAATTCAGTCTTAGTTCTAGCTCCTTGTATGAGGATAATTTTTCTAGATATAAAGGAATTGTTGATCAATTGGTGAACTAAAAAACGCAAGGGCGCTATTCCTATACCACCTGCTATAATTACAACGTTTTTGTTGTGATCAAGATTGAATCCATTTCCAAAAGGTCCTCTTAAACCTATCAAGCACTTTTCTTCTTTTTGGATGATAGCATTTGATGTAGGCCCAACTCCACAAATAGCAAAGGAGATTGTTTTCTTTTGATAGTGATTAACTGCAATAGGAATCTCATCATCCCCAGGTAACCAAAGCATGAAATATTGACCTGGAACTACTTTCATACTTTTTTCTTCAGGAAGAAGAAAAGAAAGAATCGCTGTTTTCTCGTTCTCCATGTATTTTCTGAAAATTGGTAAACAAACTGGAAGATTGTAATGATAAGTTTCACTCATGAGCTACCCCTCTTAATTCTTCTAGAGACACTTCCTCATGAATAAGATATGATTCTAGTCCCTTGAGTAATTTCGAGATTAATATGTTGGGTGAGGAATAATTAGTAAATGCAGATCCGATCTCAACAGCACATGCCCCTGCTAGGATATATTCTACTACATCCTCCCATTTAGAAATCCCTCCTAAGCCTATTAGGGGTATTTTTGATCCAAGGGTTTCATAAAGATCGTAAATAGCTCTCAATCCAACTGGTTTGATAGCTTGCCCGGAAAGTCCTCCTCTAATGTTTCCTAGAATGGGTTTCTTTGTTCTTATATCAATAAGCATCGCTTTAACAGTATTGATTGCTACAAGGGCGTTTGCACCTGCTGAAACAGCCGCCTCTCCTATTTTCGTTATGTCAGTAATATTGGGAGTCAATTTAACCCATATTGGAATTCTAGAAGTTCTTTTAACCTTTTTAACTATTTCTCTAACAATCTCAGGATCAGTCCCAACTGCTATGCCTAATCTTTTTGCATGAGGGCAACTTAAATTTAATTCAAAAGCAAGAAGTTCAGTCTTTTTGTTATATCTTCTAATGCAATCTATTACAGAAACAAACTCTTCGGGAGACGAAGCGTAAAGCGAAACAATCAGTTTTACATCAGAATCTATTTTTTGGAGCTCTTTTCCAAATTTTACACAACCTGGATTAGCCAATCCTACTGCATTGATAATTGAATGAATTTCAGGAAGATAAAGGACAGATGGGTTTGGATATCCTTTTCGTGGTTTGAAACCAATTGATTTCGTAGTAACAGCTCCGAGTCCTTCATGAAATAATCGTTTGAGGCTCGAATAAGTAGATCCCAAGATACCAGAAGCTAGAATTAAAGGATTTCGGATTTCAACATTTCCAATAGTGGTTTTTAGGATTTTCATAATCATAATCAGAGCATTAAGGAGATATGTTCGTGGACATTGAAGATTGCGTCACAATATACACATCGTAGACTTATAGGCTGATGCTCATTTAAAACAATAAATTCAGGGTCAACGTCCTCATGTCGGCTTGTTATGCAATTCAGTCCTGGACATTTTATTACTCCCGAAATTCTCTTTGGAGTCTTTATTTTTTCCTTTTCTATTATCATATAGTCCTTAATATATGCGATATTACTACCTGAAATTAATAAACCCAGTTTTTCGATATTTAAATCTTCTCTCTTCATGTTACGAATCTTTAATAAGTCTTTTCTACCAAATTTTCGCGAGGGAAGATTAATAGCAACAAACACGGAGTGAGGAAAGTTTTCATCAATATTTAAAGCTTTCAAAGCATAAAATGCTCGTCCTGGCGGTGTAATATGATCAATAACTATTCCATTATCGATTTTTGCTACGATTAGCTCCTTTTCTGTCTTTTCTTCTTTCTTATTCAACAGATTCATCTCCCAATAGATGATCTAAGATTGCCATTCGTATGTAAACACCATTCTTCGCTTGGATAAAGTATTTTGCTTGAGGGAATCGATCTATTTCATAAGGAATTTCATCCACTCTTGGTAAAGGATGTAAAATCAATGACCTATCTTTAGCAGATTTGAGTAAGGATGGGTGTAACTGAAAGGAACCTTTGACTTTCTGATATAGCATCGGATCAGGAAATCTCTCTTTTTGTAACCTTGTCACATAAAGAACATCAAATTCACTAATTACATCTGAAAGATCTTCTGTTTCAATTAGTTCTAAATTAGTTTCCTGAAGATCCAATCGCAGTTCTTCTTGTAAACGTAAAGAAGGATGAGAAATGAGGTTTATGGTATTTCGACCAAACTTGCTTAAAGCGAGTAGTAATGATGAAATCGTTCGGCTGTATCGTAAATCTCCCATAAGAGCAATATTCAATCCAGTGAGGCGGCCAAAAAATTCACGAATTGTAAAAATATCTAGAAGTGCCTGTGTTGGATGTTCTTGACTACCTGATCCCCCTGAGATGACTGGTACTCCAAATTTCTGAGCTATTTCTGCTGCGAGCTTCGCTGAACCTCGCAGTGGATGACGAATAACAATTCCATCTGCATAATTCGCCAACATAGTAATTGTATCAGATAAAGATTCTCCTTTTTCAAGAGAAGTTCCCACACTGCTTGAAAAACCAGTTACACTACCTCCAAGTCTTAACATAGCAATTTCAAAAGACAATCGAGTTCGTGTGCTAGGTTCCCAAAAAGCTAAAGCTAAAATCTTTCCTTTTAAACGATCATGAAAATTAGAGGGATGCTGTTTAATCAAAGTAGCGTAATCTAAAATCCTAAGGATGTCATGTTCTGATAAATATCGTATTGCAACTAAATGAGAAGTGCTTAAAACCTGATTATCAACCATTCATTCTTCTCCTTATCACCAGATTTTCAAATATTTTCTTAAGAACTTGGGGTAAACCTATTGGAAGTAAAATAAAAGTTTTTTATGGGAATTATAATTAAGCAGTAAGAATATGTCAATACATTAATCTTCTACTGTGATAATACACTCCGAAATCTATACAAAAGATTTTGAAATAAATATTTTCTACTTGCAATAGAGTCAATATTTTTCTCTATTTAATAAGCCAGAATTTTGCTATGAGCTTATTTTTCGTGAAATTCAACTAAGAATTTTTAACAAACTTTTAACGAACCTAGCTTGAAAGAACCTTTGCTTTACTCTCCAGATTATTGGAAAAAAGAGATTATTTCTGTTAAATTCTTTGTTTGACAAACAAGATCTGCAGCAGCAGCTACAACTTCCGAGCTAGGTTCAATCGCGATAGAAAGCCCAGCAACCTTAAACATGTCAATATCCGCTGTTGAATCTCCAATTGCGATCGAATTATGTGGATGTATCTGAAATCGTTGAAGTACTGTTCTTAGGATTTTTCCTTTCTCCTTCCATCCAATTTTTACCTTAACATCTCCTGTTATTCGATTGTCTCGTCGAATCAATTCGTTTCCAATCCAATAATCAAAATCAAACTCTATAGCTATCTTTTCCACAATATCTTTGAGACCCATCGATAATATAATCAGTTTACATCCTTTTTCCTTAAAAAATGAGATTAATTCTCTGGCACCTTCACGTAACTTGATATTAGCGATTGCTTCTTGATATTCGTCCTCTGTGCGATCAATCCATACTTCAGCATCTGCTTTATCAAATTCATAATAAGAGATCTCCCCTCTAAGAAATCTATGTAGAATAACCTCACCATGAGTTTTCCAAGTACCAAAAAATTCATGAACTGCTTGCCATGAGGATCTATAGTTAGCAGTTGTTAGAGTGCCATCTAGATCGAAAGCTATCAATGTAGATCCTGATAATTGAATACCTTTGTTCCTTATTTGCATGAGAGACAATTAAATTCGATTATCAAAAATGCTTTTCCCTCAGAGTGGGAAAGTTTAATTAATAAAAGCCATAAGGCTATTACAAAGAATCATTGCCAATACAAATCAACTATTTAGAGGCTCGATAAAACTCCTCTTACTCAAAGGATGAAACAGGAATGCGTGTAATTGTTAGTGGTATCAGTGGTTCTGGTAGATCTGATGCAGTTGCAGATCTGAAGAATTATCTTCAAGAAAACTATCCCAAGAAAAAATTAGTGGTAATGAACACCAATCGAATGATGTGGAAAACAGCACAGGAATTGAGGATGGATTTGAAACGTGAGAAAATGCTAGATTTGTCCCCTCCCACTTTACATGCGCTAAGATCAACTGTTTTCGAACGTATTATTCGTGAAGTAGAAGAACACGAAAAAGAGCACGATAACATAGCTATAATCATCAATACCCATGCTACTTTCAGATGGAGACAACATCTTTTAGCTGGGTGGGATTTTTTTTATCTAACCAAATTGAAACCGGATCTTTTTCTCACAATTATTAATGTAATCAATGATATTTATGAAACACTTGAAGCGAATCCACTTTGGAAAGGGATGAACAATCGCCTCCAATTGGGAATATGGCAAGAGGAAGAGGCTTTTACAACGAAACTAATGGCTGAAATTCTGAAAAAACCTTTTTATATTGTTGCACGCCGGCAGCCCCCCGAGACTCTTTATAAACTCATCTTTAAGTATGAGGTGAGCGAAAAGGTATATTTGTCTTACCCTATGACTCATATCCGAGATAAAGGTAAAAAAAAAGAGATTGAAAATCTTGCTCAAGAGCTCAGAAACTTAGGTTTTGTTGTATTCGATCCAGGAACCATGGAGCTCGAAAAAGTCCATAATGATATTCCCGAAGAAATTAGGTTTTACGATTTCTATCAAACGGTCTATCGTGACTTCCAACTCATTGATCAAGGAACGATGGTGATCATTTTCTATCCTGAAATTGTTCATTCATCAGGGGTTGTAAATGAACAGGCTTACGGTTTTCGAAGTAATAAATATGTCTTTGCAGTTTTTCCTGCGGAAAACCACAGCCCTTTCACGAGTTTTTTCGCTGATAAAACGTTTATGTCAGTTGAAGATCTAATTAAATTCCTCAAAGAAGAGTTCGTCCCATCTCGTAAATTACAGCAATATTATCATGATATAGAATAATATTATGAAACCCTAAAAGCCCATCCTCTTTCGAGGAAAATGAATTAGCGTAAACCTCACTTAGATTCTGGCAAGAAGAAGATACTTTTACGACTATGCTGATGAAAAAGAAGATATAAGGAGAGAAGAATCTCTTTTTGAGGAAAATGTTGTTCATTGATTCCAAATTCAACATAATTATTTTATTGAAAAGAAACAAACCTATTGGAGCTGATTGAAAATATCCAGCGTTCTCTTAATGAGTTTTTCTAGTGGAGGAATTAATGGAGAAATAGCTGATATGGACATGGACTTTGATAAAACCCCTGGATTATCTTTTAAGAATCTAAACTTTATATTTGGAAGGAAGTAGGGATCAGCCTTGGCTGTTAAATATTGAACATCAGTATAGGACAAATCCAGTAAGAATTCTCTTCTTGAAAGGTTTAAAAGAAATATTAATTGAAAAATCGTGTCAGAAATTCTTATTAATGTTATTTTATCAAATTTATTTGGTGGAAGGAAACCTGGAGACACTTTTAGACAATTTTGAACCATTTTCAGACAAGTGCACAATCCTACTGGCTCTAAATTAGGTATTATCTTAATAGAGTTCTGCAAACCTTGCTGAAATAAAGCCAGGGGACCCCATGAAACTGACAAATTACTCAGGCCATTATTGATGATCCTATTGAGAATTTCTGAATTTTTTTCTCCAAAGTGGGAAAACGCTGATTAAGGCTACGATAGCTGGAAAAAGACTCCATGGGGAAATACTAGAAGATGAAGAAGATATTTCAGTAGATTTTTCAGTAGTTTCTGGAATTTTCACAGTAATCATTAATGAATCACACGAGGATTGACCGCCTGAATTTTTTGCTTTTATAGTAATATTGTAAGATCCTTCTGCTAAATCAATGTTAAAGGAGTTAAAGGGTTTTATCGAATCGTTCTCTTTAATAGATTCATTTACAAGAAGAGACACATGCGCTGTGTTGGAGCTTACTTTGTAATCGATTGTCACAAGGCCAAGAAACTCAGTGGTAGTTGTTATTTCGATTCGTGGAACATAACTAAGTCCAGTGTCAACATTGTCAAACAGAACCCACTCGATCAGTACAGGGATAAAGAGTTCGTTATCATGAACAAAATGTGTGACAAATGAATAATCTGAAAAAGATTGAAAAATTTAAAAATAAATTCAATACAATATAACTTCGGTAATAAGTATGAGAAAGATTATTTCAAAGCCTTTATATAATCGTCTTATAATCCTTCTGTGTATTGGGTCACTGATAGGTGTTTGCTTTAAAGTAATTAGCACAAATACCATACATGATCTAACTATTATAAACTCAGAAATTCATACAAAAAAAACGATCACTTTGGAAGAAGATGTTCCACTAGTAATTAAAATTTTAGCATACAACATTCAAGATAGTGGTCGTAGTCCAAAATTTCTTGATGTACTAAAAGAAGAAAACGCAGACATCATTATGCTGGATGAAACACCTAAATTTGGGGAATCAAATTACTATCAACTCAAACAAGTGGTAAGTGATTTGAATAACTACTTTATTGATGATGATCCTTATGTTGGTAAAACTTTTCTGTGGTGTGACGAGACAATTATTAGTCGTTTTCCAATAGTTGATGTTAAATTAGTAAAACCTCTTATTTTAGATAATGGCGAAGAATATGAATTTTATAGAGATCCCCTCCATGCAGTAGTTAAGGTTAGGGAAACAGAGATTCATTTGATTGGAGTACACTTCAAATGTTGTGGAGATGTAACGGAACCAGGAGAGAGTAGAGAAGCAATAATGAGAGAAAATACTATGGAAGCAATCATAAATTACATTGACGATTTGGGTAATGTTCCAGTAATCTATCTTGGGGATTTTAATTGTTATAGCCCTTTTGACACAGAGGAACTAGCTCCCAACGTAGCAAATCTTGGAGACAGACCTATTGAAATGTTACTTAATGAATCAGATCCCAATGCTTCAGAGGTTCATTTGTGGATCGATAGTTTCAGGGAATTGAATCCATACGATCCAGGATATAGCTATATCGACGAGATATATCAGAGTAGAATAGATTATATTTTTGTTAACCAATTTTTTGAAGATAATTTAGTTAATGCAACAGTAGGAGACACAGCATCTGCTGAAGAAGGTTCTGATCATTATTCTGTTGATCTTTGGTTAAATATGGATCCTACAGTTATTGATCTTCGATTTCCTTTACAGGTTACTGGATTAAATGGTTCTACTATAAGTCCAACAGGAGTAAACATAACGTGGACTCCCAATGATGAGGAAAACATTTCACACTATTTCGTGTATCGTGATAAACTTAGAATAGCGAATGTTACCGAAAATTATTATACTGACAACACATTAACAGCAGGTCAAAATTATAGGTTTGCTGTGGCAGCAATAGACACAAATAAGCATAAAGGATTAAATTCAAGACATATATTCGTTAATACAAGCTATGGAGTCGTCACAACGACTGTTTCGCCTGAACTAGAAGGAAATGCAGGAGATCAAGAAGCAACTTTAACATGGGAGATGCCAAATTATATTTTACCACCAATCCTTGAATTTCTCATTTATGAAGAAATTCAAAACGCTTCTGGAACAAGTTTTTCATTAATAACAAAATTATCAAGTGATAACCGTAGCTATACTCTGAAAAACCTTGTCAAGGGTCAAGCATATTCATTTAGGATTGTAGCAGTGAGTGAGTTAGGAGAGAGTGCAATGTCCAATAGAGTTACGCTAGAACCTACGGGTCCTGAGACATCTACTAGTTCTACAACAACAACAACCACACAGATCACAACGAAGTCTACAGATGGAGAAGCTACTGGATTCGATTTTATTATTGGAATCATCACGGTATCAGCTATGGTGGTAGGTTTTACTCTCCGAAAGAAACAATAGCAATCATTCTGTTTTTTTCTACTCTACTCACTTCTGATCTCATTATTTTCGAAGTAGAGGATTAAATGATCTGTGAGTTACTTCTAATCATCT
>Ga0209636_10005524_pt1 | contig 12898 bp, 8 predicted proteins | sample DeeMarSWOR152_54_FD_187464 | JGI IMG/M metagenome (GOLD analysis project Ga0209636, IMG submission 187464) | Marine sediment microbial communities from White Oak River estuary, North Carolina - WOR-1-52-54 (SPAdes) (version 2) | ecosystem: Environmental > Aquatic > Marine > Intertidal zone >...
AGAAGATGGACTGGTGCATAACATTGTCTATGCTATCCATTGCGACCGCGATGGCGTGATGTGGTTTGGGACAAATGGCGGTGTGTCTCGCTATGACGGGGAGCAGTTTGCTAATTTCACCATAAAAGACGGATTGGCAAGCAACTGGGTGAATGTTATCCACCGTGACCCGGATGGTGTGATGTGGTTTGGGACGGGCAATCTTACTTCGTATGAGCGAGGCGGCATCTCTCGATACGATGGCGAGGGATTCGTCATCTTCACCACAAAGGATGGACTGGCGGATAGTCATGTCTGGTCTATTCACCGTGGACCCTGTTTCAAAGTAGTCGGTGAGTATTCATGGTCATCTGTCTGATGGCTCTACCCCAGGGACGAGAAGCATATGGACTCTCCAGAGCAGGGATAGCTGTCCTGTTGTGGGACTCAAACAGGTCAAAAGACAGGTTGCTCCTTACCTTCCCAGAGCTTGACAGTTTGCGACCACACCAGTTACTCAGATCCCCATTAGCCACCAACTGGATGGCTTTGCCCATGTGCTGTGCTCCAGAAATAGTCCAACTCATACCGCGATCCTTCATCCTGTCAGCAAACAGATTGGCTTGATTACCCTCTATTGCTCCCAATCCCCTGGCTTCATCCAGTATGTCCAGTATCTCTGGATCAGGACTTACACGCATGATTTCTTCCACCTTCTCGCGCCAATCAACGCCTTTGTCCAATCGCTTCAGAACATAGCTGCGCGCCTTCTGTGCTGTCTTACCATCACGTTCCTTCACTTCACCAAGAGTCTGTTTCACTCTACCACAGCGGATAGCAGCATACATATCATCTCCATTCTCCCATCCCTTCCTGCAAGAGCGCGCCAGGTGGAAACCACTCAACTGACGGATGCAGAAACCTAACTCATCAGTTCCCTTGTCTATCCAGTTAGCGTCATCTCCACCCAGAACTATCAGCTTTGTGTATCCCAGATCCCAATGCTTGTGCAAGGCAAGACCCACTCCATCCCAGAAAGGTATGCTGAAGCTTCTGCTGTCACTGTGACAATACACTTGCTTACTCACCAGTCTGTATCGCTCTTCTTTCTGGGATAGACGCTCCCAACCTTCATAAGCTATGGCATTCTTCAGTTCATAATGCTTCTGCTTCTTGCCTTTCTTGATCTCCCGCTGAAGACACACATACAACCCATCAGCTTCTACATACAGCACACGCGCTTTGCATACTCCAGGTGGCGGATGCTTCCCTCTCAGAAAGCAGTCTTCCCATTCCTTCTTCTCTCCCTGTATAGCTGCTTCTGACACTTCCTGAAGCACGCGATGGATGGTGGAAGCTGAAAGAACACCTGCCACAAGATTCTCTAATGCACCACTCACATCTCTGAAGGTAGTCCTGGTAGACAGTTCCACTATGGCTTCCCTCAAACTGGGAGTAGACCACTTGTATGGTAACCAATCCAGATACTCATCCAGGAGAAAGTGACTGTTTCCATGGCTGTCATTATACAGTCGCCTTCCTATGCTGAATCTGCCAAAGCGAGTTACTCGTATCCTTTCACGACTGCATTCCACACTCAGACTCTTGTCCCGCTCCTGGAATAGTCGCTCCTCCATTGCTTTCAGCCATCGTATAGCTATCTCCCTTGCTACCTCGCATCCTGCTTGATAGCATATCTCTTCCCAGTTCTGATCATTCTCAAGATCCACCGTTATTTCCACTTGCTTACCACTGTCATCTTTGACTATAATCTCTATTGCCATCTGCTATACCTCCTTGTTTGTGTTTCTTAACAGGAGTATATCATGCAGATGGCTTTTTGTAACCGACTACTTTGAAACAGCATCGCATGGTGTTTGATACATTGACAAATGTGACTTTCTAGTGTATGATGATCCCCAAAATAGTTCAAAAGTAAACCTGTCTTTCTGGGCTGTTATAGACTCTATATAGAAGAAATGAAGATAATCGTTCGCTACACTCTCCGAGAAATATTGGCACCTTTCTTCCTGGCGCTGCTTGCCTTCAGTTCCCTTCTTCTGGTGGACAAAGTGTTCGATCTGACGAAACATTTCGTCGAGAAGGGAGTCAATCCCTGGTACATGGTGGAGATGCTTCTTTATTTCTCGCCAGCCACTCTTGTGCTTACGGTTCCTATGGCTTTTCTGGTGGGGATAGTAACTGCATTCGGCCGGTTGGCTGCGGACAATGAGATCACCGCTATGAAAACAGCCGGGGTGGGTATGCATAAGCTTATCGTGCCTGTGGTGATCACATCACTGGTTTTGAGCATTTTCATGGTGTTTTTCATGGACTTTACTCTCCCGAGGGGCAATAAGGCTTACAGCAGGCTCTCTGTTGACATACAGCGCAAACACCCCGCACTGGTGCTGGAGCCGGATACTGTGATGGAGGAAATGTCCAGGGAAGGAAAGAGATGGTACTTCGAAAGCATGGATCCAGAAACAGGAAGGATGAAGTCCATCAGGATCTGGGAGCGCGCCGCTGGAATACCGAAACTTATCACTGCCGAGGAGGGCGAATTGCATTCCTTCGAGGAATGGACTTCCTTGAGGTTATATAACGGTACTATATACCAGGCCGATAGGGAAGATCCCTTGAAGGGGTATGCTGTAGGCAGTTTCACTGAAGATGAGGTGATTCTGGATATATCCGGCTCTCTGGATAGAGAGCGCAAAACGTCATCCAGGCCTCGAAATATGAGTATGAAAGAGGTAAAAGAGGGATTGAAAAGGCTGAATGAGGAGTTGAAATCGCCCAACACCAGTCAGGAGACAAAGGAATATATCCAGAAGTATTTGATCCCTGAACATCGCGTGGAGTTGCACAAAAAGATATCAATTCCTTTTGCATGTCTGGCTTTTGGATTGGTGGGAGTGCCAATAGGTCTTATGGTACGACGCGGCGGCAGAATGGTCGGTCTGGGTGTAGGAGTGGGACTGATAACGTTATATTATGTAGTTCTCACGGGTGGGGAGAAAGCCGCAAAACTGGGATTATATATGGGTTTTATAGACTTTCTGGACATATTTATACCCGGTTGGATGCCCAACATTCCTAGGATTCTCGCCATGATGGGCATAGATGGCGCTTTCCTGGGTGCATGGACGCCTAATATTCTTACCAGTATAGCCGGCATAATATTGATAATAAGAACCGTTCGGGAAACACCGATTCGGTCGTCGCGATTGATAAACAAACTGTTCCCTCCAAAGACTCCTACGGAACTGACGCAGGGGTGGGCGAATGAAGGTCATAGATAGATACATCCTTCGGGAGTTTCTCCGCAATTTCTTATTCAGTCTAGCATTTTTCACAATACTGCTCCTCATAGTCCGGTTCAGCGAGAAAGAGATGGGGACATTCATTTCCAGTCATATGTCGGTGCTATCGTCTATGCTTAGCCTAATGTTCCAGATTCCCAGTTTCGTGATCCAGGTCGCTCCTCCTTCTGTGCTCTTTGCGACCTTTTTCTCTCTAGGCCGTATGACACAGAACAATGAGATCGCAGCTATGAAGGCCGCTGGTATCAGCTTATATCGCATTTTCCAGCCTGTGTTCATCGTCGCCTTTCTGATAGCCCTATTCATGATAGTCTTCAACGATCAGTTGGTGACATGGGCAAACCAGCGGGAGGCCGATATAAAGGATTTGTATTCACGCACATCTGGAGTAGCTAGACATGTGGTTTTTGCAAGCTCTGGCGGTCGCGTATTTTACATATACCTCATACTTTTGCACAATCACCGCATGCAGAACGTTACTATCTATGAGTTTGATGGAGATAACAACGTCCGGCGCGAGACGTTCGCCAGGGAAGCATCCTGGACTGGCGAAACGTGGCATCTTAAGGACGGAATAGTAAGAACCTTCAAAGAAGGGGGGTGGGAGGAAACAGCTTATGAGCATAAGGAGATTACAGTGCCCGAAGATCCGGAGATCATGGTGAAAGGGACGAGAGATCTGAAGGAGATGTCGTTTGCTGAACTGTCGAAACTGGTAGAATACAAGAAATTGGCAGGACGAACAGTGAGGAGAGACCTTGTGTCTCTTCATGACAAGATATCTTTCCCGTTCGCGTGCTTCATAATGGCGCTTCTGGGCGCGCCTCTGTTTGTGGTATTCGGCAGGTCGGGTATGGCGGTGGGATTTCTGCTTACTATGTTCATAAGCTTTCTGTATTGGAGCATAGCCATAGCTGTCTTCGAGGCTTTTGGCAACAATGGGAAACTGCCGCCCATGTTGTCGTGCTGGGCAGCGAACTTTATCTTTCTAGCCGTTGGGGCAGTCTTTGTATACAAGGTGAAGAAGTGAGATAGCAGTCAGCTATCAGCTATCAGCGGTCAAGCTGAAGGCTGATAGCTACGAGGATTAGAAGGAGGATTTCGAGATGAGATACGTATCAGTCTTTGCTGTTCTCTCGATTTTGCTGGTTGCTGTGTCTCCCAAACATGCTGGCGCGCAGATCGGTGAAGAGGAGAGGGACGACGTGGTGGGTCTGTTTGGGGCGCTTCTGGTTCCCAGCATTTTCACCACTGCGGGCACAGAGAGATTGGGTGTTTCACTATATGGTAGAACACTGACCGGCGAAGGGGAAGTGCCGGATTTCGATGGGGATTTCAGGGATAACGTGGATCAACTCCAGATCTTCGCAAGTGGACGCCTAGGAGGGCTGGGTGCGACCATTGGATTTGGTCAGGGGAGCGAGTTCGAGTTCTCGCAGCCGTTTATCTTATCCGCGGACTACAAACTGGGGCTGATGAAAGGAACTCCGATAGTGGACGCGGCGGCTGATGTTCAGTATTCCATGATAGTCCTACCGGATGAGAAGGACATAGAAGTGTCGGCATTGGGGTTCGGGGCGTTCTCCATCAGCGGGATGGTGAGCGCGAATCTCCTGTTCCTTGCGGAACCATACGGTATACTCACTTTCAATTACATCTACTTGAATGCGGAGGAAGAAGATTTCGTCGGTGTATTGAAAGTTGTCCCCAAGATCGGTCTGAAGTTCAAGGTTCTGCCGATGATCAGCGTCGGCACCGAGATTGGGATTATCACCAGTAAACACCTGGACACATCTTGGATGTGGAATATAGGTATCAGCGCAAGGCTCTAGCGGGCGGCCAGATGGCCCTGATCCGAAGGAATGAAGGTATGCAATTAGACGAAATGTCCATAGGAACTCGGAAAGAGCAACTGGATACACCTATATTGCTGATAGATCTGGACGTGATGGAATCCAACATTGCGAAAATGGCCCATTACTTTCGCGGTGTGGCTGCGGAGCTTCGCCCGCACACGAAGACTCACAAGACACCTATTCTGGCTCACAAACAGATCGAGGCGGGTGCTATCGGTGTAACCTGCGCTAAGCTTGGCGAAGCTGAAGTCATGGTCGCCGGCGGGATCAGGGACGTGCTTATAGCCAATGAGATCGTTCCTCATCAGAAGATCACGAGGCTGGTGAATCTGGCCAGACACGCCGACGTAATGGTCGCGGTGGATGATCCTCGCAACGTGGAGGATCTGTCTCAAGCCGCGCAAAGCAAAGGCGCGCATCTGAGGGTGCTGGTGGAAGTTGACATAGGCATGAAGAGATGCGGCGTACCACCGGGACAGTCTGCTCTGCGATTAGCTCAGAAGGTAGCGGAATCAAAGAATTTAGTTTTTGCCGGTCTCATGGGGTACGAGGGTCACACAGTTACTATCCCGGGTTTCCGGGAGCGGAAATCTGAAACTGAGAAGGCGTTGGCTCTCCTGATTGAGACGAAAGAAATAGTCGAGCAGAACGGTCTGGAAGTTGGGATACTCAGTGGTGGAGGGACTGGCACTTACAATATAACCGGGCAGTTCCCCGGGATGACGGAAGTTCAGGCAGGATCGTATATCTTCATGGACGTGTATTACAGAAATGTCCTGAAGGACTTTGACTGCGCTCTAACAGTCCTCACCACCGTGATCAGCAGACCCAGCAAGGACACGGCCATTATCGACGCGGGTATGAAGACGGTAACCAGGGAATCGGGCCTGCCTGTGGTCAAGGATGTCAATGGCGCGGAGTTGATCCATCTGTCTGAGGAACATGGCAAGCTGGATCTGAGCGGTTCCAGTGCGGATCTTAGGCCGGGCGATAAACTCGAGCTGATCCCAAGTCATGGCTGTACCACGATCAACCTGCACGACAGGTTCTATGGAATACGCGATGGAAGGCTGGAAGCTGTCTGGGATATTGCCGGCAGAGGTAAGGTGAGATAGGAGCAGGCTGGATTCTGGATGCTAGATACTGGATGCTAGATACTGGTTACTGGATACTACAGAATTTCCAGAAGAGAATTGAAGCGTTGAAATATTAGTAGGTTGGGTCTCATTCCCTCGTCTCAACTTACTATATACCATAGTCTAACTGTATCAGCAGCGAGGAGGCTGGCTCGTATAGCTCGACCCAACCTACTGGATGCTGACGACAGAGGCGCAGAGAATTGGGTGGGAGAGTGAGCGAGGGAGCAGGCGAGTGAGTATCCACCTACCCACTCACTCACCCTTTAGAAAGCGGGGTCTGAGATGAAAAGTTGTCTCAGGTGGAGTGTCGCCATTCTAGCACTTTGTACACTATCATCATCGACCATCTCCGGCGCGGGGATAGGAGAACCGACAATGAAAGAAGGTGTATCTATAACTGTTGGATTGAAGGACGCGGATATAGTCGGCTCAGATAACCGGGCGTTGCAGGCGGCTGTGGATTATGTAGCTGGACTGGGCGGCGGAACCGTAGATATTGGCCCAGGAACTTACCTGATGAAGGACTCGCTTCATCTGCGCAGTAATATGGTGCTGATAGGACATGGCGAGGCTACTGTGCTCCGTAAATGTGATGGACTCATATCGCTTCTCGCCACAGATGGAGACTACGGCCAGGAGGAGATAACCCTGATGAACCCGGCCGGGTTTGAGATAGGTATGGGCGTGACCGTGGCTGACGATAACTCCGGTGGGTTTCATACAACTGTGGCGACTATAATCTCGCAGGAAGGAAATACATTCGCGATCAGTAAGCCGCTGAACGCGGATTGCATGGTGCATCGGAACGCATCAGCGCGTAACACCTTCCCGGTGCTCAGCGGCTATTACATAGAGAACACTCGTCTGGAGCGGCTGGTCATAGATGGCAACAGGGAGAACAATGAGCCTTTGAACGGGTGCCGCGGCGCAGGTGTCTTCCTCTACCGCGCAAACAACATTCATATTGCTGATTGTGTAACGCACGACTATAACGGTGACGGCATTAGCTTTCAGCAAAGCAACGATATAGTAGTGGAAAATTGTGAATCATATAACAACGCCAATCTGGGCTTCCACCCCGGCAGCGGGTCACAGAGGCCGATCATGCGGGACAACCGGGCTTATGACAACGGCAGGGATGGGCTGTTCCTCTGCTGGCGAGTGCGCCATGGATTGTTCGAGGGGAACGAATTGAGGAACAACGGCCAGTTCGGTATATCCATAGGCCACAAGGATTCTGATAACGTTCTGCGAAACAATATCGTCGTAGGCAATAGGAGCCATGGCATCTTCTTCCGAAATGAACCGGAATACACAGGTGGGCATCGAAACCTGCTGGAGAGCAACAAGATCCACGATAACGGTGCTGGCGGCGAGGGATGCGGGATCTACATACGCGGTGAGACGCACGATATTACTATTGTTGGGAATGAGATCGGCGACACGCGACCAGAAGGTGAGAAAACGCAACAGTTTGGTGTATGGATAGGCCCCAAGGCAGACAGGATCACCATCCGCGGTAACAAGATCCAGGGCAATAAAGAGGGCCCTGTAAAGAACGAAGCGGTTGATGCACAGGTTGAAACCTCGGATTAATTAAAGCGAGTTCTATCCTTGAGCGTGTCTGAAGGAGGCAGATTATAGAACGCTGATGACACGGATGTTGCGGATATTCGCGGATAATGCTATAATATAATTGGGTGATGCGGTCGGTAGAGTAGATTGATCTGAGGGGGCGTAGGCTAATGTCTAAGGAAGCATTCCTCGAAGAACACTCAAGACTGGAGATACGTGAGAGCGTGGGAGCGTGGGAGCGTGGGAGCGGGTACTTGCCTATTTGCCTATTTTGCATCTTGTGTCTTGTGTTCTGCTTGCTGATCGCCGGCTGTTCTGCCGATGGTGCGTCTGGTGGCTGGACTGTGGTGCGTCAGGCATCGTGGAACACGAATTTCCAGGATGTATATTTCGCCGATGAGAAGAACGGTTGGGCTGTGGGAGATATGGGGGTAATAGCTCACACAGATAATGGTGGAATTACATGGACAGCACAGGACAGCCGCACAGATACATTCTTGAGGGCTGTATATTTTGCCGATGAGAAGAACGGATGGGTCGTTGGGGACGACGGCATCATTGTCCATACTGAGGATGGTGGAAATATATGGTCGCCTCAGAAGAGCAATACGGGCAGTCCCTTATACAGTGTGTATTTTGTGGATAGGAATAACGGCGCGGCGGCAGGAAGCGGCGTGATATTGCATACTAATGACGGCGGTGCCAACTGGGAAGTACAGGCCAATGATCCGGAAAGTGTTATATTATCGATCTACTTCACTGATGCGAATACAGGTTGGTCGGCGGGGCTGAATGGATCGATGCTGCATACCGCTGATGGCGGCAAGACGTGGAAGAAGCAGGATGCAGGAGCGGAATTTCATGCGCAGTTGGTTAACACTCAAGGATATGAACTGAGAGCGCTGGACTTCCTCGGCGGAGATGAGGGATGGGCCGCCGGCGAAGGGAACATGATCATTCACACTGCCGACGGCGGAGACACATGGGTGCCACAGGCCAGCGGGCCGCTGGTGGGCAATTACGACATCAACAGGGGCAAGGAAGAGTGCGACTACGGTCTCTATGATGTTGATTTTGTCGATGAGCGAAATGGCTGGGTTGTGGGATGGAACGGGCAGATTTTCCATACCGCTGATGGTGGACTTACGTGGGACTCTCAAGATAGTGGGACCGGCGACGTCCTTCTGGCCGTGCACTTCCTTGATCCGCAGAGCGGCTGGGCCGTGGGCGAGTACGGCACCATCATCCACACGGACGACGGCGGCGACACATGGACAGCCCAGGCGGGCAGCAGTGAACTTCAATCCGGTATATTCTTCATTGACGCTCATGAAGGTTGGATCGTGGGTGACCGTGGAATGATCCTGCACAGCACCGACGGCGGAAATACGTGGACACCTCAGAACAGTGGCAGCAATGAATGTCTGTCAAGAGTTCACTTCGTGGATCGCAGCCGTGGGTGGACAGTGGGCACTGGCGGCGCTATACTTCACACCGCCGATGGGGGCAGAACATGGGAACTGCAAAATAGCGGCACCAAGGATGTCCTCCTGGGAGTTCACTTCATCAACGCGGATGAAGGCTGGGTCGTCGGAATGAATGGCGTCGTCCTCCATACCAACGACGGCGGGCTTTCCTGGTGGCGACAGGAGACAAATACGTGGGATTATCTATCTCAGGTCTATTTCTCTGATGCTAAAAACGGCTGGGCTGTCGGCATGAGCGGCACGGTGCTTCATACGAGGGATGGGGGCGAGAATTGGGAGCATCAGGCCAGCGGCACAATCAATCTGCTGAACGATGTATACTTTGTGGATAGCGAAAAGGGCTGGGTCGTTGGCCTGAGTGGTATGATCCTCCATACCGAAGACGGCGGGGATACGTGGTTACCTCAGCCCAGCGGCACTAGATACACTCTGGCTGAAGTATATTTCGCTGACGAGAAGCGAGGTTGGGCTGTAGGCGATTTTGGCACGATCCTCCATACGACGGACGGCGGCGAAACATGGATGCTGCAGGAAAGCCGCGTACAACATGAGTTGACAGGCTTGAACTTTGCCCGCCGCGACATAGGATGGGCTATAGGAAAATGGGGTATAGTCTTGAAGTATAGAACGTAGAACGTCAAACGTCAAACGTGAAATCGTTGAAATCGTTCAAGCCGTTCAAGTCGTTTAACGATTTTGACGACCTTAACGTTTGACGTTTGACTTTTGACTCTCACACAGCCTTCATTTTCGAAAGTTCGGATTGCAGATCCACCAGACGTTTATACAGACCATTGTTTTCCATTAGCTCATTGTGTGTTCCCATCTCAGCGACCTCACCCTTATCAAGGATTATGAGCTTATCTGCCTTCCTCAGAGTGGAAAGTCTGTGAGCTATAGCAAAGGTTGTACGTCCCTGAACCAGACGCTCTATGGCAGACTGGATGAGTGATTCTGTCTCGGTGTCTACCGAGGAAGTAGCCTCATCCAGAATGAGAATACGCGGGTCTTTCAGTATCGCTCTGGCGATGGATATACGCTGCTTCTCACCGCCGGAGATCCCCACGCCGCGTTCTCCTACCATAGTATCATATCCATCCGGGAAGCTCACAATGAAATCGTGCGCGTTCGCTGCTTTTGCAGCCGCAATTATCTCCGCTCTGGAAGCTCTGGGTTTGCTATACGCTATGTTCTCCGCTATGCTTCCATGGAACAGGAAAGGCTCTTGTAGCACAACACCGATCTGATCGCGCAGTGATTTCACCTTCACATCCCTGATGTCATACCCATCCACAGATATGGAGCCTTCAGTCGCATCATAGAATCTGCCTATAAGGTTGATAAGAGTAGTCTTCCCTGCGCCGCTGGGTCCTGAAAGACCAACCATCTGTCCCGCTTTGATATCGAAGCTGACACCATCCACAGCATCCTTTTCGCCGTCGTAGCTGAAGACCACATTATCGAACTTTATGTCACCGCGTATAGCAGGAAGCTCGATAGCATCCTTCTTATCATCCACCTCTGGTTGAGCATCCAGAATCTCGAAGACCCTTTCCGCTGCTGCTGCCGCGCTCTGAAGCATGTGGTTCAGTCTGGTAAGACCATGTATAGGTCCATAGAACATATACATATAGCTCATAAAGAGCATCAGGTCGCCCAGGGTCATGCCCCCGGTGATAACGTCCCGACCACCGAACCATCTTATTATGATCCCACCAGCGAATGTGGCAAATCCCATGATAGGGAAATAGATAGTGCTCAACTTAGCCGCGCGCATGCTCGACTCGAAATATTCCTTATTTCTACTACTGAACCTATCTACTTCTCTATCCTCCGCCACAAAAGCTTTTACCACCCTCACTCCCGGGATAGTGTCAGCCAGAATAGCTGATATACTGGCCATCCTCCTCCAGACTTTATGATACACCACGTGCATCTTCTTGCCGAATATGACGGAACCCACAATTAAAGTGGGTATTGGGATCAACGTCAGCGCTGCCAGACGCCAGTTGGTAACGAACAGAATCACGCTCATACCTATCAGCACAAGCATGTCCATCAGGAAGTCCTGGATGCCGTTGACGATAAAGTTTTGCAGGTTACCTGTATCATACGAGATCCGGGACATTAGCCTGCCTGTCTCCTTCTTGTTGTAGAAGCTCAGCGAAAGCCTCTGCAGATACCTATAGGCTGATGTCCTCAAATCAAAGATGATCTTATTGCCCAGCCAACTCATTATGTAGGTTCTTACCGTTCCCAGCCCGGTGCTAATTATGTGTATCGCCACAAGGGCAAGGACAAATATGTTTAGCAGGTAAAACCTCTGAGCGTCAGTGGTGGGATCAATAGGTTTGAAGACCCTGTCCATAAGCTGTTTGGTTATGACCGGAGGGATGAGTCTCCCTAGCGCAACGGTCGCAAGTGAGAGCACAAAGGCTATAACAGCTACGTGCCAGTATGGCTTGAGATAGCCAAACAATCGGACAAGGAGTGTGCCTTTTTCGAGGCAGTTGGGGCACGTATCTGTCCAACTTGGTATAGTATTGCCGCACTTCTCACAGCGATGTCCTCGCCCGTGCTCACGTTCTGGTTCGTCATCATGCCCTTTCCGCTTTTCGACTGCGTGTCCATTCTGCTCCCTCAAGCGGTCGATAGCTTTGGGTACTTCAGCGATACCGTTTTTGTGGAAGGCTGTTTTTGAGAACCTCAGAAGCTCCACAGCCTTGTCGGCGGTCTCCACTTCTAAGACACCGTTTCCTACATAGTTCTTCAGTTTGACCTCATTCACATCCGCTATTGGCATTTCATGGATGAGATCAGGGCGTTTGTAATGGTTGCCGCTGAAAACAAGTATCCGCTTATCCGTTGCCAGAAGCCAGGAATCCTCAAAGACACCTTCCAGATCCATATCACTGGAAACTGCCACGCGGATCTCCTCTTGTGGCTCTGATACACTATCGAACTCTTCCTGAACTAACTCCGGCAGTTCCTCCTTGGGACCTATCGGCAGTGGTTCTTCCGATGCAGGTGAAGTCATCTTCCACTCTCCTTTGTAGCTATTCTTGCCCCCTCAGATAGACAGATCAAGCTCTCTCACCAGAAGAGCTTGACTTTGGGTGAAGGAGGGGACAAAAGGTATGAGGGTCTTGAAAGATTCTGTCATTAGAGGATTGTAATCTCTGCAATAAAAAAGCAGAGGTCACAAAACCTCTGCGCAAACAGGTGGCATAATTCTCTTTTCTGTTAGATCAACAATAGAGAATGTTGATATTGGATCCCCTTAAGTATGAGCGTATGTGCAAACTAACGAGAACCTTATCACCAAACAACCTATCCCAGTTTCTCTTGAAGCTGCGTCAGGTCTGAGATCCGGATGCACGAACCTACTCGAGAGAACCGCTCATTCGTGCTAATGAACATTGAATAATTAATCGGGTGATAGCATTTTCCGCTGAAGGGTATCCCAATCCATGTCATTCTGAGCGAAGCGAAGAATCTCTATAAGGATAACGTCTTTCTTGAGAGATTCTTCGCTT
>Ga0209636_10005525_pt1 | contig 12897 bp, 9 predicted proteins | sample DeeMarSWOR152_54_FD_187464 | JGI IMG/M metagenome (GOLD analysis project Ga0209636, IMG submission 187464) | Marine sediment microbial communities from White Oak River estuary, North Carolina - WOR-1-52-54 (SPAdes) (version 2) | ecosystem: Environmental > Aquatic > Marine > Intertidal zone >...
GCAGGCCATACCAGTTCTTTACCAAGAACAGGCCTGATCATAAGCGAGCCATTGAAGGAAGTATTTCGCCACTCCTGTCCGAGGTTATAAAAGATTTTACTTCTGCTGTTTGTGTTCCTGTCAAATCCAACATTCAATAAATCTTCTGTGGTCTGTATCCATCCCACATAAAAAATATCTGAAACAAGCAGAAGTGTATCAAGTGTATAGGTATGAAACTTATTTAACTTATCCTGATATTGCGGCCTGTAACCCTGCATCGAATAGATCAATTCACCCGGACGGTTTAAATCACCGTCATGCTCCCAGACGGCCAGAAGAAAATAGTTCTGGCTTATATTTTCCAGGGTCCGGTTAAAATACATTTTAACGGCCCTCAGGGTATCTTTCTCGTAAGTCTTAAATTGATATGCCAGCGCAGCATTTGAAGTACCTTCCCCACTGATGCCGTATCCAAACTCAGCAGTCCCGTCATCATATGCATAATAATTGTGAAATACCTGGTGACGTATCACTGTATCATTCTGTTTATAGTCGTCTTCATCGGTCACAAGATATGATCTTACTTCGAGTACTCTTGAATCCTTATCATAGAAGTCAAAAGGATAATTGAAAGGGAACTTATATACATCAAGCATTTCCTCATTCACATTAACAGCACCTCCGCTAAGTATATATGGTTCGCCCATTATATCCAGGTCAGTAATTTTCAAAAATCTTGTAACATTTCTTGTCAGTGTGTCATTATTTCTGTAGGTTATTTTAAGGCTATCTCGGATCTCTTTAATATATGCATTGGGGGAGAAATGTCTCCAGGGGATTGCTTCATAATTTTTAAGTAACGATGAAAGATTTGTAATCATAGATACATCGGGAATTGCATTATTGGAAGGTGATCTTGCTGTATCGAGACAGACATAGTCAATATTCCAGTGATCAACATTCGAATTGAATGAAGGGAAGCTCTGGCTTTTGGGCAGGCTTGCATAATTCATGAACCTGAACCTGAAGCCGGGATGCTGGTACATCGTGTCCGATACCGGTATAAAGACCTGGTTGAATGGTTCGGCCGGACGGCCTTCTGCAGACCATACCTTTCTCCACTCATTTCCCGTGGGGGAGTAAAATTCGACAATAAGAGAATCCCATTCTTCCGGTTCATCCCCGAGACCCTGAGGCTGATAGAAAAAACTCAGGTAAATATCATTTCGGCCGGGGTAATAAAGATTTATTGGCATTGAGGTAAGATAATCGGAAGGGAAAGGTGTTTCTGTTTCACCATTCAGCATACCCGCATTGTTAATCGCATCAAGTGTGGCAACACCAATGGAAACAGGGTTGTCTGAATAATTGTTATTGATAAAAACATATGAATCGGTCCAGAGCTCACCGTCAGGATTTCCTGTATTTATTGAAAAATCATCAAAAAAAGGCAATTCCAGGGTATCTAACTCCAATGATTTTAAAATACTTTTATGATTTACATAAGAACTAATGATAGCAACATCCGGGATTGCAGGAATCAGGATTTCCTGAGGACTGACTGGCTGAAGATTTGTCAGGACTACCCCAAGAATAATATTGAGTTTTATAATCCTACTGGTCATCAGTTTTCTAAAGATCGACATCGGTAGTATCTGCCTGGGGAAGCTTGGTGGAATCCACAGTAATCCAGATATCCACCGTTGATCCAAGATTAAGCATTGTTTGATCATCGAATACCGGTCTTTGTTTCCAGATAAATGCATTTGCGGAATCTTCAGCATTCATAATAGAACCATCATAAATGATTGCTCCAAGGTTAAGATACCGGGTAGTTATTTTATCAATAGCTTCAGACAGTTGTAAGCCAATCAGTTCTGGTGATGCAGTCTTGTCATCACTCAATCCCCTTCCAAGTACAAGATCTACTTTCGATCCTTTTGGGATGGAATCCCCTGCTTCGATAACATTCCCTCTGAATTTCTGTTGCAGGACATTGTTAACAGCTATATCAGGAGTATAATTTAGTCTTCCCACAATGAGTCCTGCAGTTTCGATAATGGCTTTTGCCTGTCTCAAACTTACACCAACAACATTGGGCATCCGCACCATTTCAGGATTAAACGCATTTATTGTCAGGAAAATTGTCCGGTTCACTTTTACTTTGAAATCAGCCGGGGGATTTTGTTCCACAATACTTCCCCGCTCTACCATGTTATTGTATACTGAATCAACAATCTGATAGCGGAGTTTTTTGGATGCCAGAAGTTCCTGTGCCTCTTGTATGGATAATTCGCGAAGATCCGGTACGCTGAAAGCCTGGCCATGACGGGTATAAAATTTTAAAAAAAGAAAAATAAAGATGAGAACAAAAAAAGTGATTACAACAACATAGAAAAGATGTTTTAAAAATAAACGGCTAACCAGAAACTTTAGTAATTCCATAGAGTCTTAAAATGAAAGCAATGCTTAATGTTTGTTAATAAATTTAATGAATATCTCTTAAGAAATGGAATACTGGAATATTGGAATACTGGAATATTCCATCATTCCATTCTTCCATCCAGCAATACCAGACCCCCAAAACCCCCACACACCAATGTACCAATTTACCAATTTACAAATTCACAATTCACCACTCTTCTGATCTATTGCAGTCAGCTCAATATTTATTACAACATAAAAGAAAAAAATATCCAAAGAAAATTCACATTTCTACCAGTCCTGTTTCACGTATAACTGATGATTCCTGATAAGTGTCATAGTCTGTATTAATTCCCCAGAGATCATTTTTTTTCTCTGTCAAAATATTTTCAGCAGCCAGGATGCCCATAAAAATGCTATGATCCTGATTATTATATTTATATGAACCGTATCTTCCTATGACCTGCAGGCCATCAATCTGGTCGAGAAATTCCTGAATTGGGGTCATGATTTTTTTATAGTTTCTGAAATAGACAGGGTAACAGCGGGGAATTCTAAGCACATGGCCCTCAGAGATTTCAGCCTGATGGATGAGACCTGTCGATATCAGTTCTGTAGCGGCCAGTTTAATAATCTCCTGGTCATCCTGGTGCCAGAATGGGTCTTCAAAATTACACCAGTATTCAAGACATAAAATAGTATTCTTTTCTTCTCCATATAATTCGGGGATCCAGTTCCTGAAGTTGGTCATTCTTCCCATCTGCAAATCATCCGAATGAATGTATAACCACTGGTCAGGAAAGAGATCCTGATGTCGAACCAGTAAATAAACCAAAATCGTATTCCTGAATTTCAGTGATTCTGCAAGATGCTTAATGTTATCAGGAACTTCAGGTAACCTACTGACTAACAGCGATATAGGCATTGTTGAAATGATCTGGTCATAATACCTGGTTTCTCCATTTTCAAGCTGTATTCCTGTTGCCTTCTCTGCTTCTGTCAGGACTTTTTCAACTTTTGTCTGAAGGAATATTTTACCTCCATTTTTCAGTATGGCTGATGCCATTGATTCATAGACAAAACCGGTACCTCCTGTCGGATATGCAAACTGGTCGACCAATGTTTTGTGGACATTACCTCTGCCTTTTATGAGTGCATTTTTTACTGCTTCATACAGAGAGAGACGTTTAATGCGCTGAGATGCAAAATCGGAATCCAGTTCGGTACATTTAATTCCCCAGAGTTTTTCGCTGTAAGTTTTGAAGAATATTTGATATAATCTTTTGCCAAACCGTCTGACAACCCAGGATTCAAATGTACCTTTATCTTTAGTTGGTAAAATCTTTTCTTTCATATAGCTCAGCATACACCGTGATGCTTCCAGTAAACCAAGATTATGCAAGGCATTTGCTGGTTTTAAAGGGTAATCAAAGAATTTATTTTTATAATAGATCCGGGTTTTTCGATTGACCATTTTATAATTTCTCCCGACCACCTCAAGCCAGAGTTGATTAACCTGCTTATCATGGCTGAAAAACCGGTGAGGCCCCATATCTACTTTCTGGTTCCAGATGTGAATGGATTTTGCCAGCCCGCCAACCTGCTCCCCGGCTTCATATACATCCAGCTCAATAACTTTTCCGTTGTTTATCTCTTTCGCTACCTGGTATGCTGCTGTGATACCTGCCGGGCCTGCACCAATAACTGCAACTTTCATATTTAAGATCTAGGATATTATTAAATATTACGTGTTGTGCAATTAAAAACGATGATATTTAAAATAAAATCTATATCAAGCCTTCCCGATTGTTCGGAACGGTTTGATATAAAAATTTCATATTTAACAACTTACATTATTCTATAGCACAACGCGTTAGATATAATATTTTTCTCAGTTCAGGCTATTTGCAACTTGCAGGTACTGGTTTGCTTCATTTGTCAATCCCTGCTGTTTAAGGATTTCAGCCATGAGAAGATATGCTGGTTGATAATTACTGTTAACTTCTATAGCTTTTCTCAGATAATTTTTTGCAGTTTCAGGATCATTCTGTCTGACATAAATCAATGAAATATTATGATAGGCGGTAACGAAACGATAATTCACTTTATTGATAATATAAATGAAAGTTGATAGTGCCTGATCATATTCCTGGTTCTGCATATAGGCGATTCCTTTAAGATTCAGTGCCTTATCGTAATCGGGATAATTTTCAAGACATTGATTAACAGTTCTGATAGCTTTATCATTCTGCATAATCTGAAGGTATGCTTCAGCAAGTTTAAGCATCGCGATCTCATTGTGTGGTTCTTTTTTGATCACCTCTTCAAGCATGGGTATACCATTTAAAAAGTCTTTCTGATCAGTAAGCTGAATTGCCCGGTAGTCCATTTTACTTTCACGCTTAACAACCGCACAGATTGGAACCCGGTCGACCTCTATTGTGTGAATGGTTTTAAAAGGCGGCCAGATATTATTTTTGAGCTGGTAAGGGTCGATATAATTACAGAAATATATAGCATAATCCCAGTCATAGGCCCCCCTGTCATAATATCTTGTATATGCAGTTTGAACCTGATCCTGATAATGCCTGAAATAGTATCCTATAGAAGCATTGCTTGCAAGGATGGTCTTATCTTCCTTTTCTTTTGAATCTTTCTGTAAAATATTTTGAATAAACCACTCCGATCCCTGTCTTAAGGAGTTCAGGTAATAATCATTTTCAAATCGTCCGAAAGCCTTTTTTACATTTCCGATCAATTCATTAAAATATGTATATTCAAAAGGGTGATTTACGATAAGGTGTCTGGCAGGGTGGACAAGACCAACCAGCAAAACCAGGCTGAGTGAGTATTTGAGATATTTCAATTTAAGAAATCTGGCAGCGCTGTCGAAGGTAATACCTGATATTACTGCCAATGGTGGAAATACAAACAAAAGGTGTCGCCAGCCTCCGTAAACGTTTGAATTTTTATACACTACATATGCCAGAGGGAAGATAACTGAAAAATAAAGAAGAAAAATGAATACTGGCCGGAACTGTCTTCGATAAATCTTATAAACTGCAAGATTAAGAACAAATCCCAACAGGATTATCACCGGCACGGTATAAAGGATATTCATAGAAATATAATACCAGGGTAATTTGTTTGACCATATGATTTCACCATTGAATAAAACCCTGATTGCCACACTGATATTAGCCATCAGCCTCATGGCTTCGAGCGGATTCTTGAACGGATGCTGCAATCCATAAGGCCAGGGCAGAAGACTCAGGAAATATCCCGTCACCGATATGAGCACAAGAAATAATAATCCTTTGCGGATGAATAAGTACCCTTCCCTTGAAAAGATTTTAAATTCCCATTTATGAAAGATTACATACAGACCAGCGAAAAAGAAAGCATAAGGAATCAATAACAGGCCGCCGATCCTGATACTGATAGTCCAGGCTATCCCCAGTGTTATCCAGATTGCGATTGGGATTGAGAAGTGTGGTAGCTTTTTAAGGAAGCGGAAAATCTGATATATTGTAAAGACATAGCCCAGGGCAAAAGGTATATCAAGAGGGTTGTTGAAAGAATGGCCGAGGAACCGCGGGGCAAAAAACATCAGAATCATGGTAATAAGACCGGCCCTGTAACCCATGAGTAAACCTGCCAGGAGACCGCTGAAGAAGATTGTCAGGAAACCGGCTAACGATATAAATATGTGGTTTGTCTCATAAATTTTTTCAACAGAAAAGATTTTGTTGAAAGTATAGGTGAGCAAATCAAACGACTGACCATAGTAATTCAGCTTGAGTTCCGGATCAGAAAGAGCAGATTTGTCTTCTCCCCGTGTAGCATAATATTGATAAACCTTTTCAGCCTGTCTATAATGTTTGTCTTCATCACCTGATAATCCTGCCTGCCGGCTTAACAGCGGCATGGTGACTGCAATGACAAATGCTGTAACAATAAAAAGAAGTCTGAAGAGGGATGGAATCCTGATGAAATCATACAACCTTTCGGGTTTTGAACGAATCTCCTTCAGGGGAATACGGACAAACCAATCCAGAAACAGCCGGAAGTTGGTTATCATTCTGTATACGAATCCCCTGCCGGTTGTAGTGGGTTTGTCTGCCGGACATACCTGTGAAATAATTACTTCAGCATAATGAATTTCAAGTTTGTGAAGGACATAAAAAAATGCAATCTGGTAATCAATTTGATCATTGAGATCCAAGTTGAAAAAATATTCAGCAAAATCCCGGTTCATTAAAATAATGGGTCTTCTATCACCTTTCCTGAAATATTGTTCCCTGAAAACCGGAATTAAAACTTTTGAGCGGTCAACCTGTTCCTGGTTTATATTAAAGATTTCTTCAAAATTGAATGCACGCTTAAAAGACTCAGGTTCGAGTATCAGTATATTTCTTTTAGTGGCTGATTGAAAGGCAGCTCTGAAAACTTCAAAATTGATAAAATCACTTTGCATTGCCAGGATCCGGATGATTTTTTTATCGATGAGTGCATCGAAACCGGGATGACTCCTGACAATATCTGAGGTTTTTATAACGTCGGATGCAATAATAATGACTTCGTAATCCTTTTCAAAGGGTTTACGAATCCTGCCAAGTGATTCCAGGAAGAGTGTTAATTGGTTGAATTCATGCGTGATTGGAATAATGACAGACAAACTAAGGGATGAGTCTGGGGATTTTTGATCCTTACTGATCTTTCCTTTCTTTCTGTCTCGCATTTTAAGATGTTAGGCTTTGTATCGGGGTTCATCCGAAACGCTAAGTTTTTTTCTTCCCTTAGCTCTTCTTCTGGATAATATTTTCTGTCCCTCAACACCAGTTGCCCTTTTCCTGTAACCATGCTTGTTCTTTCTTTTTCTTTTTGAGGGCTGATATGTTCTTTTCATCTTCCACCGGGTTGTTTAAAATCAGACTGCAAAAGTAATGTTTTTTTAATTCTGTCAAAAATTTGGAAATGGATTTCAAAAAGGCACATAGATGATTTTCTTTGTCTTAAAAAAAACCTCGCTAAAAAATTGCGAGATATTTATAACCTGTACCGTTTGAATAGAGGGTAATTCTTCCTCAAAATCACCACCTTTGAGGTATATCACACCATTCTTTAAGTTCAATCCCGGCCTGTTATCGATATTTTTAACAACCCATTTTATGAATGCATTCATCTCTGTGACTGCACGTGCCACAACAAAATTGAATTTTTTGTAATACTGTTCAACACGTACCTGTACTGTCCTGACATTTTTTAATTCCAATGCATCACAAATTGATTGTGCTACCATGATTTTTTTACCGATTGAATCGATCAATGTAAATGAACAAGAAGGGAAATAAATTGCGAGGGGAATACCTGGCAATCCACCACCTGTACCAACATCCAGAATTGTAGTATCCGGAGAGAAGGGAAATGCTTTAGCAATAGCCAGTGAGTGAAGAATATGCCGCTCATATAAATGGGTTATATCTTTCCTGGATATCACATTAATTTTTTTGTTCCATGAAAGATATAATTCTTCAAGTCTTTCGAATCTGGAAATCTGAAGAGATGTCAGTTCAGGGAAATATTTCCTGATCAGGTTCATTGATTATACAGATGAACTGTGAATTTCAGTACTTGGCGCTGGTATGCTTGAGAATGTTAAAAAGAAGTTCCCTGGCCCTGAAGAGCTGGGCTTTAACAGTCCCCAGGGGAACATTCAGCTCATCAGATATTTCTTCATAAGAATATTCCTTGAAATATCTTAATTCAACGAGGATTCTGTATCTTGGTTTTAGTTTGGAAACCACCTCTCTGAGAAGTCTGATTTTCTGCTCATAGATCATGTGTTCTTCAGGATCAGGCGTATCAGATTGAATGGTAATAGATTGTGTATCTTGGTCATCGTTTGACTGGTCAATTGAGATAAGGCTGGCTCTTTTTTTCCTTATAAAATCGATACAATTATTGGTTGCTATTTTGAATAACCAGGTACTGAACGCAAAACTGGGTGTGTATTGATCAATATTCTTGAATGCTTTACCAAAAGCCTCAATCATAAGATCTTCTGCATCGCTGGCATTATTAACCATTTTAAGGAGCATGAAATAGATAGAATCCCTGTAACGGCCCATCAGATCAGCATATGCCTGCTGGTCACCTTTCCTTGCTTTTAAAACAAGCCTGTAATCCTGCTGAGCTTTTTCTGAGAGATTTTTGGGATTTATTTCCATCGGCTTCTTCTGGCTTCTACATAATTGGAGAAAAGGATATAGATATTAAACAATGGCAACAGCAAATCCAATATCGGCGAAGGTAATAATAAATATTTTTCATTCAACCGGGCACTCATGATTTTGAAAAAAGAGAGCATAACCATAAACCGGATAGTAAAAAGGGAGAGGATCAAAAAGGGCCAGATTAGTTTTAATATTAAATAAATAAATCCGGCATAAAATATCAGTCGTGTTAAGATTTCAATACCAAGAAGGAATTTGGTTATGGATTTATAATACGGACCTGTTGTAAGGTGTCGCTTTTTCTGCAAATACCATTCTCTCCATAATTGTTTTGTTTCTGACCGGGTATGGCTTTCATGTCTCAATTCAATCCTGGTGTTGCTGCTGGTTGCTGTTTCATTAACAAAAAGGTCATCATCACCGGAGATCAGGTGGCTGTGACTGGCGAATCCTTTATTATCAAAGAACAATGACTTCCTGTAAGCAAGATTCCTGCCGACACCCATATATGGAAATCCTGCCAGGGCGTAACCAAAATATTGTAGAGCAATATAAAGTGTTTCAAAGCGAATGATGATGTTTAATAAACTCCTTTGTGTATCAAATCCTCCATAACCGAGCACAATGGATGTATCGGTGATAAAATTTGACTGCATCCTGTCAATCCAGTATTCACTTGCAGGGTGACAATCAGCGTCAGTCAGTATAAGCCAATCATAACTGGCAGATTTTATTCCGATTGTCAGGGCTAATTTCTTACCATGTTTGAATTTCTGATCTTCTTTGATTGATGTTGTTTTCAGAAACGGATATTGCTTCATGAGTTCCTTTAAAACATTTTCTGTACCATCTTTTGAACAATCGTTTACAACAACTACCTCGAAGTGAGGATATTTCTGATTCAATATCAATGGCAGGTTCTTCTTCAGGTTTTTTTCTTCATTTCTTGCACAGATCAAAACGGAAACGGGCAACTTTCGAATTTTTGGAACATGGGGGTGATGAAATATCGTTCTGGAGTAGATGAAAAGCCAGAAAAACATCTGCATGGCAAATGCTGCAAGATAGGCCAGAAGCAAGATCCTTAAGATTAATCCTATTTCTGTAAATGGTATGTTCAATTTTGAGCTGTTCTGAAAGTCAGGCAATTTTATTAAAGTTTTCTTTACAGACAAAGCTTTATCATAAATAGTCTTCAGATTTTATCCACATTTATTAGTTATATTTGTGGCCTAAAGAGTTGTTATGGATTTCAGGATTCTGAAGAAGGATCGGGATACAAATGCCCGGACCGGTATTCTGAAGTTACCGCACGGAGAGATCTCAACTCCGGTTTTTATGCCTGTTGGAACAACTGCTTCCGTTAAAGGTATCCATCAACGCGAACTGTCCGATGAGATTGATATACCGGTTATTCTCAGTAATACTTACCATCTTTACCTCAGACCCGGAGTTGATATCATTTCCGGTGCGGGAGGCCTCCATCGGTTTATGAACTGGTCAAGGCCTATCCTGACGGACAGCGGGGGTTATCAGGTCTTTTCACTGGCTGAAAACAGAAAAATTGGTGAGGAGGGGGCAATGTTTCAATCTCACATTGATGGATCGCGACATCTGTTTACACCAGAAAATGTTATAGATATACAAAGGAAGATCGGTGGGGATATCATAATGGCATTTGATGAATGTACGCCCTATCCCTGCGATTATGCTTATGCAGAAAGTTCGATGGAATTAACACACAGATGGCTGGACAGGGGAATCAGTTATTTCAGGAGTACGGAATCATTATATGGATTTGAGCAGTCATTATTTCCTGTTATTCAGGGAAGTATTTATCCCGATTTACGCAAAAAGTCTGCTGAAAAGATAGCAGATACGGGGATGGAAGGAAATGCGATTGGCGGATTATCTGTTGGGGAACCGGAAGAGGAAATGTATACAATGATCGACCTTGTTACGGGTATTCTTCCCGAGAAAAACCCCAGGTATTTAATGGGTGTGGGCACACCGGTTAATATCCTGGAAGCAATAGCAATGGGGATTGACATGTTCGATTGTGTGATCCCAACAAGAAATGGCAGGAATGGTATGCTTTTTACAGCAGAAGGTGTGATCAATATAAAAAATGAACAATGGAAAGATGATTATTCTCCCGTTGATCCCGGAGGATTTACCTTTGTCGACACACAATATTCAAGGGCCTATTTACGTCATTTAATCATTTCAAAAGAGATTCTTGGTGCACAGATTGCCAGCATTCATAACCTTGGATTTTACATATGGCTGATGGCTGAGAGCAGACGGCAAATTGAGGCAGGCACCTTCAGGAACTGGAAACAGGAAATTACAAAAAAACTGCTGAGCAGGCTATGAAAAGGTTCAGGCTTAAAATAATCGATTTTTATATTATCAGGGCATTTCTGGGAACCTTTTTCTTTTCTCTTGCATTGATCCTGAGCATTGCAGTTATTTTCGACCTTTCCGAGAAGATCGATAATTTTATGGAGCATAATGCGCCATTAAAGGCCATCGTATTCAATTATTATTTCAATTTCATCCCTTATTTTGCAGTTCTCTTCAGTTCATTATTCACATTTATCTCCGTTATTTTTTTCACATCAAGGTTGGCCTACCGGTCAGAAATAACTGCCATCATCAGTAATGGAATGAGTTTTCACCGTTTATTAATTCCCTATTTTATTTCAGCATTTACCATTGCGGTTTTTGCATTTGTCCTGAGTGATTATGTTATTCCCCGTGCAAACAGGATAAGGTTTGATTTTGAGGAGAGATATATACACAATGCTCCTATTAGTGTTAAAGAGAGGAATATTCACCGGCAGATACAACCCGGTATTTATATTTACATGGAAAGTTACAGTACGATGTCTGATATCGGGCATAAGTTCTCCATGGAGAAATATCAGGATGGCAAGCTTGTATCCAAATTGATGTCTGACTATATCAAATGGGATTCAACAATTAATAAATGGGTGGTTAGAAATTATTATATCCGGGAGATTCATGATCTGGAGGAAGTTGTTCTGAAAGGCAGTTCCCTTGATACAACTCTTGCCATTAAACCTGCTGATTTTAAAAGAAGGCTGAACATTGTTGAAGCAATGAATATCAGAGAATTAAATAAAGAAATTGAAAACCTGAAAATGCAGGGTGAATCAAATTTTGTTGCATTCCAGATTGAGAAACAGAAACGGTATGCCTATCCTTTTTCCACGTTTATCCTGACACTGATCGGTGTATCCGTATCGTCCAAAAAGGTTAAAGGTGGCATCGGCATGCAAATTGGGATCGGACTTCTGGTTGCATTCTCCTATATTCTTTTCATGCAATTTTCTTCCCAGTTCGCCATGGGAGGAAGCCTTAATCCAATAGTCGCCTCGTGGCTTCCGAATTTATTATATGCTGTTATTGCCATTTTTCTCTATAGAATGGCACCAAAATAATTACAGTTAAAAATCAGGGTAATTATTTTCATAAATAGTAATGATTTCGTATTGTTGTATTCCATAACACTTTATAATTGACCTTTATCTAAGAAATTAATGTCACTATGTAGTATAATTACAATTTCAAGGTAATTGACTGATAATATTTCGCAGCTGGACTATCGCGATTCATCGGGTGTTCAGACAATCTTTGAATTTCAATATCTTTGGTTTAATTTCGCAGTTTATTAAATAATATTACGATGGCCTTAAACAAGAAAATTGAAGAACTGAAAAAAAGACGGGAGATCATTCTTCAGGGCGGTGGGGAAAAAGCTATTGAGAAGCAGGTAGCTATGGGAAAAATGACTGCCCGTGACAGGATCATTGGCCTGTTGGATAAAGATTCATTTACTGAATATGACCTTTTTGTTGAGCATGATGCCAGGGACTTTGATATGGATAAAAAGACCCTTCATGGTGATGGTGTTATCATAGGAACAGGAACGATCTATGGTGCACCGATTTGTATTTTTGCCCAGGATTTTACTGTTGCCGGGGGATCGCTTGGCCTGATGCATGCCCGAAAGATCACAAAGATTATGGACCATTCCCTGAAAATGAAGGTCCCACTGATCGGCATTAATGATTCAGGAGGCGCCAGGATACAGGAGGGTGTTAATTCACTTTCCGGTTATGGTGAGATTTTTTTCAGGAATACTCTCAATTCGGGAGTAATTCCTCAGTTATCAGTCATATTAGGACCATGTGCCGGAGGTGCGGTATATTCACCGGCTCTTACAGAT
>Ga0209636_10005526_pt1 | contig 12894 bp, 8 predicted proteins | sample DeeMarSWOR152_54_FD_187464 | JGI IMG/M metagenome (GOLD analysis project Ga0209636, IMG submission 187464) | Marine sediment microbial communities from White Oak River estuary, North Carolina - WOR-1-52-54 (SPAdes) (version 2) | ecosystem: Environmental > Aquatic > Marine > Intertidal zone >...
TGGGTTTTTTGGTGGAAATAGGAGCCCATTCTCTCCCTCTTCTATCCATTCTCGGTTTCCAGGTATGTCTGTCACCACGGGCGGTACACCGCAGGCCATCGCCTCGAGTAGGGAAACGGAAGTAGAGTCCACGAAACATGTGGAAACATAAATGTCTGCTGCTGAAAGGTATTGAGGGACCTTGTCATATGGTACTAACCCAACGAAACGGACATGCTTTGAAATATCCAGTTTCTCCACTAGTCTCCTTAGGTAACCCTCCAAGGGACCTGCGCCCTTAATTATGAACTTTGCATTTTCATGGATGCTTACGATCAGGGGGATTGCTCTGATCAAGCATTCGACATTATAGTGATTGTTGTTGTAGAACGGCCTAGTACTTATCGTTACAACATCGGTTTTCCTTATACGAAGATTCTTTCTAATGACATGTCCATCAACATCGGGATTGAAGACGTTAGTGTCAATGCCGAATGGAATCAGTTTGATTTTGTTTTCGGGAATCCCCATCCTGACCCATATCTCTTGAAGGCATTTTGCGTCGACTGTTACCATATTTGCCTTCATGGCAGCAATTCTCGCCAAGCTCTTTCGAACGAAATCGATCTGTGGAAGCGTCTCTACCTCAAGTCCCCAAGAAGTCAATACGAAAGGAATACTGCTTAGGATGTTGGCTATGCTGTAGAAATGTTGGACATGCAGATGCACGAAATCAGGATTGATTTGCTTTAGAATCCTCATAACCCCTAGCATGTTTGGAATAGCGTGTCGCGGGAAGCTTGTTCCACTTGAGGGTTGCAGATGGTAGACAGGAATGAAGCTAGGTTCGGGAGCAACCCAACAGCGAGAGTCAGTTATCAAATACACGTCATAACCTCTTTGAGAAAAAGCTTCCATCCATCGGTAACTATGAATTGCGAGGGGACTAATGTAACACACTTTGGTTTTTGTCAATCTTTCACCCTTTTGCTTATCAGGAGTCGAAGTCTTCTTGCTTGTGCGCTCTTGCTTGTATTCTATTAGAGGAGGGGTTGCTATTCTTCTTGTGAAAGCGTATACGCATAGGCACAAGTCCACGCAAACTGATGAAAGAGATAATTACACCCAAAAGAAAGAGACCCATAGAAAATGTCCACCAATGCTGATAAGGATAAACCTTGTTGTTTGTATATCCTTTCAATATAATAAAACAATTGTCCCGCAATTCCACGTCCTTGAATACAAAAGTGTAGTACCCAGATTTTTCCAGAGAAAAATTCAAATATATACGTTTTGTGGGTTGAAGTGCGACACTTAAAACTAGGTTTTCAATTTGGTCATAGATTCTTAGTCTGGGAGAGGCGCTGTAATTTACGTAGGGATGCTTTTCTTCCGGTCCCCAAGCATACAAGAGGTAAGCTCCTTGAAATCGCTCACCGGCTTGGTTAAACTTCTCTGAAAAGGCTGTTGTTGAATATATCCCGATATCATTCAATTCTTCTGTCGGTCTCCATTCTGAGTAGGTATAGATGAAAGCTGTTAGATACAACCCAACAGCTGTCAGCATAATTCCAATAATAATCCCAAGGATTTCACGTTTCTTCAAAGGACTACTCACCAATGAGAGTATGGTAAGAGGGAATCAGTCAAAAAATAGTTTACGCTCTTTTACTCCGAGTTTTATTGAATTCCAGTCCCAATGCATTCCGTGAGAACTGTCTTCTCTCCAATTCAGAGTGAATTAGAAGCATTATTTGGACATTTGCGCGCGTGGATACTCGTAGTAATCCAGAAAGACCTACACTTGTTTGTTATACGCACGCATGAATTCGACCTTGGTATCCAGGTTTCATGAATTATTAGGTTCGAAAGCGGAAAAAGAATTGCGGAGAGAGTTCAGAATGGAGAATCTGCCTAGGTTGAGCAGACTGGAAGAAAAAATATCCAACTTGAAAAGAGGAAGGCAGGGGACCTCCTTATTAGGAGCAAGTCTTATTAAAAATGATTCAAAACTCTTATCTTGGAGGGCTTGTAATGGGAGATGTTAAAAAGGGAATCGGAAAAACAAGACTTAGTCTGGCAACATCTGTTGTTCTGGTCGTTGTACTTGTTGTTTCAGGCGCATGGCTATACAGTAGGGTTGACAACCTACAAAGACAAGTCGATTTCCTTCAAGATCAAGTGGATAATCCTCTCTCGGGCGCAAACATTTTTCAGCATATGCCAGATGCTACTTTGAGCCAGAGCAATCCTACTAGTGAAACGAAATACATTGTTTTGAATACTACTAAGAACGCGAGAATCCTAGGGATTGGTGTCATATGTACTTGGACAGTTCAGCCGACTGCTTTAAAAATTCGCCTGACCATTGACGGACAAAATTCGAGGGCTGTCAAAGCATATCCAGCTAACAACACTTGGTATATGATCTACTGGAGCGAACCTTATGTAAATCCGGATCTTAGTAGTAGTATTCAGATGTACAGACGCGCCTTCTTTGTTGAAGGTAGAAGCATCAAAATTGAGGCTGAAGTTACTGAGGGCACCGTTTCTGAATTGAGTGCCAGAGTAAAGTATGCTGTTATTCCGTAGGAGGCAGTCTTTACGCACACCCGTTTTAAAATCTCGGAGGATTCGCCGTGAAGGAGGAACTGATCGATAAGATTAGAAGGAGGAAAGCCCGTTTGGTCGTAGTGGGGCTCGGTCACGTTGGTCTAACCACAGCGACCGTTTTCGCTGATGCAGGCTTTCAGACGATAGGAGTCGACATAAGACGAGAGATAGTTGAGATGACTTCGTCTGGAAAAAGCCATATGAGAGAACCAGGGCTTGACAAGCTTGTTAGAAAGGTTGTTAGAGATGGAAGGCTCAAGGCGACGACCAATACCGAGCAGGCTACCAGAAAAGCCGATATAGCGATAATATGCGTCCAAACGCCGATAAACGAAGATAAAGAGCCAGACCTAGACTACCTGACACAAGCGTGCGAAGCCGTGGCAAAAGTTCTCTCAAAGGGGAAACTTGTAGTCGTTCAAAGCACCGTGCCCCCAAGAACAACTAAGAACCTAGTAGCCAAGATACTTGAAGACGGAAGCGGATTGAAAGGTGGCAGAGACTTCTGGTTGGTCAGCTGCCCGGAGAGAACAGCGCCAGGAAAAGCCATACAGGAATTTGTAGAAAGCGTTAGGATTGTAGGAGGCTATAACCCTGAGAGCGCTGAGATTGCAGTTGAGTTGTTCAAGACGGTGACTAGAGGAGAAATCCTGACTTTGGATTGCACGAGTGCGGAGGTGGCGAAGCTGGCAGAGAACACTTTTAGGGATGTGAATATTGCTTTTGCAAACGAGCTGGCGCTAATATGCGAGCAAACAGGAATAGACGCGATTGATGTTATCAGACTGGCTAACACACATCCGAGAGTTAACATCCATAAGCCCGGATGCGGCGTTGGAGGCCCATGCTTACCAAAAGATCCGTACTTACTCTTGCATCCAACGAGGGCGAAGGGCTTCAAATCAAGGGTGATAGAGCCTTGTCGACAATTGAACGACTACATGTCGGATCATACAGTTAAACTTGTTGTCGAGGCGCTAGAAGAAGTTGGCAAAGACGTCAAAACCTCCAAAATAGCTATTCTTGGAGTTGCATACAAGGGAGAGGCCGACGATGCAAGAAATAGCCCTGTGGAAAGAATAGTTGGCCAGCTGATAAAAATGTCAGCGGAGATCTTCGTTTTTGATCCATACTGCAAAGAAAGCTTTGGAGCGAAGAAAGCTGAAGACATCATTGATGCGACTAAGGGAGCTGACTGCATAATAACAGTCACAGATCATAGAATGTTTAAGGAATTGAAACTTGAGAAGATAAAGGTACTTATGAATGAAAACCCGGTAATAGTAGATGGTAGGCGTGTGGTGAATCCTGTCAAAGCAAAGAACGAAGGCTTCGTCTACCGCGGAATAGGCAGCGTTTGAGCGGTATTGCATCTCACCTTGCTGTAGTGCGATAACAAGGCTTTTGAAGGGTCAATTACAAGTTGATCAATCTATGGTTTCTAGCGAATGCTGCCCCGGCAATTTCCTGGCCAAGTTCGCCTTGGCATTCGCACATTCGTTCGAATCGTGGTGCAGCACGAAAATTGGAATTCCAAGTGCTCCAGCAAGTTTTTATTGTTTTTCATCCATAATACATTGATTGACACCAATGGAAAAGCAGGAAACAAAGACGAAAACCATTCTAATATGGGTGGATGGAGGTACTTTCGATGTGATCGAACCTCTGTTAAACAAGGAACTCCCCACCTTTCAAAAAATAATGAAAGAAGGGGTAAATGGTACCCTTATCTCTACTATCCCACCTTGCACTCCCCCGGCATGGGCATCACTCGCAACAGGCGTCAATCCTGGAAAACATGGCGTTTATGACTTCTGGGATAGGAAGGGCAACAAGCCCGTGCCTGTGACTTCATACTCCATTCACCGGGAAACGTTATGGTCTATGTTAAACGATGCAGGTAAAGAAGTCATATTGCTGAATGCGCCGATGACCTATCCTCCAAGAAGGATCAAGGGGATCTTGGTCACTGGATTCATGACACCAGGCAATGTTCCCTATACCTATCCTATTGATTTCAAAAAGAGATTGCTCAGAGAATTTCCAGAATATTCAATAGATCCTCGAACCTATCCACCCCCGCCTGGCCCGCCTTCAGACAAACACCTCTCCTGTCTTGAAGAATCATATGATTTGTTGAGGGAACGTCGCGAGGTTACTTTGTATTTGATGGAGAATTTCGATTGGGACCTCTTCGTATCAGTGTTTCACTGTACAGATTCGATTCAACACTATTTCTGGAAATATATGGATCCAACACATCCAGCGCACGATCCAGAGGTTTCTAAGGCGTTGAAGGAAGCTATTCCTAAAGCATATAAGATCGTTGATAACTCCATACAGGAAATTCTAAAAACAATTGATGAAGACACCACACTAATAGTAATGTCAGATCATGGATTTGGACCAATCTACAAATGTGTTTTTCTCAACAACTATCTAAGAAAAATGGGCCTACTTAGTTTAAGCGTAGAAGGGGCCGTGATGCCAATTATCATAGATAAGCTTCTAAAAACTTCCAGAACTCGGCTGCCCGGCTTATCCGAATTTATCTTGAAAGCTTCCAAGACTATACTTCGCAGAATTCGATCCAAAGTTGAAGATATGCCCACACCCACTGATCGATTCTGTGAATACATTGATTGGTCACAGACAAAAGCGTACTCATTGAGCGCTCTTGGAGACTTATCTGTGAACCGTAGGGTTCTGAAATTAAGGCAGGAATATGAAAACTTGATCGGGTATCTGATCCAGAGACTCTTCGAATTGAGAGATCCAGAAGATGATGAAAAGATCGTCGACGAAATTTTTAGAAAGCAGCAAATTTATTCGGGCCCATATTTAGAAAAGGCACCAGATCTCCTTTTAGTCATAAGGAAGATGGCGTACATGACAAGCGCCTCACTTGTCACTAATCAAATAGTGGGACCATCCTCCGGGTATAGTGGAAGTCACAGAATGGAGGGTATTTTGTTTATGCACGGAAAGAACGTGAGGAGGGGGGAAACACTTCAGAATTGCAGCATAATGGATCTTGCGCCGACAATTCTATACTTGATGGGCGTTCGATTTCCGTCAGATATTGATGGAAAAGTTCTGTTAGAGGCGTTCCATCATTCCTATGCAAAAAGCCACCCAGTTAAGACAAAGGAAAAAGGACGAACAGCTATTGCACGAGAAGAATATGCTCTAACGAAGAAAGATGAACAAAAAATAAAGGAGAGGTTAAAGGCACTAGGATATTTATGACAGGTATGCGCGCGCGGGATCGGACAGATCAAAGCATTTTTTATCGAAAATGAACGTGAAGTGATGATCCGAGATGCATATAGAAAAATTGTCTATTAATGGACTAGGACGACTGCTTGGCTTCCGTGGACAGCAACTATCGCAAGTGCACACGCGCAACATGCCAAATCTGTCAATGCCGTAGATTTGATATCCAGTCGATAAATCTCTTTTTGTTGAAGAGATAGACCAGAGAAAAGACTGCAATACATAGAAGATAGTAGATGATTACTTGGTTGGGAACCGAGCTTTTTATGTTTACAAGAAATGAGGATGAAAAAATGACATCCATAGTCATTGGATTCACAATTTCAAGAGAAATCGTAGTCTGTCCTGTCCGTAGAGATTTTAACATAAAATATTCGAAATGGCGCGCGCCCGATGCATAGACCATTGTTTCATTCCTGTCTGCCTCAAACATCGAAGGGTCATACTCGACCTTAAAAGTGTATGTCCTTGGATTATAGGTTCGGATTGTGAGAGGCATCAGCATGCCTTCTTGACTTTCAATGTTAAATGGAGTATAGATTTCGAAAATATGACCACCTACATAGACCGAAAATGGAGTCGTTGTAGGACTTTGATATAAAGGTTCATCAGAGAGAATGTACTTCACAGTGTATAGGGAAACGTTTTCGTCAGGTACGACATTCGAGACAATCCAGTACATTTTTTCATCTAGAATAAGCAAGGAGTCCAGTGATTTCCTGATTTCATTCACTCTTATCTCGCTGGGTACAAGGTTGCCCGAGCATATCGCAAGGTTAATCGGAGAGGTTTCGCTTGAGTTAATGTTTATTGTTCCCTGGTTTTTATTCGGGAAAAAATGCTCGTCAACAATTCCTTTTTTAGTGATTCCAGATGGTTGAAAACCTTGAAATTTAAAAAACCATGCGTTGAACCTATAGAGAATTAGATGGACCTTCAGTAGGATTACGTTTGGAGGAAAATTGTAGATTATCGTGTTACTACGTAACAGTGAATCGGTTACGTCTACCATGGTCTTGTTGTTCAGTGTTATCGCGCATTTCTTCACAGCCTTAGTAAGCACAGTTATTTTCACGGCTGCTTGAACCGAAGCCTCATTTTCTAAAGTTTCAGACAAATCAAATAAGGTTTCACGAATGTTGACAGTTGCGTTCTCTCGTCGCTCTTCTTTGATTGGCTCTAATGATCCCTTCACTATAACATTTATACTTTCGCATAGTATCCCAGAGAAACGCAAAGAACTTGCAAAAGGTAAGACCATCACCGTTGAGTTTACTACTTCCTGATTTATCGTAAATGGCTGTTCATGAACTAGGATATAGTGGAACCTAGCGTCCACTTCTGTAATTTTCTCTATATCGAACGGAGGCGTAAGAAAGATTTCTCCTCCTATGAGTAGCCCATCCAGCCAAGCAGAGGACAAGTTGAGAGATGTGAACGACTCAGCAAGGGGCAGTTGTATGAACCACGGGCCGGACGTAGAGTCGTATTTCATGTCGTACTTAGGATACTTGGGATAGGGAGGATACTTTGTGAAGCAATGACCCAGAAACCATTCACTCAAACTGAAGCTATCTTCAGAGTATTGGTCCGAAATTTGAATGGCTATATGGTAACCGTTCCCTCGCTGGTCTCTCAGTAATAGGGAAATACCAATATGCGCTTCGCTACTATTATAAGTGCTACTAGTTGACAGCGCAAACGAGATAAAGTCACTTTCCGAAATCTGCACAGAGTTTGTGAAGGACAAATTATAGGCGGCGATTGCAGCCTCATACGGTGACGAAGCATTGAGAAATAGCAGCAATTCATCATTCACTTTTCTCAAGGAGCAATTTCCGACATGAGCTCTCCGGACTAATGTAGAGTTGAACTCGGAATCGAATCTCTGCGCCGGTTCAAATCCTCTCACTATATTTACCGTAGAACTAGTCGGATCTATCTTTGGAGAAAGTTCTACGAAAGAAGAGTTTGATGAAGTAATCGTCAAGTTCTCAGTGGCTCGTATTGTGATATTCGATCTTGACCAGACTTCACTAGTCTTTACATCTAACGTAAAGTCGGTGGCCATATCGAGTGAAGAAATTATGACATGAGCTCTACAGAATGGAATTGTCAGAACTAGGAAAGCACAAATGGAAAACAAACATTTCTTGAGTTCTCTACCCAACTGCAAATCCACGATCACCCAAGCTACAGAAGTACAGTCTTCCTCATCTACTTTAACACCTCATAAACGGCATAATACGGAGGATGCAGTGTAGAGTGATGCCAAGAAGGCAAGAAAAACTCATGTATATTGACTAGGCCTTCGTGTTGGTCAAAATATTCTTTGCCGACGAAAGACCAGGTAGTATAACACCACGGTGAAACCACGATATAATCGACATCCACTTTCAAAGGATCGGTTCCTCCGATGTAAACGTTGACTGGATATACATCCCATATCTGGTAAAATTGTCTTTCAGTAGTTATACTGAATAAGGGCTTTCTTCCTGTGATTCCTGTAAAGTAAGGTTGAAAGTAATGATCCGTGAGGATCCTAGAATTTCGCGGGAGGTTCTCATCTATCCATTTTATCACGGCTAAATCATCTTCATGGATTTCCAAGTCGGCTGCCAACACCGCCTCCTTTGCTGGTGAATAGAAGACTACGTAGCTGTAAAGGAGGATAAAGGAAAACGTAAGCAGCAACAAAGTGAAGCTGCTGGAGTTCTGCTTGGATATGTTAACGCTAATCTTCATTGATCTTCCATGCTTTCTAAATCGTATATTTGGGATAACCATAAGCAAGGACAAGGAAGCTCCTGCTAGAGTTGAACCAAACATTATAAGCGGCCCGCTGAATCGCTGTGGCAAAAACGCCAAGCCAAGCCAAGGTTGAAGCAATCCTATTAACCCAGTCAGAATGCATGAGAAAACAAGTATGAACGAAGTGGACCTTTTACGAAATAGATAAACGAGTCCTGGAACGCCGATTACAATGAGAGGCAACATTTCTTTCACGAAGCGTGAAACAACTTCAGCGAAAAAAGCCCATCCTTTTGATGGGAGAATAAACAAGCGCGTGCTGTAGCCGAAAAACATTCCATAAAGAGCCTGTAGACCACCTTGGGGATATACAGATTTGAAGGGGTTTGTGATGTTGAGTAGGAACGGTACAGTTAAGGGTAATGAGAGACAAGAAGTCAGGACAACAATTTCAGCAAGATTAAGGAACAAGAATTTCTTTCTAAGCTTGAGCAACAACAACAGAAAATCAAGTATGATTATTCCTATGAAAATCAAGCCTATAGGTAAGCTGTACAGGAACAAGGCGAGGATAAGGATTGGTGCTAAACCGATACTTCTGTTCTTATTGCTAATGAGAGTTTCATGGACGTAGGCTAGGGCGAATGGAAAAATCGACAGTGCAACCCACATGGGATGAAAAAACCAGAAATAACGCGTCAAGTCAGCATTAAAGATGGGTGGCGCTGCAAAAAAAAGCACAGTGCTTATCAGCGATGCGGTTAGGCTTCCGGTCACACGCTTGGTGAAATAGAACATGCTAATGGCGAAAACTGCACCCATCATAGTCTGTGCTACTATAGCTGTAGTTAGCAGGTCGAATCCCGTTAGCAGAGATAGTTCGGCGAAAAGGAAGTGGTGGAAATTACTTAACACATTGAGATCTGGATGAAAAACCAGTTTCCCTGTCGAAATCATATTATTAACCAGATACGTGTGGGCGTAAATGTCGTAGCCACGAGGAGCAACGGCGCCTAAGGAAGCTTGAACATAAAGACCCAAGCCCACTGCTATTGAGCCAAAGAAAGCCATGCCCTTATAAAAGGCATTCTTTTCATCCTCAAGTTCTCGCTTTTCCTCTTCTTTTTCTATTAGATTTCTGTCACAGACAAAAAGAAAAGGCAAGGAAAAGACGAGCACAGCTGCCAATAAAGTATAGGAAGAAATGAAGGTGACTAGCTGTACGAAATTCCCGATAAGCGGTAGCACACATAAGCTGACGATAACGGTGTATGTGATCGTAGCTGTATAATCCTCTTTTCTGTTGTGAAGCACGAATCTGGTGACGCTATATCCAGGGAGAAAGGAGAACACTAAGCCTAGGATAGCTTTCAGCATTGGTTCTGGGGAAAACACATGTGCAGGAACCAGAATAAGCAGAATAATTATGTCCAAGAACTGGCGGATCTTGTGAGTCGTTTTGTGCTGGTTCTGGCTCATTCTAGAATCCCTTGAAGAGTTTCCTTTAATTTTTTGGCTGTTTTGACCCTATTAAACGTATTCACAGCTAGGCTTCTAGCTCTTTCGCTCATACCGCTCCTTTCCTTTGCGCTCAAACTGCAAAACCTCCCTATTGCCGATGCCAATTCGATGCGGTTAAGAGGTTCCGCGATGTATCCAAGGTTGTGATTCCTTATGAGTGAAGCCAACTCCGAATCTTCGAAAGCCGTTGCAATCACAGGTAGCCCAGAAGCACAGTAGTCAAAGAATTTGGCGGGGTGCGCGTAGACCCACAACGGTTTATCATCATAAGGCACGATGCCCACATCACAACAGGGCAAAATTCGAGCAACAGCTTCCCTCTTCTTTTGTCCAAGGAAAATAATGTTATCTTGAAGCTTGAGGTTTTTAGTGAGCTCTGATATCTCATTGATTCTCTGCGGTTCCCCTCTTCCCATTATTATGAACTTCAGTTTGAATGTATCATTTCTCTCAATCAGATTATGTAGGGCTTCGATGACAACATCTGGCCTATAATAGCCAATACCGCCAGCATAAACAAGCACAATGTCTTCTTTGAGCAATCCCAATTCGGATCGTATCTCGAGTTTTTCCTGACTGTTTCTCGGATGGAAGAGTTTTACATCAGTACCATTGGGGATGAAAACTACTCTCGAAGCGCCTCTTGCTCTTAGATATTCAACCAGAGATTGGGTGACTGTTACTACCGTATCCGCTTTTCTATGGAAAACATCAAAAATCCTTTTCAGAATCACGTGGTTCCATCTGACTGGGCTGTACCTTGAAAAAAGGATGCTATGGTCTTCCCATTTATCTCTGATATCCAAAACTACCTTCTTCCGCAGAATTTTGCCTGCAAAGAAGGCGCCGATTCCGAGAACACCTGGCGGCACAGAGATGATTATGCAATCTACTTTTTCGCGAAGTGCTACAGCTAGAGAGAGAAGAAAAATAGAGACTATTTCAAACACATCAAGGACCACTTCACCCAATCGGAAATCCAAACTCAAAGCTCTGTAAACTCTAATGTTGCCAATCTTCTCACCAGCTTTCACTTGGAAAACATCTCGTATACCCATTCGAGTAACCACGGAAACACTATTGCCCGTCGGCACCAAAAAACGAGCAAAATCATGGATTCTAAAAACACTTGAATCGTGAAGTGGAAAGTAATTCGCCACAAAAAGCAATTTCACTTCGCTCGTATCCCGCTCAGTTATTTGTCGATTGTTCTAATATCCAAGAGTTCCCGTCCGCTTTCTCTTTGGAATAGGAACAATCTGCTAGGCTCTTTGCCTTTGATCACTTCTACTATCGTTGTCTTATACAGTTGTCCTACGTCTCGCTTACTGAATTTTTTCATGCTCAGATATGCCGCAGAAATCATTTCCTTCATTTTCTTTGGATTATCCAACACGTATACCATCTTATCAGCTAGGGCATCAGGAGACCTAGTCGGGACTAGGAATCCTGTCTCTCTATCTTTCACCAAATATGGGTTGGCGCCCACATTGGTTGCAATAACAACCACGCCGGAAGCCATTGCTTCCATTATTGTATTGGACCACTCCTCCCAGATGGAAGTCAACACATACATGTCTGCGACATTGTAGTATTTGGGCATCTGTTCATGGGGAACATACCCCAAGAACTTCACCTTGTCCGTTAAACCTAGTCTCTCAACCAGGCCTCTACACTTTTTCTCTTCAGGCCCAGTCCCTATCACTACTAGAATGATATCTCTCTGCGTTCCAAGTACTTTCTTGTAGGCTTTGAAGAGAGTTTCAACATCTTTCTCAGGATGAAGCCTGCCCACGAAGAGTATTACTTTCACATCCTCTTCTATTCCTAAAAGCTCTTCTTTCAATGGTCTGACTTCGTTTCTTGAGACTGTTTTGAACCTCTCAATATCAACATACAAAGGCACGAAAGTCACTTTCTTTGTAGATTTCCTGATCCTTTCATAGTCCATAGGTCCATGAGTCATAATCCAATCCACATGTCCAAAAAGGTAGTTTTCGATTCTTCTCGACACCTTTTCGATTGTTCTTAGGACTACCTCGTTTCTCAAAATTGGAGTTCGAATTCTCTTAAGAAAGAGAATAACATCCAGAACAGTGTCTTCGTTTACTCTGATCAAGCATTTTCTGCTAGTTATCCTGCTTGCCAAATATGCTACGAAGCCTAGGATTAAGTGGGATGACTTGCACACTATTGCATGTATGTTGTATTCCCTAACGATAGCGACGCTCTTGATCGTCAAGAAAACAAGATAGAGCGCTCTAGAAAGGATTGAAGCTGGCGACGGTTTAAAGGAAACCCTATGTAGCATGTAGTCACACTTCAGGTTTTTGTATCGTAGAATACCAGAGCTGGCGAAGTGTACTTCCCATCTTTTGTCTGTCGTGGCTAACATTTCGTTCAGCTCTCTTTCGCTAGCATCAAGTTGTGAAGCTTCAGGTGAACCCAAAACGAACAGCAACTTCACACTACCAATCATATATTCTCTCTCACGAATTTCTTTTAGAAAATATGCATGTCTACTACGATAGCATTTTCGTCAATTTCATTGTTGTGCAAGAGTCCTCTCGCTAATCCAGCCAGAGATGACTTCCAAGAGCTTGCTAGGCATAATGGAAAAAGCCATACGTAGAAATATGTAGGCTATATCGCCTTTGCCCGTAAGGGGAAACACTACTAGCGCCGATTGGCGCTTTTTGAGAGACTTGACCACCCGACATCGAAACTCAGAAGAAAGGACTCGTCCATACTTGG